>Ga0098048_1000844_pt1 | contig 13999 bp, 29 predicted proteins | sample 13_taG_FD_75052 | JGI IMG/M metagenome (GOLD analysis project Ga0098048, IMG submission 75052) | Marine viral communities from the Subarctic Pacific Ocean - 13_ETSP_OMZ_AT15268 metaG | ecosystem: Environmental > Aquatic > Marine > Oceanic | place: Pacific Ocean | collected 2015-01-16 | reverse complement strand
GTTTAAGTGTGTAATCCTTCTTTTGGATTACCGCTTTGTATATCTGTTTCTCTATCCCATCCTTAGCAAAAACCCAGTAAACCTTACTTAGTTTGCTTTCCTTGGTTGTCATTCGGTCACGACTCTGCCAATAACTTGTAGCACTAAAGTCTATATTGTAGTACACCAGAAACTCTGCATTACGCAAGCTAATTCCCTCACGACCACTAACAATCTGAAGTGCTATGGTTTTGTCGGTTGAATTAAACTCTTCAAGCTCAGTACACAACTGATCACCATAAACTTTTTTTAATGCGTTTAGCTCTTCCTTAAACTTGTAGAATATTCCAACCTTTGACACGCAAAAATTATCATAAATAAAGTTAGCTTTACTCAAGTCTAGTATCATAGATTTACCACTCTCAAACTTCACTGTACCACTATACATCTGATGAAGCTTCATCATAAGTTTAACAGGTGTGTCTGCAAGTATCACATCTTCATTACCCTCAACCACTAAGTCTTTTTTTAATTTAGAACTCAAACTATACGTTAAGTCATCCATTTCAACTTCTAGAACTTCCTCAACTATGTCATTCTCAAACCCAGCTTCCTTCTGAGTAAATCTTATGGTGTATGGATTCATCTTGTCTACAATAGTTTCAAGCCCCCTAGAATAGTCATTAATCATCATAGAGTTAATCATTCTCTGCTTTACATTAACATAGTCCTTTGCAAACTTATAGAAGCTTACGTACTCTCTAAATGGATTATTTGGAATCCCATACACCTGGTGATACATTTGACTATACGACTCAGGTGTTGGTGTTCCTGACATAAGAATTACTTTACTCTTGTTCTTTTTTATTAAGGCCTTTACATCCTTAGCACGTTTATTTGGTTTGGGTATAGCACCTAAGCTATGTGCCTCGTCAATAATAACTATATCCCACTTTATATTCTGTGGTAGCTTATGCATGCTCTCATAGTTTATTGTAAACAATATAAATGATGCAGGACACATAAGGTCATAGTCACCAACTATTGATGATATTGCTTTCTTTTTAGTAAGGAACAACACATGCTCTACTTCCATCTGATCTGCAATTCCTAAGCTTGTCAGTGTCTTTCCAGTTCTGACTTCCATTGCTAGGTAAAGGAATCCATTTTTTTGTAACACCTCAGTTCCTCGACTGATGATGTCTTTCTGATAGTCTCTAAATTCAATCATTTAATTTAATTTAATTTTTCAATACCCACATTAAAACGTGGGGCAACAGTTAATAAAACACATTAAAACGTGTTTTTATCTTAGTGTTAGGCACAATTAACAGCCCATAGCGTAGCTGGAGTTCTGTGAGCTTTTGGGTTTTTCACGTTGCCAAAACCGATAGATTTTATTATCTTATTTTTTTTAGCCATTACAAAAATTGCACCCCACGCTCTTTTGCTTGGAGGCTCTGGAACTATACCTTCAGATGCAACTCTTACATCTTCAGCCATAAACTTATCGTTTTCTTTAATGTATTGAAGTAAAAAAGAATAAGCTAAAGAACCCCATTTCTCACATTTGCTTTTTGCATTTTCAAAAGATTGTTCAATCCCCAAATCTCTTAACTTGTTCCCTTCAAATAAATTTAATTGTTCTTTCATTTTTATATAATTTAATTATTAATATTCCGTACTAATTCTAACAAGGTGTATAATTAATAGCTTCTAAGTAGTTGTCTATTAACTCGTTTAAATCATCTTCATCTCTAATTTTATCATTTAGCCATTTAGTATAAGCCTTTAACAGTTCACGTAGTTGACTAACATTGTGTAACAACAATTGCTTGTTTAGTTCTTCTACTAAGTCTGTTGTTTTTATTAGTTCTGAGATTGGTTCATTTTCTCTATGAATTATACTTTTCGGTTGTCCTAATTCACATATTTCTATTATTCTATTTTTCATAATCCGTAATTTTTACATTTAAAATATTTTACCTTGTACTTCTAGTTCTTCTTTACCTCTGAACCTAATCCATCTACCATCTCTATCTCGACCCTCTTCAGGAAGGCATCCAAATTTATAGTTTGAATAAGACACAAGCCATTTGTAAAACTTATTTCTTGTGATAGACATTTTAGCTTTTGGTCCATAGTCAGGATACTCAGATGTAAACTCCATATATAAGTTTTGCTTGTAACTTCTACGACCCTTTGCAACTAACAAATTATCCATCTCACCTTCAATAAGCCCACACCATTCTATAAACTCATGGCTTGTATCAGCACCTAAGTTTCTAATCTTTTGATTAACAGAGTGTGACTTTATGAGACCCTTGTTTAAATACAATTGTAGGTTTTGAATCATGTAGTTGTCAAACTGACACCACTCTTCGTCATCCCAGTCTCCAAACATTAATTTTCTAAACTCGTCTAGTGGTGTATGGTTTTTATTATAATGCTGACTGAGTTCAACCTCCCATTTTCTACGAGCAAATGAATTACCACTACCCTTGATTGCATAGTTAGTTGTGATGGCTATCTTTGGCGACTTACTAAAGGGTATTGATATAGCGTCTCTGTTTTTCTTCTCTAAAGTCATACCCTCTGTTACTACACTAAACAACCTCTCAAAGTCAAAATACTTCTTAACATCATCGAAAACAAGTATCTGGGTATCTGCTGATACTAACTGATATGCAAAAGACTTCTCAAACGCAAAAGACTTTCCGTCTATAGTCACAACCTTTTTCATTTGAGATACTGCCTTCATAAATATCCCTTTTCCAGTTCCACCTTCGGGATTGTCTGTGATGACCTCATCGTTTAATATAACGGCAGGACAGTAGGATAAGTTTTTGTGTGCATGAAGAAGAAATCCAATAGTACTCTCCATTGTTTTTATTCTTTGTGCCTCTTTATCTCCACCACAAATATTTTTTATAAATGTCTTGTAAGTACAATCACCAACTTCACATATCTTAAACTTTCTACCAATAATATGATCCCTCCATACATAACCCTCTAGGTCACTATACTCCATTATTCTAATATTGTCTTTTTTTATCTCAACAGCACAATTGTCGTAGTATAAGTATGCATTGTCTTTGGTGTCTTCAATAAAAAATATATCAATGGTTTCTAAAAGTGTAAGAAACTCTTCCCTAAAAAACCTGACAGAGTCTGCAAAGTAGTTGTAGATACTAATATCGTCTATCGTTAGTAAGTGCTTGAGTACAAAGTCCTTAATTTCCTTTTCAGACGTATGGTCAACTAAATTACTCTCTTTCCTGACAAAAACATAGTTCTTACTTCCTTCTGGGCAGTACTTATTGAAGCCATTATCTTCAAGAAATCTTTTAAATTCTACATGAACAATCTTGACAACCCCTTTGTCACTTTTAGTCCAAAAAACATATTTGCTATTCTCATCTTCCACTCTATGAATTGCGGCATTTATTACATCGCCACCAATAGCCGAATCTTCAAATTGCTGACGTATTTCTTTTTTTGGAACTCCCCTTCTTAGTTGTTGCTTAATTTTACTTATAGCAACATCATCCTCGTAATACTTTGTGCCAAAGTTTTGACGGTTTGAATAGGCTGAGTCAATTGTTCTTTTTATTTCTTTCTGATTAAAATCTTTAGTGGCATACTGATTAAGAATGTAACCAGCTAATGATGGTTGAACACCATAGTCATTGAAAGCCATTGCCAATATGTATACGTTTTGGTTACGCTGACCTTCGGTCATTGGGTACTTCTTTGTCCACCACTTTACAAGTATCTCAACAATTTTATTCTCGTCTGTAATTGGAATTGTAGGTGCATCTTTAGATGTAAACTCCTTGTATTCTATTTCAGCAATATCATCCCAAACCGATGAGTTTTGGTTTATAAACAATAACGGATCGTAAGACTCGTAACAAACCCTACTTACATTCTTACAAGTCTTATCAAAGTACTTTGACTCGTAGTAGTTTTCTAATGCTAAAAAATAGCTTATATGGTTTTCAACATCTTGAGGTATCTTAACTAAAACCTTTAATCCATTACCGCTTGGAGATATAAATACTGAATACGTGTACTTGTCTTTAGTTAATTTTTGCTTAAACTCAAGCATTAATTTTTTCTTTTCATACCCATCAAAGTCTAGGCAAATAAATCCACTATGATTAATTAGTGATGAATCTTTTCTATTAGTAAATGTGCCACTAAAACATATTGCTGGTAGTTTTTTCTTTAGTTCGTTTCTTTTAATTTTGTCTGACTCTTGGCGTATACATTTTACAAGATCTTTTGAGACCCCATCCTTAATCCTATCTAGAATTTTATCTATGTTTACATGGAAGGGAGTGTCAGTTTCTTTAATATTTCTGAATATTGTGATGTTTTTTGTCATTTCTGTGTCAATTTTATGTCGCTTTATTTGTTGTAAACTTCTGATTATCAGTCCTGTGATAGTTTGTGACAAATTTTAACTATCGTATAGGGAATAAAAAAAATAAATATATAAAAACTATATATATAAATAGGGATAAGTTTTTTGTCATATTCGTCACATATTATCTGTAAAAAAAGGGAGACCTTAATCTCCCTTGAGTTAATAAAAGTGTTTCTAGAAAGGAACATCATCCTCTTCTAGATGAGTCTTTGTTGCGTCAGCATACTCTGAATCATTTACAGCTACATTAGAGGCATCTGCTTTAGAAACTTTCCATGCCTGTAGGCTAGTGTAATACTTTCCATTGTACTCGTTGCAGTTTACATTAAACTCAACTTTAACATTGTCTCCAACATTATTGTATTGATTAAATTGTTGCACCTTTTCATCTTTAAACAACTCAAAGCAAAATACGTTGTTGTATTTCTCTCCGTTGTCGATTAAAAATAGTTGCTTAGTCCAGGCATTCCCTGACTTTGATGTTCCACTCTGTGGAGGTAATACTTTGGTGATTTTTCCAATTACTGATAATTCCATTTATTGATTAATTTTAATGTTACGTTCCAAATGTTTTATTGTTTCTTCGATAATTAAATTCTTATCACTCCTGGTTTTACACACCTTTGGAACTTGTAGGTACATAATGTTAGAAGATTTTTTAAATTTTTTAAATAAGCTCCACATGACGGTAGTATTGATTTACGTCATCTGTAGCATCCTTGCCAAAAAATTGATTATATACTTGAATTGCCTTTTGAACCTTCTCTGCACCCTTCTCAATAAAGTCTGCCGTTGTTTCAAAGACTCCAAGTTGACCATTGGACTTGTCTATCACTAGGAACTTTAAAGGCTTCCCAAACAATGTATGATACACGTATGCTTGGCTATCGTAATTGTACATTCTAGCACTATAGATAAATTTGTTTATGTCACTTGTGGTTTTTATATCAATCAAGCAGTCATCACAAACTATGTCTGCCTTTCCTTTCCACATCACTCCTCCTATCTCACCAATAGCTGGTACTTCAAACTCATTTCCTTTAGCATATATCATATCGTAAAAATCTAAGTTTGCAGTCATAACCTTTGCAAGTTCTGTAATGTCATCATACTCCTTCTGTAGCAAAAGAAATGGCTCTTCAGACTCGGCTAAAATTTCCTTGTACTTCTTTGTGTTTCTGCTTGACACATCCACTGCACTCCAATCTTGTACTTTTTCTGGCTCCAAGATCAGGTGATGAAATAGCCTTCCTTTGGCAAAGTTTACGTTGTCATCTTTCTGTACCCCATATTCTTTTGGGTTTGAAAGTAATGCTCCAATATCACTATTGGAGAGATAGTTCTTACCTATCCCTCCGTAATATTCTTTGTCGTCTTTAAGTTGTTTAATAATATTATCTGACATACTACAAAGCTTTAGCGATTTCTTTCTTTACTTTTGCGGTCATACTATACTTGGTGAGTAAGTTCTCACCAATCTTCGTCAAGCCTAACTCTTTGTTTGCTGACACATACTTCAATACCTTTTCCCAATTGTCATCACCGATGTCCAACTTTATTGTAGTTATCTTCTTAGGAGTGGCCTTCTTAGGAGTGGCCTTCTTAGGCTCTTCCTTCTTAGGAGTAGCTAACTTCTCAGCTACACTCTTGTCATCTTGTGGGATGTCTTCACCTGCATAAATGTAGTGACCTAATCCAAACATAGCTAAGTTCTTTACAAGGCATCTCATTATTGTCTTGTTGATGTCAAACATCGTAGCACTTTGACAAGTCTTTTTTCCATACCTTGTATCGTACTCATATGCTTCTAACTTCATAGCCTTGTTTGATCCATCCATAACTGGTAGCCACATCTCTAATGTTTCACCTTTAATAGTCACCTCTGTGCTACACATATAGCCCATACTTGGATCAAACACAAAAGGCATGTTGGTTGCCTCATCTTTCACTACCTTGTACGTTGCACTAGGGTAGTTCTTCTTTACCTCTGCCCAAGCCCAAGCCCAAGAGAGGTAGGTTAATTTGTTTTTCTGCTCGACCTTGTCATTGACATTAATAGCCGACAGAGTTTCAAAAACTGATTTTTCTGTTTTACTCATTTTATTTAATTTAATTTAGTTATTTTTTGTTACGTTTATTATTTGAGATAAACTATAAGTTCCAGATGTGTTTCCATCTGTATAGTATTTAGATTGTCTAAACCTAATCTTATCTATTTCTTTATTGGCTAAATCACCATTAGGTGAAATGCTAAAAAGAGATGCAGATGAGTCTGCACAATCAATTTCAGCTAAATCTTTTTCTAACTTTAGCGTTGTGCCATCGGTAAACTTTATGATAGCATAGTTGCCTCTTGCACCCGCACATCCTATGTCTGATGTAGATTTTAACTTTAGGTAATAAAAATCATTTATCCTAACTGCAGAGGCTTTGATTTTTCCAACACTTGTTGTTGCGATATTGTAGTAATTTGTAAACTTCTTTACATCGCCTGTAAAGTCATCTACCTCGTTTTTCCATAGCTTTTGTGCATTCAATTGAAATGATAATGCAACCGCTCCTAATAATAATAATGGTTTTTTCATTGTGATTTAATTTAATTTAACTTGATTTTTACTTTATTAAAATTGCGTAGGATTTGCTCCCTACTAGCCTTTAGCTTTCTAATGTGTTTTACACTCTCATTGTTTACCAAAGCATTGTTTATTCTAGACTCTAATCTAGATAGTTTTAGACGGCAATTATTCATATATAATACATATATTGCCTTCTTCCAACCTAAGCGTTGAAAGGTGTAATAAACATCCGATGTAATCTCAGCGTAAAAGTCTCCAGCATTGGTCATATCTATGATATTTATTTCCCCCGACTCCAAGTCTTTTACAACCTTGAATCCGTAGCATAAAAAAGAAACAAAACCTCTGCCACTTAAAATTTTTGAGTGGTAATCCTTTTCTGCTTGTTTAAAAATGTCTTCTAGGCTATACATTCAAATTGATTCTGTCTATGACTACTTGGTAGTCCTGATCTTTAAGTAACTTTTTCTCTACTTTCTTTCTTCCGTAATGAATAGTGGAGTGGCTTATATCATAGCCCCTCATCTTCATAAACTTCTTTATATAGGTTTGGTTTATATCCCTAGAATAAGAAAGGTAGTACAACAGGTATCGTGCATCCACAACAGACTGCTCCTTTGTTTTTTCAAATATATCCTCCTCAGAGACAACGAAAACCTTACACACCTCTGATGCATATTGGTTAAATAATTCAAACTTTAATTTCATTCTACAGGTATGTTATGTTCGTTAATAATCTCTCCATGCTCTGCGTCTGCAACCCACCTACGTGCCTCTTCTATGTCGTTAGAGTACTTGGTTTCTGCTGGATGCTCCCCTCCATAGTAGAGATGGATTGTTAGCTTCATTTTATTCATAATTTAAATATTTTAAACAAATATAATAATTTTATTGCACAAAAACTAGAAAACTATGCGCTTATTCTATGCTTTGGATTATCATACGTTAGGGATTTTTTAGGGACTCCCTAAAAGTTGAGCAGTTGGGCGTTCGCCTAACTGAGCCTAAGTAGCCCAACTTCTTTAAGTATACAAAAAAACCTATGCAAGTTATCGCATAGGCTTATTTAATAGGTGTTACCAATAATACTACTCATCGACAATAATAATTCTACTTCTATTAAAGTAAGTGCTATCTTCTTTTTGTTCTGTTTCATAAATAGCATATTTGACAATAGAAATACCTCTTTTTGTTCCTAGTCTTTGCCCTTCTACTGGCATAAATGGTATTTCAACTTCATAATAAATAGCATCCACCTCTTTATCAAAAAGCCACCCCTTATTTTTATAGTATTTATTATATAATCTTTCTTGGTCTTTTTCTGAAGATGAATAATATGATGGATCCCATTCTTGTTCAATAATTAATTTCATAATTGTTTAAATTTATTGATTGTTAATGTGTTTAATTGCTTCTTTTTTCATATGGTCAATATCTAACCATTCTAGTAATTCTATTGTAGTGAATACCATCACTACATCTTCACCATCTGAGTTAACACCACCTAAATAGGTTTCGTTTTCTACTACTTGGTATGTGTTTATGTTGTGGAATCCTACATGTTTACGTTCTGTTGCCATTGTATTATTTAATTAATTGATTAATATTTATTTTTACTCTACTCCACCACGTAAAGTGCTGGTACTCTTCTTCTGTTAGGATCATAACCTTAATCTCACATTCATCTTCATCCTTTAAATGTAAGAGATGCATTCCGTTTGACAATATTATATGTCTCATAATTTTATTCATAATTTCTAATTGTTTTTGGTTAATAATTGTAATTGTTTTTGCCAATCAAATTGTGGCTCTTCATTCCCCTTGTAATTGAAGAATACTATGTTCTCACCTTTATGGTAAGTTATGGTGAAATCGAAGTCCCAGATTCTATTGTTTCTGTACTCTACTCTACCTCTGTCTAGGTTGCTCATCATTATGAACTCCGATGGAATATCATTGCTATCTAATCTCTCTAAAGCGTAAACTAATTTAGCACGTATTTCGCTTTTCTTAAATGTCTTCATAATTCTCTCTGTTTATTCCACACATTTAATGTGTTGTTGATTAATGTTTCATACTCATCAAATTTGTCGTTATAAAAATCTTGTGCTTCTTCAGAAAACACCAGAACGCTTTGTTCTTCCCAAACTCCATGTCCGTATTCTTCTACCCAAGTGTCTGCTCCAAAATTCATTTCTGTAATTTGTGTAGCCATTTCATCTACACATGAAAGAAAACTGCTGTCGCTGACTAATATTTTTTCACTCATAATTTCTAATATTTTGACAGAATCTCTCTGTCGGTTTCTAATTGTTTTTTGCTCAAGACGTTCATCATTGGAGATGTAGTTACTTGACCTACGTTTTCTGTAAAAAACGAATCGTGACTATAAAACTGATTGTCATCTGTTTCGTCAATACATCTAATTGATGTGACTTGGTTTGAAAGAAAATCATCTCTTTCGATTACATCAAGAACTTGGCTGATGTCATCTGTCATAACATCTAATATAAATCGTGCCATTTTTAAATCGCCCATTTTAGTCGGAAAGGACTTTATCCTAGTTAGATGTGGGATATGGTTTTGCTCCATACGAGTGCGTCTACGCATCCCACTTTTTTTTAGATAGGTGTAACCCTAATCTTGATTTTCTGTCTCTGTGTAGAACTCTGCGTGTTCTTTACAATCTGAGCATAGATCGGTTTCCAACCAACATGGTCTTGCTCCACAACAATTGCTATATTTTGTCATAATTTCTATCTGTTTTATGATGATCAATGTCATCTGGTTAGTCTATTATAACTCTATCTCGTTATTGGTTAGTCCCTCGATTAGTGCCTTGCGATTGGAGTCGTCTGCTCTTCTCCAAGCCTCTGCAAACGTGCCTCTGCAAATTGCAGTCATAAAGCCTCCTAACCCATCTACAAGTTGGTTTTTGCGTTGTATGGATGCAACCTCCTCGATGAGAGTGTGAGCAGTTCCACAACAAGAGCCGTTGTCAGAATAGTTAGCGATTGCTACAAGCATTGTGTAGTTCTTGTAGGTGATTCCTTTTGGTAGATATCCTTGTGGAAATCCATCTCTTAATTTGATTTTTGTACTCATAATTCTAGTTGTTTAAGGTTAATAGGTTAAATTTAAATTTAGTTCTGTTCCACCACGTGAAGTGCTGGTATTCTTCTTCTGTGAAGATTTCTGTTCTGATGACGTTGGTGTCATCTTGCCTTGTTTGTAATGCGTGTAATCCACTAGGCAATACAATGTGATTTAGTATTCTGTTCATAGTTCTAATTGTTATTTAATTATTTAAATTAAAATCTAACATTAAGTTTTGATAATCTTCTTAATTTAGATATTTTAAAAGTTTCTAATTTGGCATAAATATCATGCCCATATTCATCAACACCAGTTTGAACCCATAAGGTAAATTCTGATTTTGGATATTCATTTTGCATCCATCCCCATTTTTTCTCTTCTTTTAACTGGTTAAATAAAAAGTTTAATGCCTCAGTATAGCTAAACAAAAATGTGTCTGTATCCAAATATCCAATGTAATTGTTTTCTATCTTGATCTCCATTTTATTAATCGTTTATTAATATTGTTTGCAATGTAACCTTGGTATGTGGCACTGGAGTATTTCCCTCATGAAAGCCTATGATTTTAAAATCATCATGACCGTTGTGGTACTTTACATCTATGCACTGGTTATACATCACACTAAAAGTAATTAACTTGCCATTACTGGTCTTTATACTGATAGTCTCTTTATCTTGCTCACATTCGATGAATGTGTGCTTAAACTGTGCATTAAATACTGCAAATCCTTTAACTTCTGCAATAATTGTATTTAACACATATTTAAAGTCATCTGAAACAGACTCATCATAGCTTAAAATATTCCCAAAAACATCTGGTGTAATGTCAGTATCTGGTCTGTTTATGTAGTTTTTAAAGTCTACTAAATTTCTCACTGTAGCGGTGTAGTTTTCATTCATCTGGATGTAAAATCCATTATTCGCATAATAGTTTTCCAAATTTGATGGAATTAATGTTTTAATTTTGTTCATGTTTTCTATTGTTTTACTGATTAATAAATTCTTTCTCAAAGTAGATCCATGCTTCCTGCATAGTATACAATTTGTTCTTGTACTGTGCATCTTGTGATGTCCAGTATGACTTCCCATCAACGTACTGCTTTATCACGTTGTCTGACATCATCCACTGGATGAATCTTTGCTGATTGGCTTGCATTTTAATGTACCTTGCATTCTGTTTTGATTGGCTTGCATTACCTTGCATTCTCATGTGTTTCATAAATTCTGGTTTTTAAAAAAAGGTGATGCAATCACACATTGTGCAATCACATCACCCAGTAGTTATTCTTTAAATTCGTTATACTGATTTAAGTTTCTGTATCCTGTTCTAGCATATAGAATACTCTCCAGAGATGAATCTCTGCTTCCGTTAATATTGCATACTAGTGTACATTCTTCTCTGGATGCAATTCCATCATCGATTAACGTATACCATAACGCATTAAAATTTTGTTTACTCATGTCTAATTGATTTTAACTGTTACTTTTGCTTCTATTCCTCTTCTCTGGAACATTCTAACATCTTTGTTTGCTTCTACTTCACTGGAATGTCTAAAGACGTATTTCCATGCACCAGAAGGTAATTTTCGATAAACTATATAGTTCATAATTATAAATTGTTTTGTGATGCTCTAAAGCATCTGGTTAAGACATCCATGTCTCACGACAGTAATGTTTCGGATATTGAATCCATCATCAGTTAACCTATATAAACCAGTCTTCTGGGATCTCCATGTCTGACGGTATAAGATATAATCCTTCGTTTTGTACTACATTGTAAATCTTACCATCCAGAATGAATTCCTCTGTAGATAATCCGTCTGTCCAGATGTCGAAGTAGTACTCGTCTTCATATGGATCTCCATCTACTAATGACTGATAACTAGTGATGTTTGTCTGTCTTACCAGATACGGTAAAAATAGCTGTGCAAATATCCCATAGGAATATATACCATGTCGTGAATCTACCACATGCAATAATTCGTCTTGATTAAATTTTCTAATTGTCATATCTTACTTGTTTTTGTAGTTAATATTATATTCTCTGATCTGATCTAGATTAGCATCTAAAAATAATTCTAATTCATCTAGAATGCATCTACCAAATGACCATGATATCTGGAAGATGATGTCGTCATTAAAACTGGCTAATGCAAAGCCAGATAAAAATATTTTCTTCTTTGATGCTGTTAATACACATTTGTCATCCAATGGATCAAATAATGCTGTCTTAATAGATTTGTATTTGTCAGCTAGTAATTCTAATCTCTCTTTTGTTTGTGTTACTGTATCGCTCATAATCTTAATTATTTTTTTGGTTTATATCTAAATGGTCTTCTATTATATCTATGCAATGCTCCCACATCGATGGCGGGATAATGTGGTTTCTATTCTTGTCCATTTTACTTAACTGATCTTTTACTTCCTCTACTCCAATTGCAATGATTTGCTCAAATAAAGCATTACCAATTGTATGTCTTGGATTTGCTTCACGCAATGCTTTAACTACTCTCTTAATTCTTACTGATGGTTTTCTACTTTTCTTCATAATTTCTATCTGTTTATGATCCATCCGCTATTTTTATTGATGGATCTAGTTGAACATTTTGTAGTTGATGCACAAGAATTGCACAACAATAACACGATTAATAATACTAATACTTTCTTCATAATTGTTGGTTTTAATGGTTAATATAATTCTGATTTTTCAATGTTCTTTACTTCTCTGGATGGTAATTCACTAATGCAATCTTCGTACTTGTCAAATGCTTTCTCACATTCTCTATTATGCTTCCTCCAGATAACACAATCTTCGTCGTGATCTTTCTCGTTATTGTCTGATGCAATATCTCTCTGGTTATTTGCTTTGTTATACTTCTCAATCCATCGGATCGCTCTATTCACCTTAGACTGGTGAATCTGGTTAATCGCTTTCACTTTAATGTTCTTCATGCTTATTAATTTATGGTTTAAAATTCTGTTTAAATTGCTAGTCTTACACTAACATGTTGCAATATACACAATATATGTCTAATATCTGTCTAATATTACTGATTTATTTACCAGAGTAGGTGTCTTGTGTATTTGAATTGTCTAAACTTAGGCAAGTAAAGATGTTCCAGATCTATCTTTCCCATTAAAATATTTAACCAGCAGACATATGGAGTAGGGATTACAAGATGTCTCTTTACATCTTAATAAGTTTTATGTTGTTTCTATATCTATCTGGTGACAAAATGCATCTGGGCATTTGCTTTGAGCATTCATAGATCTATAGGAGCTCTGGTTAATTGCCATTATCCAGATGTCACTTGCCAGATTGTCTTCTGTTTATTACCAGAAATACCAGATAAATGTCTCATGCTAGTGATAGCAATGGATTACTGGATGTATAGCATGATAAAAAGCCATAATAATAGGTGAAGCAGGACCCTAAGCAGGACCTAAAAGTAAAAGCCAAAAAAATCGGAAACATCAGAACAAAATCGGAAAATGATGACCAAAAAAATCGACTTTTCTGGAGCGGCCCGCTTCCGTATAATGCCATATAACCCATTCCCTACACCTATCTGATAAAATTTTGTACCTTTGGGATATACGTATAATTAAAAAAACTCATAACCATGAATGGATTAACAGTAAAGGATGGTAGATTAGTAAATGATCGCCCTGACGGAATGACTGGCTTAGCTCACGCTGCTATGTTAAGAAAGCAAAACAAGCAAAGAAGCTTGACACAAGATATTGCTTTAGGTATTGAATTAGCTGATGACAGAAAATCTACAAAGGAGGCTATTCGCAAGTTTTTAAAATAAAATTTCTGATTTGTTTTGAGGGGGGTAACTTTTGTTGCCTCTTTTTTTTGTTTTATTGTGACAGTTTTATATAGTTTACTATAGTTTTGTGACAAATAAAT
>Ga0098048_1000843_pt1 | contig 14010 bp, 7 predicted proteins | sample 13_taG_FD_75052 | JGI IMG/M metagenome (GOLD analysis project Ga0098048, IMG submission 75052) | Marine viral communities from the Subarctic Pacific Ocean - 13_ETSP_OMZ_AT15268 metaG | ecosystem: Environmental > Aquatic > Marine > Oceanic | place: Pacific Ocean | collected 2015-01-16 | reverse complement strand
TCAAAAGAAAGTAGATAAAGCTAGGGGTTTAATGAAAAGTTTTTCAGGAGGAAAATATCAAGCAACTAGATTGGATATTCATAGAGACGCACCAAAACAACACGGTGTAGTTAAACCTAAAATTAGTGCACCTATATTAACGGATCACAAAATGATAAAGTCAAAAGCACCAATTGATCCAGAAAGAACTAAAGTGACATATGATAAAAAGAAAGTAAAGTGGGATACAAAATCTGATGATAAAAAACACAAAACAATACTTTAAAAAATAATTAATCATGGCTAAACAATCACCATTTTATAAAACAGGTATATCTAAGGATATTAAAGTTACACCAACAGATGAAACTAAAATAAGTGCTCCACACCCTAAAACAGGTACAATATCGTTCCCAACTGTAGAAAGCAGGGAATCTAAAGTCTCACCTAAACAACTAGCGAGCATGGCGGTAGATGTTGCTTCATTTGCAATACCAGGAGGAGCAGTTCTCAAAGGTGCTAGATTACTTGGTAAATTTTTTAAAACTGGCAAAGCGGTAAAGAATATTAGTAAAGCAATACCTAAAAAAGTAACTAAGAATGATGGATATACATCTATAGATAAAGGCCCAAGTAATTGGATATTGACATCCATGAAGAAAAAACCTACTAAATATACATCTATATATAAAGGTAAAACAAACAGAGAAGGATATTTTGGAAAACATTAAAGAAAATAATTAATCATGGCAGCAGCAATATATATAGGAAATAGCTCAGGGACAGTAAAAGGAAATGGTACACCAAACGGATATCATGTAGGTGGGACAACAGTAAGTGAAATATACCTAGGCGACAAACGAATAATATAAAAAATAAATGGCGACTTTAAAATCGTATTCTTCAGGAACCCTGAAACTCACCGACTATCTAATAGCTACGGACTTGAGTACAGAGAATGTCACTCGAAATTTTCAGGTTAGCGAAGTAGTCAATGCGATTCTTAAAGCTTTAACCATAGGTACAGTTACATCTGTATCTACAGGGAATTCAGATTTTATAAGTTTTTCAGGCGGACCAATCACCACAAGCGGTTCTTTAACTGCAAGTCTGTCTGCCAGTGGCACACCCTCTTCAGCCACCTACTTAAGAGGGGATGGGACTTGGTCAGAACCAGGTCCTACGCCCACTGATATATATACACAGTATAATGGCGTTGTAAAAACCTTAGATACTACTTCTTGGAAATTCACAGGTACTGGTGTAACAGCATCATCGATAGATAATAACGTAACAATAGATATACCCGGGCTTTTAGCATCTGTAGAATCTATTATAGATGGTGTAGGAATAACAGCAGCAGGAACAGTATTAACAAACCCTTCTACAGGAGATGTTACTATAACAAATGCTGGTGTTTATCAAGCAAGAGCTGGTGGTAATGTGACTTTAACAGGAAGTGCTACACCTCTTGAGTATTCAAGTGATGTAACAATAAATACCAGAGCAAATGCTGGTAAGATAGTAGGTGTAGATCCAGGTCAAGGAACAGACGTAACAAATAACGTAACAAATCCTTTGATTGATATAGATTTTGCAGGGAATGATAATTATATAGATGCAGGCGAATCTATTCAAACTATATCTTCTGACGATTTTATAGCTTTTCAAGACCTTACAGCAAGCGAAGTAAAAACAACAAAATTAAACACTTTACCTACTAATGCTTTAGTTAATGTTAAAAGCAGTATTGATACAGGTGATATTGGTAAAATATCTACAGTTGAATCCCCTAACTACCCAAATGTATGGGGTGGGTATAAAATGGTAACTTTAACCATAAATGACTATAATCAACTTACGCCTAAAGATAATAATACTCTATATTTTATAGTAGGTGCAGGTACTACCTATACAGTAACCTATCAACCTATTTATAACATTACTTTAACTACTGGTGGTACAGCACCTGCTAGTGCTTATTCAGTAACAGAAACAATAAACGGGGGTGCATGTGCATCCACTTGTTCTATAACAGGGGTTGTAGCTACGGCCTACAGTTTTGTAACTACAATAACGGCAATAAATGGGTATAGTATAAGTTCTGGTGGTAGTTTAACAACTAGTGGTACTATAAGTGCTAATGCTACTTTAACGCCTACAGTCTCTGCGGTACTTGCTCCACCTACTGGAGGGAATTGTACTGTAACTTTACAAATATATGACGGTACTAGTGGAAGTGGCGGAGGAGGTGGAGTTGCAATTCCACAAAATTCCACTAATGTAGGTATATCAGGTGATAATACTGGAGCTATAACAACAGTAGCTCAAGGAAGTCAATATAGTTTTAATACTAGTGCTTACGCTACCGGAGGTTATAGTTTTACAAGTGGACCAACTTATTCTGGTTTTTCAGGAACAGCGCCCTATGCATCTACCCATCCAGCATCAGGTACTATTGGAGGAGCTTTAAACGTGGTACTTTCTTATACTACAACATTAGCAATAAGTAATAGTAGAGTAACATTAGTAGGAGGAGCAATTGCTTCTCAATTAGGTTGGGCTATAACTTCACAATGTCCAGGAGGATATGGTGCTGTAATACCTGGAAGTCCTGGAGGATGTGCTCGATGGAATCAACCCGGTGCTTCCTATAATTCTAATGGTCAAAGTGGAGGAACATTGAGTTTTAATTTTTCTCATTTTGAAGATCAAGGAGGAAGTACTATATCTTTTAGTGGAGGTTATCCTTCTAGTGGAGTTATCGGTAATACTAACCAAACAGTACAAATTTATGCTGTTGGTACATTTACCTTTACTGCCACTTCTAGTAATTATAGTGTTAATGCAGATTATACGGATAATATAAGTGGTGGATCATCTCCAACAGCCTATACTTTTAATCCGTCTGATGGAACATCTAGTGGACAAGTAGGTTCAGGTCAACAATATACTATAGGTACTTCAGGATTAACATACCCAACAGTCACAGCAGCATCAGGATATTATTTTTCTTCAAATCCAAACCCTCCAAGTAATACAAATGGTTTACTCTTAATAGGTACTAAAACCAGTCCACCTACATCATTTACTTCAGATTGGACATTTACAGGCACAGTGGCTCCTATTCAAGTAACTGTTCAAGTTACACGTAGTTTAGCTAGTGGTGTTTCATATACAGTTGTAGCAACAGGATCAGGAACAGCTAATCAAACTTTTACAGGTTACGGTACTACTACCCTGGCTAGTAATTTTACAGTAGGAGCTAACAATGGTGTAACATTTACAGTAACTAGAGCAGGATCACCATGGTGTACCAGTAGTTTTGGTGGATGTATAAATGCTTCACAAGGAGCTTCTCCATGTTTTTCTTCATATGCATGTCCTAGTAATGTTCCTAAATATGCAGGTAATCTTCAAGTAGATGGTTCAACATTTTTAAGTTGGAGTGCAGGTAATATAATAATAAATTCTCAACAAGGCTATGCAACTGGGTTAAGTAATGGTGCAACTGTTGATTTAACGATAAATGAAAATTAAAATAATTTAACAAATGGCAATAATATATAGTTACCCAGTAGAAGCCACCCCGACAACTTCAGATCTTCTACTTGGTACTTCAATAAGTACAGATACAAATCCTACTAAAAGTTTTACTATTGGTAGTTTAGTAGGGTTAGTAAATGCTAATTCTGGATCAGGTACAGTAACTGATGTTGCAACATCTAATTCTACTTTTATTAATTTAACAGGTGGACCAATAACAGCATCTGGTACTATAGTAGCAGCATTATCTGCTTCAGGTAGCCCATCGTCTAGTAATTTTTTAAGAGGTGATAATACTTGGGCACCTGCTACTAGTACAGGATCACCAAACATTGCCGTTTTAGATGAAGGAAGTGAAATAACCTCTGCTGCTGAAGGATTAAACTTTACAGGTGGAGGTGTTACAGTAACAACAATTGGTAATGATGTAGCCGTAGCTATACCAGCTCCAGTAGGTGCTGTAACTAGTATAATTGCAAGTACAGGAATAAGTGTGGATCAAGCAACGGGGAATGTATCTGTTTCAAATACAGGTGTAACCTCTTTAATTGCTGGAACAAATATTACTTTATCACCAGCGACAGGTTTAGGTAATGTTGTGATTAATGCAACAAACAATCCAGGTACAGTACAAAGTATTGTTCCTGGACTTGGGTTAAAGAAAGATTCAGGGGATTTAACAACAAATCCTTCTATAGGTGTAGAATATGATGGATCTAATAATTATATACTTGTAGGAAAAGCTTCTGGTAGCACGCCCGCAACAGTAGCTACTTCAGATGATTTTATTGCTTATAATCAATTGTCATCAGGTGACGTAAAAACCACAACTTTCGCAACAATACCTACAAGCGCATTACCTTTAGTTCAACAATATATAATTGCAGGTGATGCTGATAAGATAACAAATACAAGTGATAATTTTACTACAACAGCTAAAATAGAAAAAATTGTTACTTTAACAGATAGTGATTATGCAGGACTTGGATCACCTGATATAAATACACTATATATTACAATACCAGTTTTGGATGCATGTGTTGCTCAAACTATGATGCTTCAAACAAGTAATGGTATAACTGGTGGTACAGAAGGAGTAGAATATACTTTATCTGGTGATACTACTGGTGACACATTTGCTGCATGTGAAGGAGAACCTTATACTTTTACTACTATAGCAACACCAGCTGCAGGGTATTATTTTTCAACACCAGTTACAGGGTTAACCGTTACCGGGACAATTCCAGCTGTAGGTACTAATGCTCCTCAAACCTTAGCAGGGGTAATTGCAACAGATCCAACACCTACAATTACTGCAACACTTCTTGTTGTTACAGATATTCAAGGTCCAGGTGGAGATGGTACTGGGTTTACAATAACAGGTGATGATACAGGAGCATCAAACACAACTTCTGTTGCTTCATCTTTAGGATATTCATTCACAACTGGATGTACAGCAAAAGCAGGGTATATATTCTCATCAGGACCAACATACTCACCTACACAACCTACAACTGGCACAATAAATGGTTCGCAAACAATTGTTACAACAATTACAGGAACATTAGAATTAACATAGAAAATATAAACAAAAAATGGCAATAATTTATAGTTATCCTCCAGAAACAAATCCTCAACCTACTGACTTACTTGTAGGTACTTCTACAGTTACTGTTGATGGTACACAAACTAATGTAACTAGAAGTTACTCAATGCAAACCCTAACAGATTATATAAAACAATTAGGGGGTATTGGGGTAGAATCTATAACTTTTTCCGCGCCTCTTACTGGTGGAACTATAACTAAAACAGGTACTGTTAGTATACCTCAAGCTACGTCTGTTGCAGATGGATATTTAACTTCAGGAGATTGGACTACATTTAATAATAAACTTGGAGGTATTTCTGGATTAGTTGATACTGTACCTTATTTTACAAGTTCTGTAACTTTAGGTAATTCTGCTATTACTCAACCTACAGGAGGAACTACAGTAGCTATAGCAAAACATTTAGTACCTCTTACAAATGCAACATATGATTTAGGTATAACAGCTACACAGGAGTGGAGAAATATGTATCTTTCTGGTACAGCCGATATAAATGCAATAGTAATAGCAACATCTATTAATGCAAATGGTAGCGAGGGAACTACAGGTCAAATATTAACATCGGGTGGTCCGGGCGCAGCAATGACTTGGACTACTACATCAACCTTTAGTGATTTATATACATTAAATGCTAGTACTAATGGAAGTGATGTAGATTTAAATTTAGATGCTTCAACAACAACAGACTCAACAGTAAAACTAACAGCTGGTACAGGATTAACAATAACACAAAGTGGAGGTAATGATGTGACATTTGCTCCCGATACAGCTATAGTTACAAATGGTGCTACTACTTTATCAACTGGTAATCAAATATATGATTTTGTTACTACTCTACCTTTGAATGATCTTGGAAATCCAACTGGTAGTATTGATGCGAATAGTCAACAACTAACAAACTTAGGTACAACTTCATTAGCTTCAGATGCTGCTACTAAATCTTATGTAGATGCAGCTGTTGCTAACGCAGGTACTTTTCAAGGAGGATATGATGCTTCTACTGATACTCCATGTTTAGATGGAACAGGTGGTGGTGGTTGTACTCCTTCTGCTTTAATTCAAAATGGTTGGTTTTGGGCTGTACAAACTGGAGGTACATTCTTTTCAGTTACAGTGCAAGCAGGTGATTTAATTTTTGCTAATACTGATAATCCTGGAACTACTGCAGGAAATTGGACTGTTATAGATTCTGGTCATGATACAGCAACCACCACTACTTTAGGTGTTGCTAAATTTCCTACAGGAAATAATGGACTTGATATAACAGCAGGAGCAGTTACAGCACAAGTATTTTCTGGAGCGAATTTAACCGGTGGTTATGTTCCAGATGCAACTCTAGCGGCAACAAACACTTTTTTATCAAAAGATGGTACTTGGGCTGCAGGTCCAGTAACAAATGTTTCTTCAATTACTATAGATGCTGGTCTGACAGGTCTTTCAAATCCAATAACTTCTACAGGTAATATTGGGCCTGATTATACAACAGCAACTAATATAATAAAATCTGCACCAAGTGGTTCAGCATTAGGGGATACAGATACATTTATAGTAAGTCAAACAAATGCAGTTATAGAAGATACATTAGCTAATTTAAAAGCTTATATAGGTGTAGGTGGTCCAGGAACTGGAACTCAATACACACTTCCTGTTTGGGCAACTACAAGTACATTAGGTGATTCGATGTTAAGTCAAAATGCTGGGGCTACTCTTTTAACAAATACCGGTTCATTTACTACAACAAGTATAACGGATAGTCTTGGTAATACAGGTAGTCTTAATGAAGTATTAACAGCAGGTGCTGGAGGTGCGGTAACATGGGGCACTGCTGCTGCAAGTTATACTAAATGGATCGTATCTGATGGTAGTAATAATAGTGATGTAAATGATGGAGATACTGTAACATTTACAACAGGTTCATCTGGTACGTCAACAGGTGCTAACGATGGAATATCAGTTAGTGAATCAAGTAAAACTGTTACGGTAGTTTCTAATGCTTTTGCAGGAGGTGCTAATGTAGGCCACGTTCCATCGGGTGGAACTGCTGGTAATTTCTTACAAGGTGATGGTACATGGGCTGCAGCTGGTGGTTTACCAACTAAAACAGTTATGAATTTTACAGGTGATGGAAGTGATACAGGTTCTACAGGAACTTTTACATTAACCCCAACACCTTCAAGTACAGCTTATACTGATGTATATATTTCTGGTGTTTATCAGCAAAAAAATAGTTACTCTTTATCAGGAGGATCAAATAATGAATTATTATTTACTACTGCTCCACCTGTAACAGCATCAAATGGAATAGAAGTAGTAATTACAACTTAAAAATAAATGGCTTTAACCAAAATATCAACCGATACTATAGATCTTAGCTCAGATACAACCGCGTTAAAGATGCCTAAAGGTACTACAGCTCAAAGACCTGGAGAAATATTATCTTCAGTAGATTATTTAATAGTCGCTGGAGGTGGTGGAGGAGGAAATTTTGGAGGCGGTGGTGGTGGAGGTTTATTAACTACTTATACTCCAGTTACTGGAACTACCCCCGGACAATCTCAAACTCAAATATCTTTAACCGTAGGTACGACATATACTATTACCATAGGTGATGGAGGTACAGGTAATACCGCATATGGTAGTTTACCATATTCATCATCTGGAGATGATTCTACTATTTCAGGTAGTGATATAACTACTATAACAGCTACAGGTGGTGGAGGTGGTAATAAATCTTCTGCTAATACAAGTAATATTGACGGTGGTTCTGGTGGTGGTTCAGGATGGAATGTTACTACAGCACCAGCAGGTAGTGCTAGTACACCAACACAAGGATATGATGGTGGTGATGGTTATACTCTTGGTTCAAGTTATGTTGGTGGTGGTGGTGGAGGTGCTAGTCAAACCCCAGCTACAGGTACCACAGGAACACCAGGACCTGGAGGTGAAGGAACAACAATTGCTATAACTGGTAGTAGTGTAGGATATGCTGGAGGCGGTGGTGGTGTGGGATTTGAAACTAGTGATGGTACAGGTGCTGCACCATCCGTAGGTGGTGGTGGTGCTGGTTCCACTTGGAATGGAAATGCAGGGGCTACTTTATCACCTGTTTATGCTGGAACTGATGGAAAAGGTGGTGGTGGTGGATCTGGAGGTGATGGTGGTTGTGGTATTGTATATATAAGATTACCAGGAATTACTTCAGGAGATGTAACTATTCTAAGTGGTAGTGCTGCAAAAGGTAATGTAAGTAGTGATGCTTTTGTAAAATTAGATACTGCAGGAACTGCAACATTTAAGATAACCTCAAATGGTGAAACATCAACAACTGGCACATTAAGAGAAAACACCACAACTGGTAAAATGGAAATATATACTGGTGATGCGGGTTGGAGAGCTTTACAACAAACAGGGCAAGATACAGGTGTAGTACCATCTAATAATTTTAATACAGTTTTATATACAGGTAATGATTCTACAAATCCAGTAAGTGTAGGCTTTGCACCGGATTTTTCATGGATTAAATGTATAACAGACACAAGAAGTAATACTTTAATAGATACTGTTAGAGGAGCTACAAATGTTTTACAAAGTGAATCAGCTAGTCAAGAATGGGATGGGTCTTCATATGTACAATCTTTTGATGCAAATGGTTTTACAGTTAAAAGTAATGCCGCATTTATAAATAGTTCATCTCAAAATTATGTATCTTGGAATTGGAAAGCCGGAGGAGCACCTACTGTATCTAATCCTTTTATGATTGATGATGTTGGTTATGCAAGTGCAGCATTAGCAAGCATGAATATAGGAACTATAACACCTAATGCATGTTCAGTTAATACAGAAGCTGGATTTAGTATAGTTAAATTTACAGGAACTGGAAATGCTTCAGATACAGTATCTCATGGTCTTGGGGCCGCCCCAAATCTAGTGATGTACAAAGATATTGATAATACTAGAAATTGGAATGTATATGTTTCTTCAGCACCTTCAACATATAACCCTTATGGAGGAATCTTAGATTTCAATTACGCTTTCAACACTGGTGGAGGAACAAATGGTTCAGCAGGAACTCCTAGTCCTACAGTGTTAACTTTTACTGCAGGTTCTAGTACAGTTAATACTGTAAACGCTCTTAATCAAGAAATAATAACTTATTCTTGGAGATCAATCCCAGGTTATTCTTTGATAGGTAGTTATATGGGAACAGGAAGTAGTACAAATACCCCTATAATTTATACAGGGTTTGAACCCGCGTGGATAATGGTTAAATGTGTAGATAGCGCTAGAGCTTGGAATATAACAGATAACAAGAGAAATACCACTAATCCTCGCGATAGTGTTTTGCAAGCCCAATCAACTGATCTAGCATATACTAGCAGTAATTATAATATTAATTTTTATAATGATGGCTTTCAAATAGTTAATGCAAATACTGGCTGGAATATTGCAGGAGAAACTTATATTTTCATGTGTTTTGCAGCTTAAATAATAAAATATGGCTTTAACAAAAGTAATTAATGATCTTGCCGATTTAAATCAATCAGGTTCTACTAACGCTTTAAAAGGATGTGTAGGTACAACGGTTCAACAACCTGCATCAACATCTGATATAAATTATCTTATTGTAGGCGGTGGAGGAGCTGCTAATACAGCAACAAGTGGCGGAGGTGGTGCAGGTGGTTTATTAACTGGTACAACTACTGTTTATCACGGAACACCAACTATTATTACTATAGGTGAAGGTGGAGCAATTGCCAACTCAGGTTATAGTCAAGATTCTTATAATGGTAATGATTCTGGTTTTAATGGCATTAGAGCTATTGGTGGTGGAGCTGCTCCTAGATATAATGCTTATGGTAAATTTGCATTACCAGGAGGATCAGGTAGTGGTGCTAGTATTGGAACCGGTGATGGAGCTTCATCTCAAACTGATGGTGGTGTAGGTGTTTCAGGGCAAGGTAATAATGGTGGTGCTAATGCTGCTGTAGGAAATTCTGCTGCAGGAGGCGGTGGAGGTGGTGCAGGCGCCGTTGGTACCTCAGGTTCTTCGGGTACAGGAGGCGGAGGAGGTATAGGTTCTGAATTAAGTTCTTTTATAAACTATACAAACGCTGGTTTAGCTGGTGTTGGTGAAGTATCAGGTACAAATGTTTATTTTGCCGGTGGTGGTGGCGCGGGTGGTTATTCAGGTGCTACATATACACAAACAGCTGGAACAGGTGGTTTAGGTGGTGGCGGAAATGGTAATAATTCAAGTGGAAATGGTGAAGATGGTGCTACAAATACTGGAGGTGGTGCAGGAGGTGGTGATGGTACTAGTGCTGTAGGTAATGGGGGTTCAGGTGGTTCTGGTGTAACTGTTTTAAAATATGATAATACAGAAGTAACTGGTTATACTTTAAATAGTGAAGATACTTATACAATTAATTGGCCTGCAGGAGCATTTGGTAGAGCATATTGGCCTTTGAATTTAAATGTTAAAGATGTTGGTGGAAATTATGATGGAACCGCTACGGATATAACATATACTAATGGTAAATTTAATCAAGCAGCATCTTTTAATGGAAGCAGTAGTTACGTAACAACAAGTTATAATCAAGATGATACCTCTGCTTTTAGTTGGTCTTGTTGGATAAATATTACTCGTGTAGCTACATCACCTAATGATAATATTCTTGGATCAATGGAAAGCGGCTCACCTTTCAATGGGGTTGCATTATTTTTAGATGTAGACGATATAGCATTATCTACTAATGGAAGTAATATAGGAAATATTGTTACAAACGCATCAACAAACACTTGGTATCATATTGCTGTAACTTATGATGGAAGCGGCACCTTTAAAACTTATGCTGGTGGAAGTATTGTTTCAACAATATCACAAACACCTGTAGATGGAGGTAATTTTTGGTTTGGTGATGGTGGTCCATCAAGTTGGAATAGTTTTGATGGTTTAATAGAACAAATAAGAATTTACAGTGGTGTTTTAACAGAAAGTAATATTGCCGATATTTATAATAATTCTAAACCTGGAACTTTACCACCACTGAAAACAGCATCTGATATAACAACCTCAACATGTAATTTTCCAAGTGGAGTAACAGGTACAGCTTTATATCAATTTGAAGCAAATGCAAATGATAGTTGTACTGTCGGACCATATGATGGAACTTTTACAAATCCAGTTTATGGAATAGGTAAATTTGGAACTTATGCTGCGAGTTTTAATGGAAGTAGTAGTAAAATAGATTTACCAAATTTAGGTATTAGTGGTGCTGGAACAAGAACGATTTCTGCCTGGGTTAACACAAATAGTTTAAGCTCTGCACAAACTATTTTTCAATTTGGGCCAGCAGCCGCAAAAGAAAGATTTGGTTTTGCTATTGATACAGCAGGTAAAGTATATGTTGAATATTATGGAAGGGATGCGATAACTTCATCTGCATATATTACAGTTAACAATTGGTTTCACGTTGCAGCTACTTATAATGGGGGTGCAATAGAAACAGGAACAAACACGCAAATTTATGTTAATGGTGTAGCGGCAGATATGACGACCACGGGTTCTTCAACAGGTGCCGCAGCTACAGGTAATAGTGATTATGGTATTGGCTATAGACGAGCCTCTTCAAGTCAATACTTCAATGGTTCAATAGACCAACTAAGAGTTTATAGCAGTGCTCTAACCGCGGAACAAATATATGATCTTTGGCAAAAAGAAAACGATATACAAACATACTTCCCTGATACACCTACAAGTGGTACAGATACTTTAGTGTTTAAAAGTGGTAGTGGAGAAATATCATTTATAAATGATACTGCTCCCGGAGCAGAAGTTGGTATGTTAAGATATAACAGTACTTTAGGTCAAATGGAACATTTTAATTCAGGTGGTTGGAAAAGTTTTTCAAAAGTAATAAATTCTGTAACAGTTGATTACTTAGTAGTCGCTGGTGGTGCTTCTGGCGGAACTTACCATGGAGGTGGCGGAGGTGCTGGTGGATTAAGAACATCTTACGGAACAGTATCGCCTATAACATTAAATGGTGGTTCTATGGAAAGCCCATTAACTTTATTCCCTTTAACAAATTATATTGTAACTGTTGGAGCTGGAGGTGCTGGTGTTGGTTCTAATACTGGGAATATAATAGGAAATGCAGGATCTGATTCTGTATTTTCATCAATAACATCTACAGGAGGAGGGTATGGATCGTCAGTTGGCACAGCGGCGCCTGGATCTGGTGGATCTGGTGGTGGTGGTAATGATGTATCTGGAGCATCTGCTGTAACATCCCCTGTTATTCAAGGTCATGCAGGAGGGAATGGTATTGGGACTGCATCATGTTATGCTCCAGGTGGTGGCGGTGGAGCTGGTAGTGTTGGAGTCAATGCTAGTGGCTGTACTAGTGGTAATGGGGGTGATGGACTTGAAGTAAACATAATTGGTGGTACAGGAAATTATTATGCTGGTGGTGGCGGTGGTGGTATTTATCTAAGTGGTACTCCAGGTACAGGAGGTTCTAGTATAGGTGGAAATGGTGGTCCAACTACTACTAATACTAATGGATTTCCAGGTGTAACAAATACAGGATCTGGTGGTGGTGGTGCCAATGCGGGTATATCACAAACAACTGGATCTGGTGGATCTGGAGTTATAATATTACGTTATCCATCAGTTTATTCAGCAACTTATACGGCTGGAGGTGGAGGAATTGCAGATCCCGAACAAATAATTGGGAGTACAGGATATAAATATATAAGAATAACAGCAGGTACAGGTACTGTATCATTTTCATAAATACATTATGGCAATAACAAAGATAACAACACCCGAGCTTTTAGATTTTCCAAATGATAGTACATCAAGTGCTAACACATCTGGTACTGTAATACCTACAGGCACTACGGGTTTTAACGTAGATTGTTTGGTAGTTGCTGGTGGTGGTGGATCTGGATATGCTGATAGTATTTATGTAACCTCAGGAGGTGGAGGAGGTGGAGGTTATCAAGAGATCACTTCTAAACTTTTACAAACAAATACTGCATATACTTTAACAGTAGGTGATGGTGGAACAGGAGGTACATCCGCCACTGTAAATGGAACTAACGGTGATAATTCTGTTTTTGATTCCATTATATCTGCTGGTGGAGGTGGAGGTGCTTCAGGCCAAAACGTTGGCGTAGGTGGTTCTGCGGGAGGTTCAGGTGGTGGAGGTAGCGGTAATAGTGGTACTTCTGTTGGAGGACTTGCAATATCTCCTTGGCAAGGTAATAATGGAGGAGATGGTGAAGATAGTGCAGGTAGTGATAATAGTGGTGGAGGTGGAGGAGCAAACTCTGTAGGAGGAACTGCAACTTCAGGATCTCCAGGTAACGGAGGTGCTGGAACAACAACGTCTCTTTTCAACGGAGCTTTAAATATAGAAAGAGCTGGAGGTGGTGGTGGTGCAAATGGAAATTCAACACCTGGAGGAACAGCAACAGGTGGTGGAGGAGCTGGAGGTGAAGTAGGATCAGCTTCAGGTACAGCCGGAACAGCCAACACAGGTGGTGGAGGTGGAGGTTCTTATGGAATTGCAAATGGTGTCAATGGTGGTTCAGGAATTGTAATTATCAAATATACAACCACAGATGTAACTAGTTTTTCAGTAACTGGAACTATAAATACTCCCACACCAATTATAGATGGGTCTTATTCTTATTTAGTATTTACTTCAGTGGGTACAGGAACTCTAGAATTTATTTTAAGTGGAAGTGTTAGACCTATTTCAAATTTAAATGAAGGTGAATTCAGATTTAATACAACAACGGATTATGTAGAATACTACGATGGTAGTGATTGGCAACAAATAGCAGATGAATATATAAGTGGTCAACC
>Ga0098048_1000839_pt1 | contig 14050 bp, 12 predicted proteins | sample 13_taG_FD_75052 | JGI IMG/M metagenome (GOLD analysis project Ga0098048, IMG submission 75052) | Marine viral communities from the Subarctic Pacific Ocean - 13_ETSP_OMZ_AT15268 metaG | ecosystem: Environmental > Aquatic > Marine > Oceanic | place: Pacific Ocean | collected 2015-01-16 | reverse complement strand
CGAGAAATCCTCGCTGTAGTCCAACAAATTGTGCGGTGCCCAGACGATGTTACCTGCCGAGTTGACCATCGTGCTGTTACTGCCAGCGGCGGTGCTGTAGGTCAGCTTGGGGCTGGTGCCGGTGAAGGCGTCGGCGAAGGTGGTCGCCGTGTTCGCCGTGCGGTATTCGCTGCCGATGAAGTCGAGGGCCAAGGCTGCTTCGACACTGTTGACGGCAAAGCGGGTCAGTGTGCTTGTACCCAGCAACAAAGACCGCGTCATCGGGCGGATCAGTCCGAATGTTTTGCTGAGATTAAGCGACACTATTTAGCCCTCCAACCAGACCACAGCGTCAGAGCCGCCAGTCTGCACAACGCGCATTTGCGGCGCTAGGATGACGCCATCAATCGCAGCGCTGTCGTAGTTCTTGATTTCGGTCCAGTTGGTGCCGTCGACTGTGCCTTGCAGGGAGACGGAGCCGGTCAGCGACACGACCTGGACAACGCCGGTGTCGCCAGGGTTGCCAGGTTGCAACGCATAGTTTGATGCGAATTTTTGAGCCATTTTCTTTACTCCAAAATTTAGAAGATTGTTACGTCGCGACGTACATGATGTAAGCCAGCGCATAGAAAGCCGGCCGATTGTCGAAGGCGGTGCCGCTGCCCGTCGCGCCAGACGTGCCAGACAGGTTCGCCGTGCCGGTCGATCCGCTGACTGAGATTGTCTCGTTTGACGTGTCCCCCGTAATCGATGCTGTCTGACTGCCTGTGCTGCTGCCCACAGACGCCGAGCCTGTGTTGGCGCTGTTGCCACCCGATCCGACGCTTGTGACGACGCTTACCGCTTGGCCGGAAACGGGCAGATAAATTGTTTGCGTGCCGTAGCTGACTGAGTGGGCGTGGCTTGTGCTGCTCAAGCTGTGTGAGTGACTGCCAGCTTCCAGATCGCCGTCGCCGTGGCTGTGCGTGTTGCTGCCGCTAAAACTGTGCGAGTGACCGTCGCCAATCGTTCCCGCGCCGTGCGTGTGGCTCGGCAGGTTCGCTTCAACCAGCGACAAGCTGCTCGCCCCGCCTGTTGTGCCAGGGTTGGTCGCGTTGGCCGCGCCGACAACGAAACGGTCGCGCAGATCGGGCGTGACGACGCTGTTTTGCGTGGTGCCATCACAGAGCGCCCAGCCCGTTGGGATCTCGGCGAGCGTGCCGGACCACATGACAATTCCGCCGACTGGAAACAACCCTTCGGTCGTGCCGATGTTCGTCAGGCCGGAACCATCGCCCACAAATGACGTTGCAGAAACACGCCCGTTGACCGTGACGGCGTTGGTCGGGCTGACCGTGCTGTCGCCCAGCGTGATGCCGTTGTCAGTGCCGACCTCGATGATCGTCTTTTTGCCCGCCGTGCCGTCGAAGCCGTCAACCTTAAAAGCGCCAGGCGCGGCTTGCGTTCCGACTTCGATCGTCAGGTTGCTTTCTGCGTCCAGCGTGGTCGTGCCGGCGGTGTTGTCGTGGCTAATTTCGGTCGGCGTGGTTGTGCCAACGGTGATCTTGTCAGCGTCATCGGCAACGACAAAGTTGATCGCTTTTACGGCCGTGAGCTTGGTGCCAGGGGATGCCAGAGCGAAGGCGTCGCCGAGCATTGCGGCCAGTTCGCGCATGGCGTCGTTGACGTTGCCCGGCTGCATGCCCTCGGCGACCGAAATGCCGTTGAAATCGGTGTTAAGCGAGGCTGTGTTGCTCAGCTCCGTCAGGTTTTGGCGTGGCATTATCTTTCATCCCCATTGAATAGGCGGCCGGCTTGCATGCCGAGGAAAGGCGCGGCGTTTTGCATGATTGGCCCAGCGAATTGGCCCGATTTAACGGCTGCAGGCGCAAGGCGGTTGTAAACGGGACGCTGGCCCAAAAGCGCCAACCCACCCAACGCCAAGCCGCTCGCGCCAAGCTGACCGAGTTGCCCGTCGTCGCGCTGGTCGTATCCAGCCGCAGCAAGGCCGCCGAGCATGGGCAGAATGCCTTGATTCAGACCAAGCCCAGACAGAACGGCATTATCGGCAGCGGAGTTGTAAGGCACAGCGCCGAAGACGTTTTTTCCGGCCTCTGCAAGCCCCATGAGCGGGTCTGTTTGGCGGACAAACCCTTCGCCGCCCCGGTTCGCCGCCTTGATCGCGCTGTAAAGCTGCGCTGGCGTAAACACCTCGCCATCCCCGCCGACCTTATCAACGGCGCGGCGCAGCGTTTGCAGCAGTTTGTAAGAGTAATCGACGCCGCGCAGATCTTGCGCAAAGTCGCCGCCGACGCTCACGCCAGCGCGGTCGAGCATGTCGTCTCTGATTGTCTGCAAAATGCCAGCGATACGCTCGCCTTGCTGCTTTTCGGTCGCAAGGTTCGCTTTGCTCGCTTGGTCTTGATACATCTCAATCATCTTGCGCAGCCGGCTGTCAGCCTCTTTGAACTGCGTGCCGCTCATTGATGACTTGGACGCAAGGTCGTCGAGTGCGAGCATTTCGTCTGCGGCGGCTTCAAAGTCTTTTTTGGGCAAACGGCCCGTCGCATTCAATTCCTCAAGCGATTTGCTGAATGTCGTACCCAGCTTGATCGAGCGCACCGGGTTCAAAAGATCGCCGTAGGCTTCGGAAATTGCCTCTGCGGTTTTGGTGTAAGCCTCTTTCCCCGAAACATTTTTCACCGTCTTACCGGTTGGCTTGAGCACTTCATTCGCGACGACCACGTTGAACGCCTCAAGGCTTTCGTCTTTGCGCGCCTGAAACGGCGATGGCACTTTCTGCAAAATGTTCAAAGTTCGCTGTGCTGGCTGGCCTAGCATGTCAGGCGTCAATCGCATGCCCGCATCAACAAGCGTTTTACCGGCCTTGCTGATTTGAGGCGCGATGACCTGACCCGCACCGCCCAGCACGCCACCCAGAGCGGCCCCTACAGCGGCGCCAGGGGCGCGTTGTGATGCGTCGCCCTCGCCAGTGTTAAAGCCTGCGATGCCGCCCTCTGCTGCGCCTATAAGAGACGCACGGGCGAGCGCGCTTTTGACCATCGGCAGTTGGCCGGCGGCCCTGCCACGCGTTGCGCCTAAAGCGGCAGCAGTCGGCACCAAAGACCCAGCGAACTCCGCGCCGATTGTCATCGCGGGCGCGCGCTTGCGGGCTTCGTCGTAGTCGGCACGGCGGCGCGCAATGGCGTCATCGGCGGACGTGTTGCCCAAGAAACTTTCCAGCCGACCAAAGACCTCGTCACCCGCGCCAAGCGTCGCCCCTTGCGACAGGCCCGTCAGAATGTCATTCGGGCGCGCTGGCTGGCGCTTAGTCCGCGTTTGCGTGATCTTGCCGCTGCTGCCCACAAACTTGCGCACCGCCGCTTCAGCTTCGCGCTGACTGCCAACTTTGCTCTTTGGGACGGTGTAAACGTTGCCGTCAATTACGACGCGCCACTTTTCCATTTACTCGACCCCCTCAAGTTCGATGCCGAGTGGGTTTGCGCTGTATGCCGTGGGGAAGAAGTCAGCGCCGATTTCGACGCCCGCCGCAGTCAGGTCGTCGCCGTAGGCGATCGGGTTGGTAACGATCATGTGCTGATAGGCACCGCCAGTTTGCGCGGCAAATGCTTTAAGCTTCGTCCGCCTATTCTCTTGCGATTGCGCGTTGCTGGCCTTGTTTGCCCCAAAAAACTTGTCTGATTGGAAGCCGTAAAGCCGTTCGGTTTTGGCAAATTCGTCTTTGGCAACAGCCGCGCCACTGTCTTTACGGTTGATGGCGAGCGTCAGGTCTTCAAGCAACTGCCGGTATTCATTGGCTGCCGTCACGTTTGTACCAAAGCCCATGCGATCGCCTTGCCAAAAGTTTTCCTCAAGGTAATCAAGGCGCGGCAGAACGGTCGCCATAATGTAAGCGTGGCCGGCTGTTTCGGCTTGGCTGGATGAAAAGTCGCCGGTCGCAAACTTTGTAACCTCTTTTTCGAGCGCTTTGCCGGAAAGCATTTCTGCATCAACGCCAAACTGCGCGAGGTAGGCGCGAGCTTCGCCCTCGTCACCCTGCATAGCCGCCTGTTTGCTGGCTTCAATCTGCGCCTTTTGCGCGTTGATCTGCATGGTGCCTTGGTTGTCAAAACGATTGACCATCATCTGCGAAAGCTTGTCGGCCGGCATCATCGAAATGGCCTCGGGGCTTACACCCAAAACGCCCGCTGCCTGGCTGACCAATCCGGCGCGCTGGGCGTTTGCCGCTTCGGTCGCGGCTTGTTCTTCCTGTATCGACAGGCTGTAATCGGCAACCTTGTCAAATTGCTTGCTTGCGATCAGTGCGTTCATTGCTGGCACATATTCTTTCGGCACGTTTTTCAGCAGTTCTTGACTGGCCGCTTTTTGCTCTTTTTCGTCGCGCATGCCGTCGAGGTTGCCGTGAACGGTCAGGCCGTTATTCAGCGCCTCGTTCATGTCGCCGCCCGTCATCAACGTCAGGCCAAAGGCGATCATGCCCATATTTTCTGGCGAGAACCCGCCACGCTTTTTGATCGGCTCGCTTTTACCGCCGGGCACAGACCCAGCCTCCGCGACGGCCTGCAGCGTTTCGGGGCTTGCCATCGATTGCGCTAGGTTTGCTTGCCGTTCTTGCGGTGTGGGCGGCATTGCTGGTGATGCGGCTGTGTTGCGGCTGCGCGTGGCTGGCGTCGCGCGTTGCTGCGCTTCGGCCGCCATTGCGCCTTGCGGCATAGCGGCAAGGGACGCCGGCGCGAACGCTGGGCCGCTCAGGGCGTCGGGTTGTGGCGACATGGCTGGCGATTGACTAAGGATTTGCTGACGGCTCGGCACCGACACCATCTGGCGCTGCGGCGTGTTTAGCCCGGCGTCGGCGTCAATGCGGTTCATCACGTCTCGGCCCATGTTGCCGACAAATGGCGCGATCTGCTGTCCTGCAGTGCGACCAGCTTGCCCAATAGAATTAAGGAAGCCGCTGCCCATAGGGTTTACGTGATTGACGATGTCGCTGACACCAGTCATTTCGTCTAGCGCGTTGACAGCACCACGACCGACGCCGCCGATGTTCTTTGCAATGACACCAGCGCGGCGCATGTTTGGGTTTTGGCCTAGTGCCGCGAGCTGTGCAGCGCGGGCCTGTTGCTCGGCCTGCAGCATGTCGTATGCGTTATTTCCGAAAGCCATTATGCGCCCCCTACCCAAAAGATCTTATCAAGCCAGTGCCAGCGACAAGCCCGCCGGTCAGCGCTTTAAGCATGGCGTTCGGGTCAACGTATTCTGAGCGTTGGCCCAAGTAGTTCGAGCCAAGACCTTGCGCGGCGAGCATGTTTTGGAGCTGCTGCTGTTGCGCTGCGTTTTGCTCGGCGATTTGCTGCTGTTGACCCATTAGCTGCGCTTGGTTGTACTGCTGTTGCGCGTCGCCGATTGAGCCAAGCAAGCCCATGCGATTCAGATTGATCTGCTCGACCATCGGAGCCATGCGCGCTTGTTCGGCGCTCAGACCCGCAAGTTGCCCTGCGATGCCAGCCTGACGCGCCAGATCGGACTGGTTCGCGGCCATTATTGATTGTTGCGCGCCCATGTCGCGGTTTATGCCGGCGTTTTCCATGTTCGCCACCTGACCAGCAATTTGCGCGTCGCGGCCGATGCCTTGATTGTCGAGCTGTGCCAGCATGCCGGCGAGCTGTCCTTGACGCCCCAAGTCGGCCATTTGCGCTTGCGTTTGGTATTGCGCCAGGCCGACATCGCGGCCCATGTCCTGCGCGCTAATGTTTGCGAGCATGCCCATCGCTTGCTGCTGACGGTTTGCGTCGGCTTGAGCGGCTTGCTGCAGGATCGGCGCGGCGGCGTTGGTGACGCCTCGACCAGCTTGGTCGGCGAACGACATTGACCCAAGACGCCCCGAGTTGGCGTAACGCGCATACACGCCCTGAAGCGCTTGGTCGGCAGCGTCATTGACCGAAGTTTGCAAGTACGGTGTGACCTCGCGGGTCGTCTGGCCTTGCAGCATGTCCGTCGCGGCGTTTTGCTGGCCCATCAAGGCCGCAAGCATTGACGTGTCTGTGCCGGCCTGTTGCGCGGCTTGCAGTGCGCCGGTGTCGGCGCGTTGGCCCGAGATGGCTTGTAGCCCGCCCATATCGGCGCGCTGGCCCATCATGTTCTGCATTCCGGCCGTGTTGATTGTCTGGCCCAGAGCGCCTTGCAGCGCAGACGTGTCAATCTGCGGCGCTTCAAACGGCTGACTGGAATATTCGCGGGCGCGGTCCATGAATGCCTGCTGGTCTGCGTTCATCGGCGCAATGCGGTCGCCCTGATAGACGTCGGGTTGGAACGCGTCGGCACGGTTAAAAGTGCGGCGCATTTGGTCTGAGACGTAGCGCGGCGCTTGGACCGTTTGTGTAGTTGTTTCAGCGCCTTTTGACATCGTCGCGCAAATCCTTGTGATAAGTCGGATATGCGAGTTGCCAGCCAAATTTTTCGAGAGTGCGTTGCCAACCCTTGCGGCCGTAGCCTTCAATCAGGTCGCAGTCGCAAATGACGGCGTGCTCGCTTATTTTGTCGAGTACCGTCTCAAGCCAAATGTCCATTTTGCCGCCCGACAAAAAGTCGATGCACATGGCCGTTCGGCGCGGATAGGTAGAAATCCGAGTTGTAAGTGTCGCGATAATAACAGAATTGTCGCCAATGACAATCCACAGCAGATACGCACCCGCCTTTGCGCCGTCATAGATGTCATCTACAAGCAGCCGGTCTTGGCTCAAGGCGACGGGCTTTTCGAGCATAGGGCGGAGGATCGGCCAGACCGTGTCGATCAGGTCAGGACGGACGGGTAAGACCTCAACCGATGACGATGTATTTGATTTCTTGCGTGCCGGGTGACGACGTGAACGTGAACGTGATTTGGCCATTAGCGACTGAAACCGTGGCGTTGTTAGCGTCAGAGGATGAAGGAACCAGCAAGACGGCGCTGTCTGCTGAAACGAGCGGGTTTGCGACAACCTGCGTTGTGCTGCCTGTTGTGGTCACGGTGCCAACGCAAGCGAGTTTGCCATCAAGCGCCTGATTGACCGCCAGCGCCACTTCGCGCGGCGTGCCGCCCTGCGGCGGGAGTTTCGCCTCGCCAGCCATCAGCGTCGGCCCTGCGCCGTTGCGTCGAGACTGAAACCAAACGCCTGTGACCAGTTGCCCGATGCGGTGAACTTTAAACTGAAATAACGGCCAGTCTTGCGCGCCGGAATGATGTTGTTTGCGTTGACAGACACAGGCTCGGCGAAGTTTGGCACGTCGATTTGACGCGAGCGCGAACCTACAGCACACAAAACATCCGCGTCAGCGCTTGCGCCTTCGATATGCGGATTGATGCCGCGAACCAAAACAAGCTGCTTTTCTGCGGGCTCAAATTCGCCGGTTTCCAGCGTCAGCGTCAACGGCGTTCCGGTCAGCGCCGACAGGAACGAGCCAGAACCGTTGCTCTGAGCCAGCGCCAGGACCGTTGACCCGCCAGCGTAAACGCCTGCGTCCAGCGTTGTCGTAAGCTGTTCAAGCGTCTGCGGATTGCCTTCGGCGTCGGTATCAAGACTTTCAAGCGTGGTGCCGAGTTGGCGAGCATGGCCTATTGTCTGGTGATCGATTTTTGCAAAGCCCCACTTATCAAGCGTGTAATCGTAAACGATCAGGCTGTCGTTTTCATCCGCGTCGGCGTTTTGACTTGGGTAAGACCAAATGACCAGCGACGACGCCGGATCGATAAGGCACTCTATGTCGCTTGGCCGTGAGCGGTCGAAGGTGCTGAAAAAGAAGTCGTTGACGCGCTCCGCGCCAATGTTCTGCACTTGCCCATCGACGTAGCGCTGGAACCCGTCGGAGCTTAGAAAAAACGCCTCGTTGGATGAGCGCGCCGCCGTACTGCCCGCAAACTCGCAGCCCTGATTCGAGACTTTTTCAAAACCAAAGACCAGCGGCGGTCCGAGGTAGTTCATCCGATAAATACCTGTCCGCGTAAAAATCAGCCCCGTCTCGCCGCCAACTAGACCGGTAATTTCGCTTGTGTCTGCAAGGATCTGCGCGCCGCTCTGATCGGTGCCGTTTGTCCATGCGCTCGCGTCGTCTATCGCTGACCATACGACTTCGGCCTCGCTGTTTGATGTGTTGGCGCAGACCAAGAAACGGCCTACGGCAGCAACGTGCGTGGCGTTGGGCGCGCCCGATACTGACGTCGGCGCGGTCGAGCCGTTGCTGTCGAATTTCTGTAGCGCCTGACCCACACCGCTCGCGGCATAAACCACGCGCGCGCCAGATCCTGTCGTCGCAAATTCTTGGAAGCGCCACCGCACGACGTTTGAGTAGATCGGATCAGCCGCGCTGCTGTTTGCGTAGTTAAATTCTTGAAACTTGTTCGATCCAGCGTCAATCTTAACGAGGCGCGTGTCTGTGCCGGCGAAGATGTTTGTTACGAGCGAGCCAGACTGAACCTGCACGGTCGAGAAAATGCCGCGAATGCGGGGCATATCAATCTCGGTTGCTGCCGCGCCGCCCGATACAGCGCCAATGCGAAGCTTGTTGCCCGTCAGTGCGCTCGCCGATTTGACGGCCTTAAAACCGCGCACAGCCGGAAAGGCGTTCTGCAAGTGCAGCGTGCCAGGATGCCCGAGCGATGGGTGGTCAGGAAGCCAAGGGCCGAAGTCAATCATTGGTCTGCCTCGCTTTAAACTGGCGTCAGCCTGCAACGTCCGTGACGGTTACAGTGACGATTTGCTCGTCATAGCCGTTGGAATTAGTGGCGCGCACTTTAAACTTGTATTTATTATCGGTGTCGTAGTCGTCTGGGTCTTCGTAGTCTGGCGAGAACGACCATCTCAGTTCGCCGCTGCTATTGATCTCTAAAAACAAATAGTCGCTAGGGTCTAGCGGGTAGCTTTGCAGAGACCATGTAATCGGGCCGTAGTCCGCCGTATAGGTTGCGATAGCTGTGCCAGTGCTGATGTTTTCCGCGTGCGTGATCGTTGCCGGCCCCGAAGTGATAACAGGGACATTTGACGAATTTTCAGACGTGTCGTCCGTCACAGTGATTGAAACGGCATGACTGTCAGACCCCGCCGAGTTTGTCGCGACGACGTTGACGGACTGCGAGCGATCGGCTGGCGTTTCATAATCGGGAGAGACCGCAAACCTTAGCCTGCCGTTGCTGGTCATATAGAAATTGCTTGCGTCTGTGCCCGTGACCGACCAAGTGATCGGCGTCGTGCCGGTCGCCGTGTATGTTGCTAAGTTTGTCGTGGTGCTGGTGTTCTCGATGACCGAAATCGAAGTCGAGCCGGAGACAGTTGGCGCAGCGCTGACGATGCCGCTGTTTGTTATCTTGTAAGCCGTGGCTGCGTTGAATGGGTTGTGCAGCATGACGTCGGAGCCGCCCCACAAAGAGCGCGAGTTGCTGAAGTCGTCGTTTTGCCCGCTTGTGTAAATGTCGCCTGTCCGCCCAAACTTTGTACCCAGATAACTTTTCATCTCGGCTGGCGTGATCTGCGGGTTAACTTGTGCGATCAGCGCGGCGACCCCTGCGACTTGCGGCGCAGCCATCGAGGTTCCGCTCATGTTTTTCTGAGCGTAGCTACTGTTAAGGTAATACGACGAACCGCCCGTTGCGCCGTTTGCAAAAGCGCTGACTATGTTGCGACCTGGCGCATAGATGTTGATGCCGGGGCCAGCGTTACTGTCCGTCGCCTTTTGGTCTAATGAGCTGCTGTAAGCCGTGGCGTCTATGTTGCCGACTTCAATGCTGTCGCCAAAGCCATTGCTGCGGTTCCCCGCGCCAGTCGGACTGCAGCCCTGATTGTAGCGGCGTTCGTTGCTGGCCGTCGAGCTGTAAGCGTAATTGTCGTAATCAAGGCCGCCTGGCACGTCGGTTTTGTAGCCAAAATTTCCCGCAATATGTACAAAGATAACGCCGGCCGAAATCATATCTTCGACTTCGGCGTCAGCAGCCGTGACCCGATATGGCTGAACGTATGCACCCCAAGAACTTAACGTGGCATCGCCGGTCCAACCGTAAGACACTCGCTCCGTGGAAGTGTTGACCAGTGAGCCGCTTTTTGCGCTGCCGCGGTAGTTTATATACGTGGGCGGCGCGTTGTATTCCTGCCAATATTGGAGCGACGCGTTTACGATTGTCGGGCGCTTGTAACCGTTAGCCTGCGCAGGTTTGGCGTTGTGCCACAGCCGAATAAGGTCATTGGCTGTGTACGAGACGCCGCTGAGAGCAATAGCGCCAGCGCCAATGGCCTTCATCGAATAGATGTTTGCCCCGCGCGCCCAGCCAAAAGTTTTTCCGGCGGCAATGCCGGCAACGTGCGTGCCGTGACCTTCTTCGTCAGTGTAAAATGACCCGCTTTGAGTGCCAGACACGCCGGCCGCAGAATACCAGTTTATTTGCTGAAGCCGGCTTGATCCTGCCGCGTCTTCCCATTCGGGGTGGCCAACTTGAATGCCAGTGTCAAGCACGACAATATCAACGCCTGTGCCGTCGAGATGGTAATCATAATCCTGCGAAGTGCTGTTGCCGGTCCCGTAAACGTTGGACGTGGCGTTGCAGCGAATAAGCCCCCAATTGATGTTTGTGCCGGTCGCGCTTGTGGTCTTGCTGAAATTGCCCGTTTGCGTCAGGCCCGGCCCAAAGCTTACGTTGGGGTTTAAACCAACTGGCACCTCCACCGCCAACACGCGGGGGTCTGATTGCAGCGTTTCTGCCTCGGCGTCAGTCAGCGCATACTCTGTGTTGCGCAGGCTGCCGGGGCGAGCGTTGACCACGTCAACAGATCGCGCAGGGATTTGGCCTGCACCAGACTGCGCCGTCATTTCCGCGAAAAACTGATCGGCGTCCGAGGCGTTTTCTAGGGTGACGACGTATTCTTTTTCCATTTACAGCGCCACCCAAGAAGACCCGTTGTAGACGTTGACGGCGTTGGTTGACGTGTTGAACACCATGTCGCCCGCTTGGGCTGAAATGGCGTCGCGCTGAGTTGTGGTCAGGTTTGGCAATCGGAATGGCACCGTGCCTTCGACCGTCACGCGGTTGCCGGCGTCCAAGACAACGTCGCTGCTGCTGCTGATCGTGTTGGTCGAGCCAGAGCCAGTGACTTCAAGGTTTTTAACCGTCAGCGTGTCTGTAGACGCGTTGAACGTAAACGTGCTGTCGCCGCCAAATGAACCGTTGGCGTTGTATTGGACTTGCGTGTTTGACCCACCAGGCGTGCCGCTACCGCCGGAAACGGCCCCCGTTGTCACGTTTGTCACTCGGCCGTAAGCGTCAACTGTAATTTGGTCAATTTTGGTTGAATTGCTTGTGCTGCCGTAAGTGCCTGAACCGATGCCAGCCGCTGCCAAGTCAAGCGTTTGGGTGTGGTCCCCAGATGCCGTGTTTTGCGACCCTGTCAGGCCTGCGCCGGCTGTGATGTTGACCGCTGTGATGTCGCCAGAGCCGCCGCTACCGATCTCCGAATATTTCGCCAGTCGCTCCCATGACCCGCCGTGCGCGAAGTACATGGCGTTGTCAGCGTGACTGTGCGCGATTGCGCCATGGTAGGTGGCGGCGCTGGGGAATGCTGCTTGGTTGGCGAAATAGAATGGGATGACCGAGCCGCCAGACGTTGCGGTGATTGTGCCGGTCAGATCAATGTCGCCAGTGCCGGTAATGTCATTGCCATTTAGGTCGAGGTTGCCGCCGAGCTGCGGGGTGGTGTCCTCGACTACATTGGAGATGCCGGAGCCGGACCCATCTGCGCCGGCTGGTCCTTGTGGTCCGGCTGGTCCGGCTGGTCCGGCTGGTCCGGCTGGTCCGGCTGGTCCGGCTGGTCCTGTTGCGCCCGCAGTGCCATTGCCTGACGATGTCGTGGAAACCGAGCCAACGCTACCGCCGCCGTCTGACGCGCCGCGCCGAATTTGCAAATCAGAGGTTCCAAAGCGCAGGCGGTCGCTGTCTTTTTTGATTTCGGCCATCGCGCGCGTAAAAAGTGCGTCGTGATACTGCGCGCGCTGCTCATCTTGAAGGAACGAAAAAGCCTGATGCAGTGCGCCTTGCAAATAACAATCACCGTGACGCGCCAGGACCGTGTTGGTTGGCTCGCTGTCGGTCAGCGCTGCGACGCCTTGGTCATACACGATTTCGAGCGTAAGCGCCTTGCCTGGCGTTGCCAGCAATTCAAGCTCGTTGGCCGTTATGCTGTAGTAAGCCAGCTCGCTCGTTGTCGTGCTGCGCTTGCGCTCGTCCAGTTGCGATGGGCTGAGATAATACAGCGCCCGGCGCGCGCCACCGTCAACGTAAGCGACTTCGCGGATGCTGCGCAGATCGGTCGGCAGGCTGACAAATTGCTGCCCCACAGACACGCTTAATTGCGTTGAGCGTTCGAGCAGCGCAATATCTAACTCGCGGCTCATGCGCTGCTCGGTCAGCGTGACAAAGGTGCTGATTTGGCTGCTTAAATCATCGCGGGCCAAGAAGTCGGCGATGAATGACTTTAATGTGCCGTAGTTCTGCATCAGACTTTGCCCTCAGTCGTTCGGAAAAATCGGTTGTCGTAATCGTTCAACCACTTGGCCCAATCGGACCAATTATCGCGCGATGGTTTTCCAAATTTTTCGACCAGTTGATAATAAAGAACCTCGGGAATATCGGCGACCTTGCGCCAATGCTCTTGCGTGCTGCCGCGCTGGACGCCCTTGCCGTTTTGGTTGCGCTGAATCCTGTTTTTCGCAAGGATCGGGTCGGCGCGTTGGATCGTATAGACGCCTTCAATTGCGCCCATATCGTTAACGTCTAGTACCGTTTTTCTGTCGGTTTTTTGCGAGACGATTTTGCCGGCCATTTGCCCACCTATCGAGTAAAGATGAAGGGGGATCCGAAGACCCCCCGCCAAATTAAGCCGTCAAGCTGTACAAAGCCGCGTGAGCTTTTGGAGCTTTAAATTCCATTGACCACTCGCACGAAATGAACCCGCGCTCACGGTCGCCGTCTTTAGCCAACGCCGTGGTTGCGAAGTTACGCCCTGGCAGGGTCACAAACTCAACGTGTTCCGGATCAATCAGGTAAGCGCGGTCGGACGGCATAAACCGATCGACAGTCGCTTCGATGCCACCAAAGTCAGACAGGTACACGCTGACAGCGCCGACGCTGGTGACTTCTTGCGGGGTCGTGTAGTTGATCTGATTTGAGACCGTGCCGGAAGCGCCTTCAGTCGCGTCGGAAAACTTTTTCTTCTGCGCTGGCGAAAGGAGGATCATGGTTGGCTTGCCGCCTGACTCGTAAGCGGTCTGCATTGCGGTGTCGATCTTATCAACCGAAATTGCCTCTGCCGTTGCTGCTGCAAAAGCGTCGGCGATGCCGTCAGAGTTGCTGTCCGTTGCTGCGCCTGGCAGCGTGGAGCCGTCGCCGTTGTGCGTGCCGGTGGTAAAGTCGGCAGCGTTTACGACGTTGGTGATCCAAGACGACAGGGTGCCGGCCTTACGCGGATCGGAGAGAGACTTAACCTGATCGTGGAGCATGGTGAATTCGACATCGCGACGAATTTCCAGACCCTTCAAAACAGATTGGTACGCGCTTTCACGCGCGCGGCCTGCGGTGCTGATCGCGTCCAGGGTGCCAGACACAGCAAACGCTTTGCGCGAAATTTGCATGTGGTTCTGAAAGCGGTCGGTTGTGGTCTGGTCGTAGGACGTGATTTCGCCGCCTTCGGTTTGCGCGTTTGCGCCGGCAGCCGCCAGCTCTTGCACTTGCCAATCAAAGCTGATCGCGTTGCGGGTGCCTTTCTTGATTGCGCTGTGCAAAGGCACTTCGGAAGGGTCAATGCGGGCGATGATGTCAGACAGGTCTTCGCGTTCGCCGACGACATCGCCGGTCTTGTATTCTGCGGTTACGTTGGTAGCCATTGGGCTAGTCCTTTTTAAGTGCGGCGAGCGAGAAGCGCCTCAACCGCGTCGTTGACTTTGCCCGATTTGCCCAAGCGGTCATAAGCGGCCTTGCGCTTTTGCTGACCTTCGCTTGGCGGCGAAACGGGCGGTTTTTTCTTTACAAGTTTCGGAGCTTTGCGGGCCTTGGTTTTGG
>Ga0098048_1000830_pt1 | contig 14123 bp, 20 predicted proteins | sample 13_taG_FD_75052 | JGI IMG/M metagenome (GOLD analysis project Ga0098048, IMG submission 75052) | Marine viral communities from the Subarctic Pacific Ocean - 13_ETSP_OMZ_AT15268 metaG | ecosystem: Environmental > Aquatic > Marine > Oceanic | place: Pacific Ocean | collected 2015-01-16 | reverse complement strand
TTGACATATACGAAGGTATAGGTCTATATACTTTAGTTTGTCAAATGATATTTTGGTAACGGTCGGCCATTGTTTCATCTCAGGAAACATTTGTTTCATTAGGCGTCATAGTACTTAAGATATGTCAACTGATATTAAGTATATGGACGTGATATTTTGGGGGTATACCTATACTTTTGATACTTTGGGGGATGTGTTTATTAGCATGAATTTTTGTTTCCTGAGAGTGAAGCTAAATTTTTGCCTGTTTCGGCTATTCTCAAATGATACCTACAATTTACTATTGTATATATTGACACTATCTTTCAGTATCTTAATAGTTTGTTTTTGTCATAGTAGTACTTGACAATACTTAAGTATACCCAAGAATATCTTATGGGGGGCATGGGCCATACTCCCGGTACCTGTACGTATATACACACAATGACAGCGGGGAGTATTTTTAAGATTGGTAACTACATCAGAGAATACATAGGTATTTTGTATGGATTCATAGGTTTTACAAATAAGTCCAGTTAGGATTATGCTATAAGTCCAGTTTAAAGTGTCCGACCACTAATAGGGAGATACTTTGTTAAAGCCCACAGGAAGCCCGTACAGCACTTTAGTACCCAGGTCAGGTACCCTATGTCCAGAAATGCAGAGAAGGGTACTTAGAGAGCAGCTCAGAGCCTCTCAGGACTATTTCTATGTAAGTAGTAGGAGGTAAGTACCTTTAGGAAACGAAAGAAAGGAATCTGTCAATAAATATAAATTTATTTTCACTATGGGGTTGACAATAGTAGTAGGTTTACTATATAATATACTTATAGTATTACTTAAAGTATTTAAATGTATACTAAATACTACTACTTCCTAGAGATAAATATATAAAAACTTTAAGTAGCTTAGTTTTGTAAGAAGAAGTAACTTTTCTTGTCGTTTCTTCTTGACAAAGAACCCTTTATCGGATATAACTAGCACAATGTCAAAGATTAAACGGTATGTCAGTGACAAAGTCATAGAAAATTTCTATTTAGCATTAGCAGATGAAGATGAAGCAAGACTACGATTGTGTCATATTCCTCGTTCAGATGTTTTTTATGTAAGAGAAGCAATATTTCAAGATACAGGCGTCAAGTATACTTTAGATCACGTTGAGAGAGCAATGTATTTAGAGGGACACTTAGAGGCTAAAGACGTATTTCAACCAAGAACTAAAAGGGATTGGGAATAATGCCAGAGATTATCATGGAACGTGTACTTAAGTGGCAGCTTATGCCTCGTATTATGATGTTAGCAGTAACAGTATTAACTTATCAGGCAGTTCATTGGTTTATGACCTTACCTGATCCTTCTATACAGCAGTCAGGTTTAGTATCTATTTGTATGGGAGCCTTAACTGGGTGTTTTGCTGTATGGCTTGGCAATGAGAAGCACTAAAAGTCCCATACACAAAGAAGTAAATAGGTTTATGTGGATCATTAAGGGACAACTAGCTCCTGATGGGTACAGTGAAGAAGATTACGTAGAAGTACATGACAGCTATCTCCATAGGATTTGGGGAAACCACGAAGCTCCTATACATGAAGAGGGTTTTGAGGAAGCATACAGGGAAAAGTACGAATGATTGGTCAACTTATAGGAAGTCTAACAGGATTAGCTACTTCTATTATAGATGGTAAGACACAGATTAAACTTACTGAAGCTGAGATTAAGAAGAAGCAGCTTACAGGTGAGATTGACTGGGACATAGAAGCTATTAAAGCTACTGAGAACTCTTGGAAGGACGAATGGATTACTCTGTTGTTTTCTATTCCTTTAATTTTAGCTTTTTGTGGTGATTGGGGAAATGATATAGTAGCAAGAGGATTTGAATCCTTAGAGGTTATGCCACAGTGGTATCAGATTGCTTTAGGTGGAATTGTATCAGCTTCTATAGGGATGCGTTCAGTGAGTAAGTTCTTTGGGAAGAAATAATGTCGTTCAGCTTCCAGAGCTTTCTGAGCTAGACAAACAGTTTCTTATTTTGGAGAAGCAGCAGGAACAAATACGAGAGCAAGCAAAGCTCATAGCGGAGAAAACTAATGGCGTTTAAACTATCATCACGTAGTGAAGGAAGACTTGAGGGTATTAATCCTCAGTTAATAGAAGTAGTTAAGACTGCTATTACTCTAACCAAGGTAGACTTTGGAGTAACTTGTGGTATGCGTACTGTAGAGGAGCAAGAAAAGCTTGTTGCTAGTGGTGCATCACAAACAATGAAGAGTAAGCATTTAGAAGGTCGTGCAGTAGACCTTGTAGCTTACATTGGTCCTAATGTTACTTGGTCGTTAAATAAGTATGATGAAATTGCTGATGCTATGGCTGCTGCTGCTAAACAAAAAGGTGTAGCACTTAAGTGGGGAGCAGCTTGGACAGTAGGTAATATTGCTGACTGGGATGGTTCTATGGAAGATGCAATGAACACCTATGTTGATGTTCGTCGTTCACAAGGTCGTAGACCATTTATAGATGCACCACATTTTGAAATGATGTAATGTACACCTTTGTTCTTATGGTGTACCTAGGTGCAACTAGGGAATTAATAGAAGATAGTATGGTGTTTGACAACATAGAACATTGCAACTATTATGCTAGAGAAATAACAAAACGTTACAGCACACACGGCATAGCACCAGAAGATAGAGTTGTCGCCTACTGCTTACCTAGATTGAAAGATAAACAATGAGCATTACCTACCGAGGAGAGAAGTTTGCAGGTTATAACAAGCCGAAGCGTACCCCTGATCACCCGAAAAAAAGTCATGCCGTACTTGCAAAAGAAGGTACAACCATCAAGCTCATCAGGTTCGGTGAACAGGGAGCTAAAACGGCAGGGAAGCCCAAAACGGGTGAATCTGACCGCATGAAGAAAAAACGTGCATCCTTTAAAGCAAGACACGGGAAGAATATTAAGAAGGGTAAGTTGAGTGCAGCTTACTGGGCGGATAAAGTAAAATGGTAGCTAAATTTTTTCCTACTAAGACCGTTCATAATAAAAGTGGATACAGTATTGGAGGTGATGTTACCTCTGATCGTAATTATAAACGAGAACGCCAACTACAAAGTACTCCTATAGAGTTAGCTAAGAATGCTGCTCGTAAAAGAGCTAGACGTACTTTAGAGAAAAATGGTGCGGTGACTAAGGGTGATGGTAGGGATGTTGATCATAAAGATGGCAACCCTATGAATAACTCTATGGGTAATTTATCTGTTAAAAGTAAAACTAATAACAGGTCGTTCCCTCGCAACAAAAACGCTGGTAAGGCATAGGAGAAGTGTATCATGGCTAAGAAACATAAAAGTATTAGGGCAGCTCAAGAAGCTGGTTCCATATACTTCTACGATAAAAATGGAACTAAAAAACTTGCAGTAACTGCAGAACAGCTTAACGCATGGAAGAAAAAGAATAAAGGCAAGTATAAGGGTAGCGCTCTTACTGCTTGGGCTAACAACAAAGGTAAAAATATTGGAGAGACAGGTGTTACAAAATCTCTAAGACCAAAGTTACGGCCTAAGAAAAAAGAAGCACCAAAGAAAAAAGATGCAATTAGTGATGAACAAAGAAGTAGGCAAACTACTACTCCTAAAAGAGCTTTAAACAATAATGCAATGTCTCCCGCACAACAAGTTGAAAAGTTGCAAAAAGATATAGCAAAAGCTCAAAAAGATAGGGCTGATAAACGTGCTGCTATACAAAAAGGCAGAGAAGAAGCTGATAAACTTCTTGCTGATACTAGAACTGGTACTGGTTCTGGGCCTTCTAAACGCCCTAATAATAGACCAAAAGGACCAAAGGCTGAAGTAAAACGTAGAGCAGAAAATAAAAATAAAAGTCCTGATGAGTTGAATACAGAATCTTTTGATAGTGTAAAACGGACTGACAGAAAAGGTGTTTCTCTTACTAGAGAAGAATTAAAAGCTATGAACGAAGCTTACCCCCGCAATAGAATGAACAAAGGTGGTATGGCTAAAAAATCAGGCTACATGGGTGGCGGAATGACTAAGAAAAAAGTTATGACCTACAACATAGGTGGCATGGTTAAGTCACAAGTAAACAATCTTAAAAAGGGAAGAAGCTAATGGCTGAGAAGAAAAAGAAAGACCCTAAGTTTGGCGGTAAACGCTCACTTAAGGACACAAGCGGAAATAAAAGCATTGGCTTTGAAGATACCTATCTAGGAGACTTGTTAGGTTTTGATGGTAAGATGGGTACTAAAGGTAAACCCGGACTACTTGCTTCTCTTAAAGGCGCACGGCGTAAGAAGCCGGGAACAGCTACTACTACCACTAAGAAAGGTCCAGCTAAAGTAAGACCCAAACTACGACCTAGAACCAATGCTAAAGGCCCTGTACGTAGGGGAGATGGAACAGAAGCTGGTGTTAAGAAAACAAAGTTTGGCGCTCCCGGTTCTGCTAGACCTGCACCAAAACCTGCTGCACCTGCAAAACCAACAAGACAAACAGAAAATAAAAAACTTTTTGGTTTAGAGCCTTTTAAACCTCGCGGAGCTATTTTAAGGGACGTAGCAACACCTTCTGCACAGAAAAAAAATATGAAAAAAATTACGTTTGAGCAATGGCAATCTATGTCACCAGCTCAACGTAAAACATATGGACTTCCTAAAAGTGCTGCTGATGCTAAACAAAATGGAATAACTAATCCGCAGTTTAAAAACTCTAAAAAAAGAACAAGTCCCGGTGGTGGTTTAAGTTCTTACCTTGATTGGGCAACATTATCTACAGGTAGAGATAGTCCTATTAAGCCCAATGCAAAACCCGGCGCAAGTGGCTATAATAGAGGTGGAATGGCTAAGAAGAAACCTGTTGCTAGAATGAACAAAGGCGGTATGGCTAGAAAGAAGTAGCCCTTGACACACTTAATCTTCCCTGCTACTATTACGGTGGGGATGATATTTTAATCCTGCATAGCGGGGTTGCAATTATAGCTGTAGTTATTTAAGCTTGAACATGGTATAACTGTCCTTGTGGTTAGACATAAGGAGAGATACCATGTTCAAGAAATTTATTAAAGTACTACAAGATCATCAAATGCGTAGAGTGCAATACTGGCAGTTAGTTAATATGTCAGATTCTGCATTAAGAGATATAGGTATAACACGTGGCGAGATCAAAAGCAAGTTCTACAATAAAGAAAACATCTAAAGTCAATGAAGCAGGTAATTATACTAATCCTGCTTTGCGTAAGCGTCTTTTTGCAAGGATTAAAGCTGGAAGCAAAGGGGGCAAGGCAGGTCAGTGGTCTGCCCGTAAAGCTCAGATGCTTGCTAAAGCATACAAAGCAGCAGGGGGAGGATACAAGTCTTGAAAGTAAATGCACCCAAGGGCTATCATTGGATGAAACAAAAAGATAGCAGTTTAAAACTAATGAAGCATGACGGTAAGTTTGTCCCCCACAAAGGGGCAAGCCTTACTGCTAATTTTGCTGTTCAAAAGAAGCACACTAATGCCAAGCAAAAGTAGATCAGTTAAAGCAAAGAAAAAGACAGCCGCCAAGATGTACTCTGGCGGTTTAGCAAAAAGTCAAAAGAGCCTTAAGTCGTGGACTAAGCAGGATTGGAGAACTAAAAGTGGTAAACCTTCTACGCAAGGTCCAAAGGCTACAGGAGAGCGTTACTTGCCAGCTAGTGCTATTAAGGCTATGGGTGCTGGGACGTATGCGGCATCTTCAGCAAAGAAAAGAGCGGATACAGCAAAAGGTAAGCAGTTCTCTAAGCAACCTAAGAAAGCGGCTAAGGCTGCGAAACCGTACAGAAAGATGACATGAAAAAACTTACAGAAAAACAGCAGAAGTTTATAGATGTTTTATTTGAGGAAGCTAAGGGTAATCCTGTAGAGGCTAAACGTCTTGCTGGTTATGCAGATTCTGTATCTTCTACAAGCATTACAGGTGTTCTTCAGGATGAAATCTATGAAGCTACTAAACGTTACATTGCTTCCTCTGGTACACGTGTTGCATATGGTATGATGGAAGTCTTTAATGACCCTACACAGCTAGGCAATAAAGAAAAAATAGCAGTAGCTAAGGACTTTCTGGATCGTGCAGGATTTGTAAAAACAGATAAGATAGAAGTAAAGGCTGAAAGTCCTTTATTTATTTTACCAGCTAAAAATGAAAACTAATAAGACTTGGAGGCTACCTCCACCAGAAAAACTAAGTAGTGGTCTTAAATGGTTTCCTGTCGTCCGTGTAGGCAGGGTAGTGCCTTTTGGTTACGAGCAAGACCCTAATGATGAAGACATACTACTACCTCTGACTGAGGAACTAGAAACACTGGAACTAGCAAAGAAACATCTTAAACAATACAGCTACAGGGATGTTGCAATTTGGTTAAGCGAACAAACCGGCAGATCAATCTCTCATGTCGGACTAATGAAAAGAGTAAAACTTGAGCGAAAACGTAAGACAGACGCTGAAAATGCACGGTACTACGCCCAGCGCTACAAAGAAGCGGAAGCAAAAGCGAGGCGTCTTGAAGAAGAAAGATTCGGTTCAATTAGAAAAGAAACCGAAGACAGTTCCAGCGACAGCACTGCCAGAGCCGATTGAAATAGAAAAAGCTCAAGAAGTTATCTTTGAGGCTAATCCCGGCCCTCAGACAGACTTTCTTTCAGCTTCAGAACAAGAGGTTTTATACGGAGGAGCAGCAGGTGGGGGCAAGTCTTTTGCTATGTTGGCTGATCCTGTTAGGTATTTTAACAATCCTTTGTCTAACAAACTTCTAGTCCGTAGAAGTACAGAGGAACTAAGAGAACTTATATCTGTTTCAAAGCAACTATATCCCAGAGCAATTCCGGGAATTAAGTTTTTAGAAAGAGAAAAGACTTGGATAGCTCCTTCTGGTGCGTCTTTATGGTTAAGTTATTTAGATAGGGATGATGATGTTTCTAGGTATCAAGGACAAGCTTTTAACTGGATTGGTTTTGACGAACTTACCCAATGGCCTACACCTTTTGCTTGGAATTATATGAGGTCACGACTACGTACTACTAAGAACAGTGGACTTGATCTTTATCAAAGGGGAACTACAAACCCCGGAGGAGCAGGTCATCAATGGGTTAAGAAAACTTTTGTAGACCCTGCACCGCATAATACTAGCTTTAATGCTACTGATCCAGAAACAGGAGAAGTAATAGCTTGGCCTAAAGGACACTCAAAAGAAGGTGAACCTTTATTTAAACGTAGGTTTATTCCTGCTACTTTGTTTGATAACCCTTACCTTGCTGACGATGGTATGTATGAAGCTAATCTGCTGTCTTTACCTGAGCATCAACGTAAGCAACTGCTTGAAGGTAACTGGGATGTAAATGAGGGTGCTGCTTTTCCTGAGTGGAACCGTAACATACACGTAGTAGAGCCTTATGAGATACCTAGTAGTTGGGCAAAGTTTAGGGCGTGTGACTATGGTTATGGTTCTTACACAGGAGTAGTATGGTTTGCTGTAGCGCCTGATGAACAACTTGTAGTCTACAGAGAAATGTATTGCTCAAAGGTCATAGCTACTGACCTAGCTGATATGATCTTAGAAGTAGAAGAAGGTGAAAAGATTCGGTATGGAGTTTTGGACTCTTCTTTGTGGCATAATCGTGGTGACACTGGCCCATCTCTTGCTGAACAAATGATTATGAAGGGTTGTAGATGGAGACCTTCTGATAGGTCCAGAGGCTCTAGGGTAGCAGGTAAGAACGAACTACACAGACGTTTACAAGTAGATGACTTTACGGAAGAACCTAGATTAGTGTTTTTTGAAACCTGTACTCACACTATTAGTCAAATACCTGCACTACCCTTGGACAAGAACAACCCTGAAGATGTGGATACACATGCAGAAGACCACTTGTATGATGCATTACGTTACGGTATAATGACAAGACCTAGAAGCAGTCTATTTGATTTTGACTATTCTACACAAAACTCTGGGTTTCAAGCAGCAGACCCTACATTCGGATATTAAGGAAATATTATGGAAGAAGACTATATTGAGAACTCTATGGAATCAGAGCAATCTTCAGCTATTGAGGATGTAAAAGAGTCTGCGTATAACGACCCTAAGTCTGGCAATATTTATAATTACGTTCGTGAAAAATATAGTAAAGCTTCTGATGCAAGAGAAACAGAAGAAAATCGTTGGCTAAAGTCTTATCAAAACTATAGGGGTATTTATGGACCTGATGTACAATTCACTTCTACGGAAAAGTCTCAGGTATTTATTAAGGTTACTAAGACAAAAGTTCTTGCCGCATATGGACAGATTGTAGAAGTACTCTTTGGAAATCATCGTTTTCCTATTAGTGTTGATCCTACTACTTTGCCTGAAGGTGTAGAAGAAGCAGTACACTTTGAGGCTGATGATAAACTTAAAAAAGCACAAGAAGCTTCTCCTGAAGATATGAAGTTAAAACCGGGAGAAACCACACCTCAATTTAAAGAACGTCTTGCAGGACTACAAAGTACACTTGCTCCTGTAATGGATAATTTAAAAGAAGGTCCGGGAAAAACTGCTACTGCTATTACTTTTCATCCTGCAATGGTTGCAGCTAAAAAGATGGAAAAGAAAATACACGATCAGCTAGAAGAGTCTAACGCCAATAAACAACTACGTGTAGCTGCATTTGAAGCTGCTTTGTTTGGTACTGGTGTTATGAAAGGTCCGTTTGCGGTAGATAAAGAATATCCTAATTGGTCAGACTCAGGTGAATATTCTCCTACTATTAAAACCGTGCCATATACAGCTAGTGTATCTCTTTGGAATTTTTATCCTGATCCTGATGCATCTAATATGGATGAAGCTGAGTATGTAATAGAACGTCACAAAATGTCTCGTAGTAAGATTCGTGGACTAAAACAACGTCCTTTCTTTAGAAAAAATGCTATTGATACTGCTATCTCTTACGGAGAAAACTACGTAAAAGAGTGGTGGGAACAGGCAATGGAGGATGACGCCCAAGAGTCAAAAGCAGAACGCTTTGAGGTTCTTGAGTTTTGGGGTATGATTGACACTGAGATGTTAGAAAATCATGACATTGATGTACCAAAGGAAATGAAGGATTTAGATCAAGTTAGTGTAAACATCTGGACTTGTAACAACCAAGTATTGCGGTTAGTTATGAATCCATTTACTCCTTCTACTATTCCCTACTACGCTGTTCCTTATGAGCTAAACCCTTACAGTTTGTTTGGTGTAGGTATTGCTGAAAACATGGATGACACACAGACATTGATGAATGGCTTTATGCGTATGGCTGTGGACAATGCTGCACTGTCAGGCAATATGGTAATAGAAGTAGATGAAACTAACCTAGTTCCGGGACAAGATTTAAGTGTATATCCTGGAAAAGTCTTTAGACGTCTGGGGGGTGCGCCGGGACAAGCTATTTTTGGTACTAAGTTCCCTAACGTATCTAACGAAAACATGCAGATGTTTGACAAGGCCAGAGTTCTAGCTGATGAGTCTACGGGCTTTCCTAGCTTCGCTCATGGTCAGACAGGAGTTCAAGGTGTCGGACGTACAGCTTCTGGCATTAGTATGCTCATGTCTGCTGCTAATGGTTCTATACGGAATGTAGTTAAGAATGTAGATGACTATCTCCTAGGTCCACTAGGTAAAGCATTCTTTAGTTTTAATATGCAGTTTAACTTTGATGAAGATATCAAAGGTGATCTTGAAATTAAAGCACGTGGTACTGAAAGCCTGATGGCTAACGAAGTACGTAGTCAACGTCTAATGCAATTCCTTGGTGTGGTACAGAATCCTGTACTAGCTCCTTTTGCTAAGATGGATTACATCATACGTGAGATTGCTAAGTCTATGGACCTTGATCCTGACAAGCTGGTTAATAACATGGGTGATGCTGCAGTACAGGCTGAGATACTTAAAAAGTTCCAAGCAGAGAATCCAGAGCCACCTAAACCACAAGCAGCACCACAGGGAGGCCCACAGAAGCCACCAGCGGGGGCACAGGTACAAGACACCCAAGGCAGCGGTGGGGGTACTATAGGAACAGGCTCGGTGCCTACACCGGGAGAACAGGGCTTCTCAGCTAATAAAGGACCAATGCAGTGAGTTTAAAACTACTGGTAAACAACAAAGAAGCATGGGATGCTTTTGAAGCAGAACTAGATGAGCGTATTCAGGCAAGTTACAAAATGTTTTCTCAGTCAGACGAAGAACACGTAATGTATAGGCTGCAGGGTCAGGTACATGCCTTGAATGCCCTAAAACAACTTAGACTAAAGGTTAATGCTAATGGCTAAAGATCAAACAGAAATGGCTTTTATGGAAAATGCAGATGAAACAGTAGACCCAGTATCAGGTAATGATGTACCTCCCGGTTCTCTACCAGAGGAAGTACGGGATGACATTGATGCTAAACTTAGTGAGGGTGAGTATGTTGTTCCTGCTGATGTTGTTCGTTATTACGGTGTAAAGTTTTTTGAAAATCTTCGTACAAAAGCAAAACAGGGCTTGCAACAGATGGATGAAGATGGTAGAATAGGTGGTGAACCTACTTCAGAAATGTCTTTGCCTTTTGATATATCCGAGTTAGAAGTAGAAGATGATGACGGGATGCGTATGGCTGTAGGAGGTTTAGTTGCTGAATATGCTGTAGGAGGCTATACAGGTGTAGGCTCTAGCTTTGGTGGTTATAGTGGATACACTGGTTATAAACCATATGATCCTACTGTACAACCTGTTACTACTAGTACTCCTACTCCTACTCCTGTGGCTACCACTACTGCTGCTCCTGTTAATACAGGTTCACAGCTAAAAACATACTACGATAAAATGGGTAATCCTGTCTCTGTAATGTTTATTAATGGACAACCTCAACAATCTTTACAAGGACTAACTACAAGTAATCCAAATGCATCAGGTGATTCAGGTCCAGTAAATGTAAATTTAAATAACCCTTTAGTTAATGACCCTGTATCTTCTGGAACTTCTGCTAGACAAGAAGTAGATAAAGACAACCTTCTTAATATGGACTCTGACCAATTAGATAGTTATATAGCTACTCAAATGGGTAAAGGTGAAGGAATTATGGAAAGAATTGTTCCGGGACTTGTAGGGGCTGCAGTTTCTACAATTAATCCTTTAGCTGGATTAGCAGTAGGTCAAGGAATGGTTTCAAGATCAAATTTAAAAGGACTTGAAAATGCTGAGGTAGCTTTAAAAGTCATGGAGTCTAGGTTTGGATCGTCAGAAAATAAAGACGTAGCAGCAGCTAGGGCATTGCAGAAACAAAGAATTGAAGAGCAAAGAAAAGGTGGTCTTGCTGATGAATTACTTTCAAAACTGTACAACAATGCCGATGCAAGGGCAAAAGCAATTCTTGAATCTCCTATAAGTTCTGCAACAGAAAGAGATGAAACTAAAAAAGCTTTTTCTAAATCTGCAGTAGCTCCAAGCCAACAACCTAAATATACCAGAAGTAAGGCTGAAGAATTACTTGGTGTAAAAACACCTTCTCTAAGGGTTGAAACAAGAGCCAGTGATGGGAGAGAAGCAGTTGCTAACAGTAAAGACCCTTCTCAATATAATTGGGAAGATGTAAATAGATTAAGAAGTCATGATAGCGCTGCAAATAGAAATAAACTTGCACAATGGAATCGTGAAGTAGAAGCTGGAAATGCTAAAACAGGTAGCAGTAAAGGTGTAGGTGGTGGTGGAGAAGGAAGTGATAAGATTGTTTGCACTGCTATGAATGAAGCTTATGGTTTTGGTTCTTTTAGAAATAAAATATGGTTGACTCACTCTGCTAAACATCTAACAAAAGCTCATCAAGTTGGTTATCATACGTTATTTTTACCTCTTATTAATTTAGGTTATAAAAAAGACTATAAATTTATACGTGCGTGTTTAGAAAACATTGCAAGACACAGAACTTCAGATATATATTATCAAAGTAAAGGTTCAAAAAGGGATACATTAGGACGTATATATAGATTTACATTAGAACCTTTGTGTTATATAGTAGGCAAAATAGTACTTTTAAAAGGAAATAAAAATGGAAATTGATATTAATGGAGCTTATGAAAGGTATGAAACCCTTACTGATGAAGAAAAAAATATAATAAGAGAAGTTATGAATGGTCCTGCAAAAGCAGTAATAGAAAAACTTTTTGGATCAAGTTTAGTAACTGCACTTGGAACTTTTGCTGCCCCTACTCCTACACCAAAGAAACGTACAATGGCTCCAACAATGCCTCAACAACAACCACAAGCTAAACCACAAGGATTGGCTGCACGACCACAACGATAAGGCTACCCAGTTACGACTGGCCCCAACATAAGGAAATAAAATGCCTGAACTAGCTACAATGGAAACACCTAAAACTGCAGGGTTTGTAAACCCTAAACATAATAATCGTAATCGTAAACGTATTGAACAGGAAGAAAAAGAACTAGAAGAGCTTCTAAGTCCCAAAGAGGAGCAAGAAGTTGAAGCCAAAGAAGATGTTTCTGACTCACCTGCAGAGGTCAAGGAAGAAGAAACAGAAACCCTTAGTAGGGAAGAAAAGTCTTTCAAGAAACGCTATGGTGATCTACGTAGACATGCAGCGGAAAAAGAAAAAGAATACAAGGAACGTCTTGAAGCCCTAGAACATCGTATGGCTAACGAGACTATTGTTCCTCCCAGTTCAGATGAAGACATTGCTGAATGGGCAAATAACCATCCTGATGTAGCCAGTATAGTTGAGACTATTGCTGCTAAGAAAGCACAGGAGATGTTTGACAAAGCGGATAGCCGCTTAAAAGAACTAGATGCTATTAATGTTCAAGCATCACGTAAAACTGCGGAAAATCAAATTCGTGAAGTTCATGCTGACTTTGATGACCTGCGAGACTCAGACACATTTCATGACTGGGTAGAAGAGCAACCTAAGTGGGTACAGGATGCACTGTACGAAAACTCAGAAGACGCTCGTTCAGTAGTACGTGTTATTGACTTGTACAAATCAGACAAGGGCATGACAAAAGAAGGTAAAAAAGCTAAGACTAAAGCCGCTGCCTCTGCTATTGTTAAAAGTTCTAAGGCAGAATTAGACGCAGACGAGACTCAAGGCTCTATTAAAGAGTCTGATGTTAAGCGTATGTCAGCCCAAGAGTTTGAAAAACGAGAAGAAGAAATTACTAAAGCAATACAATCTGGTAAATTTATTTACGATATATCAGGTTCTGCGCGTTAATACCTATTGACAAAAGTATTTTTGTCAGTATAACTAGGGGTATAGTAAAAAGAAGCCACCATTATGGTCTACCTTCCCTACTAACCCCAATCAAACTAAACAAAAAAAGAATAAGACTTACCTGTTTAAGTATAGGCCCATTTACCCTAAACCGTAAAATGATTGATTTTACTTTAGGCCGTAAATGCACCCTAGAAAATTACAGCCTCTTATGTTTTGTGTTTAGCTCACAAAGCCTACACTTTATAGGAGGATTAATTATGGCTTTTACAACAGCAACAGGTTATGGGAATTTACCGAATGGTAATTTTAGCCCTGTAATCTATTCTAAAAAAGTACAACTTGCTTTCCGCAAGAGTACTGTATGTGGTGATATCACCAACTCTGATTATTTTGGCGAAATTGCCTCACAAGGTGATACCGTCAAAATTATTAAAGAGCCAGAAATTTCTGTTTCCGAGTATGCACGTGGTACTAACGTAACCGCACAAGACTTGGAAGACGAAGATTTCTCTCTTGTTATTGACAAAGCTAATTACTTTGCTTTCAAAATGGATGACATTGAAGAAGCTCATAGCCACGTCAACTTTATGGACCTTGCAACTAATCGTGCTGCATACCGTCTTGCTGACCAACATGACCAAGAAGTTCTTGGCTACATGGCGGGTTACAAACAGTCTTCTTTGCACAGTAAAGCTGATGCACTGAACACTACCGTAAACGGTACTAAAGCAGTATCAACTGCTGGTTCTAACGAACTGCTTTCTTCTATGCAACTGAAGAAAGGTGACTTTGGCAACATTACTACAGGCTCCGCAGGGGATCACTCTATTCCTCTGGTGGCACGTTTGCCCGGTGCTACTGCACTTCCAACTGCTTCTGCTTCACCA
>Ga0098048_1000826_pt1 | contig 14176 bp, 25 predicted proteins | sample 13_taG_FD_75052 | JGI IMG/M metagenome (GOLD analysis project Ga0098048, IMG submission 75052) | Marine viral communities from the Subarctic Pacific Ocean - 13_ETSP_OMZ_AT15268 metaG | ecosystem: Environmental > Aquatic > Marine > Oceanic | place: Pacific Ocean | collected 2015-01-16 | reverse complement strand
TCATATCTTTGACTTTACTCCAATTAATAGTCTTAGCTATCTTAGCTTTGTCCTTAACATCCTTGACGTCCCATCTACTTACAGGTTCATAAAACATTATCTCACTCCACAAAATGCATTACATGCTAACAAAGGCTTATCGTCCCAAGTTTTCTCGATATTATTAAAATACTCTGAATCGAATATTTGGTCAAGCGAATAATTGTTAAGATTAAGATGTTCAATCTCTCTCACAGCATCCAGATAGCAGCAGGCTGAGACATCACCCTTAGAGTCAACAAACATTCTCTTTCTACTTACAGCCTTACAATCTATCATCATGAAACCATCCACATCCAACTGTCCGCCACCCTCTGGTTTTCTTGTGTTGTATTCGAAAGTAAACTTATTGAAACCAAGTTGATGTGCCATAGACTCACATTGATTTATTTGATGTTCGTTGTAATCAAATACAATCATAGCCCAAGTTGCCTTACCACCATGTCTAATAAAAGTTGAGGCATTGTTTAGAATTCTATTGAAGTCCGTATTGACCCTATATCTTGAATGCGTATCTTCTAACCCATCGAGTGCAAAGATCACTTCTACGTTAAGTTCTGCTAGTTTAATCCACCATTCATCTTTCCTCGCACTTCCATTTGTATTCAAAGATAGAAAGATGTTAGGGTTTATCGATCTGAGGTATTGATATATCTCAACTGTGTCGCCACCTATTGCTCCGTCACCATAGTTGCCACATATGTAAAACTCTTCTAACTGTAATAGGAAAGACTCAGGGAACCATCTCTTGAATGTATCGAGAGTTACTTCTGAGATAATTAAATCTTCTTTACCAGTTCTGGCACATAGAGGACAAGCTGCTTGACACTTTGAAGTTATCTCCATGTCGAGCTGCCTGATGTCACTTAGAGAGTACATATACTTTTCCAGCGTTGCTCGAGGTCATTGTATCGACCATCATACAACTTTGACCAATTAGCAAATAATTTATGATACATCATAATATGTTTATCAGTCAAACCAAATTTAGTCGTACCGTAAACAAATTCTTCTTTAATAAGTTTTTCATCAAACTTAACTGGTTTAGGAACTGGATATTTTCTTCTAGCCACGGATAGACCTCATACGATTCTTTGCTTCCAACCACTTAGCTTCTGACAATGGCTTACGCGCATCTCCAAATGCTAACTTATGTTTCTTAAACTGAACCTTCAATGCTTCTGCTACATCTCGACCCATAAACTGACTGACGAGTTTCAGTAGACACTGACGGAACGAACGACCGTGATGCATGTGGCCAGCTTCATGAGCTAGTTCGTGTAGTATGACATACTTTTCCATATGGCCAGGTTTGATCTTAATGTAGCCACCCCAAGCGGTAGCAGCAACCCCACCTGACTTATCTTTCATTGCAACTAAGGTTACATTGCTACGACGGTTGCTACGAACCTTTTGCCATGTTTTCGACTTAGTGATTCGATCAACATATTTTTGAGCTTGTCTTATATTGTCGAATGAAGTATTTTTATCTTTCATCATCTTTGCAATAGCCCACTCGGACTTATACACCTTACCCATCTCTGAGTCTTTACCATAAGCACCTTTATTCTGGCTACGCTTATGACGTCTTAAATATTCACGGTATTCAGAATTATTCATAAATTACCTCTCTCTTCACTATATACTTATTATCACTCAAACTTATTTAAAAGTCAACTGTTGATTTTTATTACGAAATAGAAGAAGTTAAAACATGGTCAAAAAGAAACGTAAAATGACAGAAGAGCAGAGAGCGGCCGCAATCGAAAGATTGGCTAAAGCTCGAGAGAAGAGGATGGCTAATGCGGGTCCTCCTCAGAATGTTCACCCTGATGTATATGCATTACCTGACGAACACCCTTTCTCAGTAAAGAATGTAAGGAAGTGGATTAAGACACAAAAAGATCTACTTTCAGAAGCACGTCGAGCTGAAAGAGCAAAGGTTAAAGGGGCTATAGCGGAAGTAGCGAGCATACAAGCCTACATAAGACATTGTGAATGGTACTTACGGAATGGAGATTGGATTGATGATTTCTATGGTGAGCATCAAGAAGGTAAAATTAGATGGACGACACTAGTACCAGCGTACGACAAAGACGGGTGCATGAAGACATAAATAAAGGTATGGATAATGTCATACCTTTTCCAAAGGCGAAGCGTGAAGGCGCTCCTCCTCAATCAGACGAAGAAATGCGATTACAAGTAATTCGTAACAAGAAGAAATATGTGAACAACATTGTTGACCACTATACTAATCAACTTGCTATGAAATTTGTACAGCATGGATTTAACCTAGAAGATGAAGAATTTCTGAAAGACTTTAGTTTTTCTGTTGAAACAATTCGCTCTGGGTTGTATCGTACACTAGGCATTGGACATCCATTCCAACAACTTATGGATGAGGCAATTGAGACACTTGAGAGTGTGGAACAAGAACACATTGACGAATACACAAAGGAATCAGAGTACGACGAGGACCCTGAATTATTTTAAATTATGATATTGGTAGACTTCAACCAGATTGTTATTGCTAATCTAGTCAAAGCAATTAATCCTAAAGATCCAGAAATAGATGAGAACCTTGTTCGCCATATGGTATTGAACAGCTTGCGTTTACATAGACGTAAGTTTACTGATGAGTATGGTGAGCTGGTTATCTGTTGTGATGATAAAAACAATTGGCGTAAGGATGTGTTTCCTCTTTACAAAGCTAATCGTAAAAAGGATAGAGGTGAGAGTTCTTTAGACTGGCCTGCTATCTTTACAATACTGGATCAGATCAAACAAGAGCTCAGAGAGAACTTTCCTTACAAGGTGGTACAGATTGAACGAGCTGAGGCTGATGATGTAATTGCTTCATTATGCCATGAGTTTGGTTACCTTGGTATTGCACCAGAGAGTGCTGATCAAATTCTTATTCTTTCATCAGATAAAGACTTTGGACAACTTCAGAAGTATGCTAATGTATCTCAATATAGTCCTGTAGGTAAGAAATTCATCCGCGTAACTAATCCTGCTCAATTCTTAAACGAGCATATCATTAAAGGTGATAGAGGTGATGGTATTCCTAACTTCCTATCAGATGATGATGTATTCGTTGCAGGTAAACGAAGCAAGCCTATTAGACATGCAAAGCTGACAGAATGGTCTATCCAAGACCCTAAAGAATACTGTAGTGAAGCTATGATGAGAGGCTGGCAACGAAACAAAGTCCTAATTGACTTAGATTTAATTCCTCAGAATATTAGAGACGAAGTTATAAATGAATACGAAGGACAAACACCTGAACGGAATAAACTGTTTAACTACTTTGTCAAAAAACAATTGAAAAACTTAATGGAACACATAGGTGACTTTTAATGGCTACTAACTACACCAAACTTGGCATCGCTGAGTTTCTCAGAGAGGCTAGTAAACAAGATGGGCGAAATGCTCGTATTGACTTTTTGAGAGAGCATGCTACCCCAGCTCTCAAGACCATTCTTGGATATACATACGATCCAAATATCGAATGGTTGTTACCAGAGGGTGACCCTCCCTACAAAGCAGCTGATAAAGGAGAAGACTTACAACACGTATTGAAGGCATCTCTACGCAAGTTAAATATCTTCGTTAACCATAACGATTATAGAGATGTTAAACCAATGAAGCGTGAGACTGTGTTCATTGAGTTGTTAGAGTCTGTTGATCCTGATGATGCAAAATTGTTGCTGCTTATGAAAGAGCGTAACTTGGTATCCAAGTATAAAGGTATTACTAAGCATGCTGTACAGCAGGCTTTCCCTGGTATCAGCTCACATTGGTGAAAGCGGGACCTCAAGAACTTATTCAAGAAGAAGGTAATTAGAGAAGAGGAATGGCATTTGCCAGACTGGTGGTATGACTGAAAGAGCATTCGTTATTGGGAACGGCAAATCGAGACGACACTTTGAACTGAAGCGTCTCAAAGGTAAAGGCACTGTGTATGGATGTAATGCTCTTTACCGAGATACCTTTGTAAAGAATAATTGGGACCTCCCAGATTATCTTGTTGCTATTGACGATAAGATTATCACAGAGATTGAGAGTAGTAACTTTCCTTCACAACGATTCATTGTTCCTCCTGTAGAGGAACAGTTTGAACCAGTCGACTATCATCTTGAACTTTCTGGTATCGATAAACGTGGTCTTATGATTAACAATCCTGGACTAATGGAACAAATTCAAACACCACGATCTAATGCCGGTATGAATGCAATGTCAGAAGCCATCAAGAGGGGTGCTAAACAAGTTTACGTTTTCGGCTTTGACTTTATTTTAGCTACGGAAGATTCAACCACCAATGTGTATGAAGGAACAAATGCATACGGTCCAGAGACAGCTGCTGGACATGCTGACAGTGTTAATCGTACAAAGTATATGAATTGGTTTGCTTCTAAAAACCATGATGTGGCATTTATCTTTGTAATGGAAAACAAACAACCTCTGAGACTTAATCCATTAAATGAACCTAATCTCAGAGGTATGTTTTATGAAGAATTTGAGAATGAAGTATTAGCTATACCAGAACCTGAAAACAAAAAAGTAAAGAATCTGGATAGTGGTGTTTCAGAACCTGAGGTTGATAATAGTACTGAATATAATTTTATGAAGTATGCAGATTAACCAAACACGTTGTTATTAATAACGTATGAATGTCCATTTGAAAATTCAACGTTAGCAGTACTAAATGTATAACCGTGGTCTTGCTTTAACTTATATTGGTTGCTACTTGTGTCTGAACCAGAATCCAGATGGTTGTGCATACCCATAAATGTTGTGTTAGACATTAGAACTTCATCGAAGGTCTGTGTAACTACCGCACTTGTTGTATTTATATAAGTGACTACTGTTGTAGCTTGTCCCAACATAAACCAATCGTTGATTGCAGACATTTGTGAGTTGGTAGATATTGCTTGTGTGTCTGTGGTAATATCGGATTGTACATCAGAAACATTCGACCAGTTTGCAGTCGATTTATTTCTTGTATATTTAAAAACAGCGTTTCCCATTATAGTTGCCTCAACAAGTTTTCCCACTCCTGGATACGTAAGTCCCAGTTGTAGACATAATCTGCCCAATTCTTTTGGACATTAGCTTTATTTGTATTTATAAAGGATTGATGGTTTTCTACTGCTTGTTTTAATGCTCCAGCAAACATATTTGCATGAAACTGTCTATTTTCTACAAACCCATACATAGTTGCAAAACCACCAGTTGTTTCTGGAAGTGCACCTAATGATGATGTAACGATTTGACAACCAGCAGACATTGCTTCAATAGCTGCAATGCAAGAAGTCTCAGTCCATGCAGATGGATATGCAAAGATATGTGTCTCCTTCAATGCCTTACGGATCTCTGAGTTAGGAACAGCTCCATGATTAGTCATATGAGGATGGTCATCGATAGCTTTGAACAAAGTCTCAAACTCTTTATCTCTATCGGGCCATCCATAAACATTAAATGAGCTGTATACATTTAGATGAACTTTATCACCCCATTCCTGTGATAAGGACTGATATGCAGCTACAAGTAAATCTAAACCGCGGTGTGGTGTAGTATGATAAATCAGATTAATACGACCCTCTGGTTTAGTATGCTCTTCAATTGGATCGATAGCATTCTTTAATACTATACCCTCTTGGTAAGGGATGCCAAGACCTTGATTGAACGTATGTTGCTGATAGTTAGATACAAATACCAACTTACGGAACCGTTGACGAGATGCTGATGTCTTCAGATGTTCAGCTTGTGGATCGTTCCATAGGTCGTGCAGCCAAAGAATTCTAGGACGACCATCAAACAACTCTTCATCAACACGTGACGCAATCACCTGAAACATATCTCTAATGTCGTCAGGCAAACGGTCATACAAAGTATCAAACATGTACTCTGTACCACCTTTAGAGTTAGCGGCCATAGGATGCTTTGGCCAACCCTTAATATCAGAATACTGATCCTTCAGAGAGAACCCTTTCATCCCATCTGCTTCACCTAGTGTCTTTTTATTCATAGGGTTAGATTGATCGTCAGTTAAAATCAAGTTTGTCATAATTCTTCCACTGCTGCCACAATATGCAATCTATCTTCCATACTCAAATTGATAGCTGCATGCTGTTGTGTTGTATCCAAAATATATACTCTTCCAGGCTCATGCATAAAGTAGTTATTCAATTCACCATCGACGAAGTAGCAATTCTTATTAGTAATGATTGGTATATGTAACCTCTTAGTCATATCCGAATGTAATGTATAGGCATAAGGACCTTGCAAGGCCATTGTTCTTATTCTACCCACTTTGTAGTATTTCTTCAACTGCTCAACTACTTCTTCAACATATGTGTCTCTGTAGCAAGGTAGTATATACTTCCAATCAAATTCAATGTCCGTATAAGCAGGAACGACGACTCCTTCATTTTTAGAGTCCTCGACATGGGTCTTAGGCCATGCACCATACTTACCTTCTTGTAGCGATGTGTTAGCAAATGCGGCAGCACTCTCTTGTACTGCTCTTTGCCAGTTGAGAACCTTTTGTCCGTAACCGTTTCTCTTTCTCTCATTGGAAATAGTAGAAGCGCCTTCAAAAATATGGTCCATAGTTGGAGTCGATGATCTGGAGTTAATCATCGTCTGCATATTGTCTTCAACATATTCGTTAGAGCAAAGTATATCAGCTAACAACTCAGCATCAAACTTTAGATCTAATGTTTCTAAAAACATAACAACTCCAAAAAGGTGGGGGGCTAACCATGGCCCCCCTCGAGTCTATTTATGGCGACCAACCCAGGGGTACTCCGACCAGGTTGAGTTTAAGTCATCCCAGGACTATGTGGTGCTCCAACACGGACTTGAACCGCGGACCTACTGATTACAAATCAGTTGCTCTACCAACTGAGCTATTGGAGCTTATTTAGCAGCATCTGGAATAGCTTGCGGCTCTTCGTTCTCTTTGAGTCTATAAACTCTATTGTACTGCTTATGTTGATTGAATTCTTTACCACCAAGATAGTTAAGAACATTTTGTGCATCTGTAACTTCAAACGGATCAGTGTCCGCATTGTTTCTGAAGCCTGGTTCGATAAACACTTGCTCTACGATACCATCATTAATCACAGCAGCATAACGCCATGAGCGATATCCAAATCCAAGATTGTCTTTATCAACAAGCATGTTTACATATTTAGTAAAACGTCCAGAACCATCTGGGATAGGTTTAACATTCTTGATATCCAAAGAATCAAACCAAGCATTCATTACAAATGCATCATTAACTGAAATGCAATACACTTCATCGATACTATGCTTGTCTGTAAACTCTTCATACTTTTCTTCATAGCCTGGAAGCTGTTGTGTTGAACACGTAGGTGTAAATGCGCCAGGAAGCGAGAAGATAACTACTCGCTTATTTTTAAACACATCTACATCCTGCAGCTGCACCCACTCACCGAGTTCTCGATGGTCAAAATGCATACCAGTAATTACATTAAGATCTTTTCTCATAATCTATCCTTTTGTACCAATGACAAAACCTTGTCCAGCTTTCTTATAATCCTGCCCTTTGTGATAATAGTCAACCCATTTTACTTTAATGAAACGTTTATTGGTTTCATTCTTATTGGGATTAGGAATAGTAACATAGCCTGTTGGCCGACCTTTGAAGTATGCTTCTGATCTATTGAGCTCTTTATCAATGTACGAGGTGCTCTTTAGTTTAGTTACTTTCCTTGAAACGTTTTTACGCTCACCTTTTGATGTCGCACTATCCCTACTTTTCTTCTTACCCACTTTTAAAATCCTCTATAATTTTTTTCGCTTTTGTATTGACGCTTAGGAACAAAGTCAATACATTCTCATTTGTCGACCAGCCTTCATGTACCTTACTTGTATCTATAAGATACACTCTGCCTTTTTCTAATCCTTCTATAGTTTTACCTTCAAATCTTATAACATAATCTTCCGGCTTATTAGTTGCCCAAAGTCTATAGTTGATAGCTGGGATGGGTGTGTCGACATGAGGTCTGAAGTGACCCATATCATCCCATCTTAAAATATGTGACCTGGCCCAGTAACCTGCAAAGATTTCATACAGCCAGGTCAAAGATTCGGAGAACTTAAAGAACTGAGTTTCTGTATCGAAGTCAGTATCAATTAACGGTTGGTCTGGATGTTCCATGTTCCACAAATCGTTGGGCCAATAAGTAGCCCCTTCAATCTTACCATCCGTTAGTGCATAAGCATAGTTTGGTCTATCAGTAAAGTCTTGACTTGGATTGACCCATTGTTGCCATTCTATATCTTTAAGCTCTTCTTCCAATGCATCCATATCTACTACAATGTCCAATGGAACAAGGTAGTCTGTGTGCATTTCATCCCAAACCTTCTGGCTGACCTTAGGAGCTTTGTTCCACTTAGTACGCACAGGTGCATACTTTGGATCAGTCCTAAGATCAGCTAACGATGTTTGTTCGACGTCCACTAGACCTCAAAACCTTCTTCTTTCAAATGCTCACGGAAGTAGTCTACAGTCTGTTGCATACCTTCTTCCAATGGCATCAATGTATCGGCACTCATATCAACAAGAGCTAGTGTCGAGGTATCTGCTTTAACGACATCACCAACATTCTCGCCAGGACGCATAGGCAAGTTTACAACTTTTGAATCACTACCTGTCATACGAATAATAGTCTCTGCTACAGTTTGTACGGTGCTGTTTACTTCCGGACCAACTTCTACAGTTCGATCGAACACAATACCTTCTGCTGCCTTCTCCATTGCTGTCACCAAAGCCTTAGCAACATCTCCAACATATACCATATCTGATACTTGCTGACCATCACCATATACTTCTACGTCAGCATTCATCAAAGCACGACAAACAAACGAAGGTGTAATCTTTCGAACCTTACCAGAACCAAAAGGAGCTACAGCTAGCTGACGTGGACCATAAGCATTCATAGCACGAACGATATTGACCTTAGTACCTCTGAACCTATTGAACATATCAATGAAACGCTCAATCATAGTCTTGGTAATTGAATATGTATTATTCATCCAATGATTACCAACACCAATGTATGCACCAGGCAAGTTATACTGAGCTGCAGCTTCAAGTACATTGAGACCACCAATCAGATTAGATGTAGCTGCTGGTCGAGGGTTATGGATTGTCTCTTGTGTACCAAGTACAGCTGCAAGATGAATCCAACCATCTACATGAGCCATTGCTTCTGTGACTGCAATGTCATCAACAATGTCACCAGTAAATACCTCTACCTCAGAATCATACTCTGAATGATGACGTCTATGGTGATCAAAGATTACAGGTTTGTGTCCACGGCTTTGTAATTCCTCAACGACATATCTTCCGATAAAGCCCATGCCGCCGGTTACTAAAACTTTCATTTAAGTTGTCCTTCGTTATAAAAATATTGCCAAAGTTTAGAGTAGTTGTTTCCTGCATAGATGTAGTCGTCTGTCCATGGTAGCTTCTTACCACCTCCAATGTAGTGAAGGACGTATGGCTCTTGTAGCATTTTTCTATCCTTAGCCATATCTAACCACGACACATCTGTATTCATTTCAAAAGGTAACTGTAAGAAGTTGCCTCTCAGTATCCATCCAAGATAACTTTGGACTACGAATGCCCCGTCTGGAACACTCTCATCTAATGTAGCCTCAATGAACTTATTAGTCAACTGTTGTTCCATCCATGCTTTGTTATTAAACAACATCACACCTGATTGACAAGCAGGTGTCTCACCAAGACCTAACTCTTGGTCATAATCTCTACGAAGCAATTGCTTCTCACGGTTCCATGGATTACCATTGACAGACATTGCAACAGGAAGACCATCCATATCTATATCCCATAGGAACGTAAAGTCTTGTAGTGCAATAGTGTCAGCATCCATCCACATAGAACGTCTATACTTCTCATGTGACACATCTGGAATCAAAACACGGTTGTACATGGATGGCATACCATGATCTGATTTACCATCAGCCCAACCTTTACCACCTGGATTACGAGGAAGTGCTACATCATAGATAAGTTCTATCTCAGGGTGCTCTAGCTCTTTGAACAAATATGGCTCACCAGTACAGTAAACTTGGAAGTCGAAGTTCCAAGTCACGTTCTCTTTCAAACTATTGAACAGCGCAATCACACCAGGGATATGTGAAGGCGTACAACCTGTAACAATATTATTTGCCATCAAGCGGACCTTTGTAATGTTCCATACCAGCTTCAGTCTTTAATCGAGACTCATTCCATACATGTCCTCGATCAATTTCATGTATCTTAGTATTGCCAACGAATGCCCAGTTCTCTAAACTCAAACGTACACGGTCAAAGATATAACTATCGTGCCACTCTTGTTCATTGAACATCTGTAGACCTTTGTACATTCCAGACATTGCATTCCAGAAGTAGTAATGAGACTCGTGCCACGTATCCCATAATAGGAATCCACATTCACTATGTGTCAGTCTACGAGCTAGGTATGCCATATAGTCGCCTTCGTTCAAGAGTGATGGCAAGAAGTCATTATCAATCTTCTTAGTCAGCTTCGTATCAGCATCGATCCATACTAAGTGTCTTGCTTTCGGTTGCTGGATAGCTTCGAACAAAGCATATACCTTATAGCCAAACCTGGTAGCGTCCCATTTAAACATAAGCTCACTATCATACTTTGCACTATTACGTTGCTCTGTTACAATGCTCTTCTCATTAGGTCTAGCCATAAACTTAAAGACATTGTAGTTGGTGAGATCAAATTCAATATAGTTGATCTTCCTTCCTACAACTAGATCGTCGAAGTCATTACAGTCATCAATATAGATATCCAGACATGCATTGTCAGGTAGGTAAGCATTCATGCTGGTAATCATATTCTTACCGAACGCATGATACTGACCCATGTTCATGGTCGTAACAAATTGGTATTCAATCATTAGTGTACTACTGGTTTTTCTTCTTCGCAGCTAGCGATTAGTTTCTGGACAACTTCTGCCCAATACTTATGACCCCATTCGGTCGTAGCATTGTTCATAGCTTCTCTCGCACTCTTAATGCGTTTCATTGTTCTTGCATCTACAAATACCACATCAATCTCCTCTTTGGTGTTCTTCATAGCCTTTACTCCAAAACTCATCTTCTGGTTGTCTTTCAAGAATCATCATACCTGTATGACTCTTATCATGATATACTTCAGCCCAGTCATCAGAATAAGCTGCTAGGAACTCACGTACAGCCATCTCGACTGTATTCGGATCACCTGGAGCACTGCCCTTAGGATAGTTAGTATCATGAATAATGATATACTTGTTAGCCTTCTCCTGATGCAATCTAAGTTCTTTAGCAACATGGTCATGCTCATGTACAGTATCAATAAAGATCAGATCACTAGTCCAATTGATCTCCTGATGAGAACTTTGCTCATGTAGATACCACTTGGCTTCTGGATTCTTCAATTGTCCAATCAACTGAACTTCACCTTGCTGCATACGAGCAAATGTCATATCAATGGAATGAAGCTCTTCGATATCGGTTGTAAAGAATGCTGTTGCAGACATTCCTTGGTATGTGCCAAACTCGGTTACGGTTTTAACCTCAGGCTTGGATGCATACTCTACAAGCACATCTGTATACCAGCGGCCTGTATCATATGCATCCCACCTAAGGTGCAAGTCGTGAATCGTCTTATAGCGATTCGTGTCACCAAGATTAACTGGCGTCATACAACTCTGTCTTTCCGTCAGCGAACTGAACCAACACTGTGTCGGTCCAGCCTTTCACTTGTCGGTAGTATTTAACATCCGACTCTGTGAAGTTGGTCACGCCAGCTTTCAGCTTAGCGATCACAACTGTGAAGTCTTTTTCTTTAACCATTACTCATGTTCTCCATCTGCACGGCGCCCGGCCGCTTGTGTAAAGATATTTGGATTGCGTTGTGCTTCAGCATAGGTGCCAACTGTAATAGCTAGCGCTGCTAAGACTGCAATGTGACCAACAGCAGAAGCTAGGAAGCCAGTCCAACTACCAATCATAATACTGAAAGCGACGACCCACATCCATGCCAAGATCTGTAGAATCATATGACGCGTATTGACATCGGGGATATTTTTAAGCGGACTCATATCATGACTGAAGATATAGTTCCAACTATCGTGAATAAACTTTTGCATTATAGTGTCTCCTCTAAATAATATTCTACTTCTGTGGTCCCTTTGTTATCAGAGACCCATTCAGTATCTTCTTCAATAGCTAAAGCCCAGCTTGAGTTTAGCTCCCAGCAAAGATCAGCAATCTCATCATCGACACTATCATTGTCGATCAACCATTCAGTAAACTGTTCTTCTGTAACACCAACGTCTTTAAACTCTTCGTCGGTGATCTCCATAATCTTACCAACCTTGACAGAGTGCCATTCCATAACCTTATACTTCATAATATATTCCTCTATAATAAATTTGGCGAACCCGGTACGATTCGAACGTACGACCTACAGATTAGAAGTCTGTTGCTCTATCCAGCTGAGCTACGGGTCCAGTCAATTAGAACTTTTTCCGTGAGCGATATGTTTTGTTACCTACCTTACGAGTTGTAGTACGGTAACGCTTTGTACCAGATGATGTAGTCGTAGAACGAGTACCACCTGTCTTGTAAGAACGAGACGTAGTGGTCTTACTACCTGAACGTGTTCGTGTAGTACGAGACTTACCGGCACCACCATTCTTAGTAGTCGAACGTGTGAACCAACCCATTACGCTGCCTCCACTTTACGCTCAGAGTCAAACTGATCCAACTCATTTAGGAACTGATTGATCTCAGATACAGACAAACTAAAGAAGCTGCCAGCAACGGTCTCGAGATACTCCCGAACCCATGTAGGTACTTCACTGTGTGTGCTGAAACTGAAACGATGACGGTGTTCAAAATTACTCATAATATATAACCTTTCTTCATAGTCTTAATATAGGACAAACCAACTAAAAAGTCAACTAGGTAATCAATGATTTCGTTGGAGCAATGATACCACTGAACTGTTGTTGATATTGTTCTAGCAAATCTTTACGAGGTGTTGCTTGGAACTGTACCTGTGAAATGTTGACCACAATCACTTCATTGTCTTCAATGTTCATAGAGAATGGGATAGCTTGGATCCCTTGTCCATTGAACACCATAGTCAGACCATTCTTAAACTCAATCACATCACCATATGTCTTTACAATCTCACATACAACTTCTTCACCGGTAGTGAACTTAATCAACTTAACATCTTTTTTCATTTCAATCTCTTTCTATATCACTCTCGTCCAGTAACGGACCAGTCCAAATTTCAATTACTTCCGCATCTTTATCAGATATGTTCTCGGCTCTATGCCATGACCCTAGGCTTACATCAAAGCTGCAAGGTGCTTGTTTAATCTTACCATTGAATACTAACTCACCTTTAGCCAAGAACCAATGCTCTGCCCTTCCACTATGTCTTTGATTAGACATAATACCAGAAGGCTTAAACACTAATCGTTTGACAACGAAGTCTGAATCTTGATGCAGAACAGTATAGTGTCCCCAATCTCTTTCAACTTTGTTCATCTATTCCTCTTATAAATTGGCAGGGGACCTAGGAATTGAACCCAGTCCTGCAGGGTTGGAATCTGCTGTGCTACCGTAACACTTGTCCCCTTTAATCACCAACTGTAAAATGAGCATTGATTGTATCAATCTTCTCCTGTGCAGCAGCCATCTTCTCTACCTGAGACTCTACAGCTTCAACAACATCCGGATGCTCACCGATACCAACAGAGTTAGTCAGATAGACATCGATGTTTGCACGAGCGACAGCAATCTCACCTTCTAGTCTTTTGATTAACGCTTTAAGTAACATTTTGTTTCTCCTAAACTTACACTGGCCACAACCAGTTCCTATAAGGTGATATCTTGATACATCACCATCTTTTACTGCATTACAAATGCATCTATACAAATCTACCAATGGCGGAGGGTGAGAGATTCGAACTCTCGAAGGGCTATAAACCCTTGCTGGTTTTCAAGACCAGTGCTTTCAACCACTCAGCCAACCCTCCTAATTCTTTTCCCGAACCGTAACGTCCC
>Ga0098048_1000824_pt1 | contig 14186 bp, 34 predicted proteins | sample 13_taG_FD_75052 | JGI IMG/M metagenome (GOLD analysis project Ga0098048, IMG submission 75052) | Marine viral communities from the Subarctic Pacific Ocean - 13_ETSP_OMZ_AT15268 metaG | ecosystem: Environmental > Aquatic > Marine > Oceanic | place: Pacific Ocean | collected 2015-01-16 | reverse complement strand
GGGTCTAAAGAAAGGTAAGATAGATAGCTTTGGCGATCATTCAATGACTGAGTATATTAGACACATCAGTAAACTAGACTAGTCCCATAAGTTTTCATAGTATTTGCCGAACAATGTAAATGCATTAGTAAGGCGTTCTTGTGTTTCTTTCATGCAAGCCTTGCATACTGGATCGCCAAAGTTTGAACATTTATCAGCACACATGTCTCCAGCGTCCATTTCTTTTGACTTGTGTTCAAACGCCCAAATCATTTCATCTAGTATTTCGTCCCACTCTTTTTCAGTAAGATCCGCTGGATGACCGTGTTGAGTTGCTTTGAGTTGTACTAGCATAGGATGAATAATTAGTGCAAGTGTACAATCCATGCTATATGTATCGTGCGGTTCTATTTCAACTCGGGTAGCACGATTCTTTCTATATGGTCCAATTCTAACTTTCATATAAACAAACTGCTCACTGACTCTTCGTTAGTAACTCTGCGTATCGCTTCACCAAACAAAGGCGCGACACTAACCTGTCGTGTCTTTTTGCAGTTCTTAGGACAACGATCTGCAATGCTGTCAGTGATCACTAGTTCTTCTAGCACACTCTTCTCAACTTTTTGACATGCTTCTCCTGACAATACACCGTGTGTAATGTATGCACGAACCGACAATGCACCTGCGTCCATAATTGCTTTGGCTGCACTACAGAGTGTTCCGCCTGAGTCAACAATGTCATCTACTAGGATAGCATGTTTACCTTTAACATCACCAATTAGTGCCATTACTTCACTCTTGCCTGCTTCAGGTCTACGTTTGTCTACAATAGCAATGTCACCACCAAACATGTCTGCAAACTTACGAGCTCTAACAGCGCCGCCTGCATCAGGTGATACAAATACTGTGCCATCGTCTGTACCTACATTACGTTTGATGTCTTTAGCAAAGACTACACGGCTTGTTAAATCATCCACAGGGATGTCAAAGAAACCTTGTATCTGTCCGGCATGTAAATCCATAGTAAGTATTCTATCAGCACCTGATGTTGTAATTAAATTTGCAACAAGTTTTGCTGTGATAGGAGTACGACTTGCACTTTTACGATCTTGTCGTGCGTATCCAAAATAAGGTATTACTGCGGTTATACGTTTTGCACTGCTGCGCTTGGCAGCATCAATCATAATCATTAATTCCATAAGACTATCATTAACAGGAGTTGCTGTGCTTTGGATAATAAAAACATCTTCTCCTCGTATATTTTCTTGGAACTCTACGCTTGTTTCACCATCTGCAAAGGTAGTGACTTTAGCTGGAACAAGATCGCTAAAGCAATGTTCAGCAATCTCGTTTGCTAATTTAGGATTAGCGTTTCCTGTGATAATCTTCATTTTCAAGTGTCATCCTTTCTGACCCGATGGTTATATTTTATTGCTTCTTCTAATATTGATAGATGTTCGCCGTACTTTTTCCCTGACACAATAAATGCACTTGTGTCTTTAGGAAAGCAATGTCCGCCAAACCCACGTTCATCTGTTATTGTAGTATGGCTTTCACCTATCCTATTGTCTTGTGTAGTATACATTCTTACTTGCTCATAGTCAACACCTGCATCCTTACACAGGTCATTTATTTGATTAAAGTATGCAACCTTGAGTGCCAAGAAACTATTGCGAGCATACTTTGTTACGATAAGTTCTTTTGGATTTGCTATCTTAACATTAATTTTACCCATTGCTGTAATAAAGATATCGGCCCAAAAGCCTGTGTTACCACCGCCTAATAATATTGTGTCGGTGTTTTGAAAGTCTTCTAGTGCTGATGCTGCTCTTAAAAACTCCGGAGAAAATGTTATACTTGTAAAAGGAAATACATGTTTCAACATGTCCCATCCTTCGATACTAATTGTACTTTTTATTAATATTGGTACATTAGAATTGTTGTTGACAACATCATACACATTATCCATATGACATCCGCCGTGTGAACCTTGAGGCGTACTAACACAAACAATAATTGCATCTGCATGTCTTAGATCACCGTAGTGTCCAAGTGCAGGATCATATATAATTAAGTCATGGTAATCTTTCAAAGCACCTTCGTGTGCTTTACCTACAAATCCGTAACCTGCTATTCCTATCTTCATACTGTAATTATAGCATCGTTGATAATTTAGTCAAGAGAAAAGGCTGCATTATAAAACACAGCCTTTCCAAATATTATAGTCCGTTTGGTACAATAATATAATGGATCATCAGCACCAGTGCAACACTTGCGCCTAAGCCTACCATCATCTTACCAAAGTCCTTTGCCACTAGTGGAAACACTGATTTGGTTTTCTTCTTACCAAAGTATGTTGCCATAGCCAACTCACGTCCTGCTAACAAGCCTACGAACACCCACGTAGTTGACATAGGTATATCGTTTAGCTCTTTGAAGAAGTACAAGCATAGCCAGTAGAACAAGTCAATCAGTGTAGCACTACGCACATATCTTGTATTGTGTTTCTCTAGTACAATCTGTTGTATCTTGCCGCCTCGTTCTCTAAACATAAAGAACAAGCCGCCTACGAACACTGCGCTGACTAGGAACATTAGGTCTAGCGGAACTTCACGCGGAAGGAACACTGCAATGTTAGCCATGTCATGACTCAGCCATGTCCACCACAAGCCGCCTGTTGCTATCCATTGTGCAACACGCCAAAACTTCTTGTTCTTTTCAGCAACCTTTTCAGTTTCATCATACCATCTACCGAAGTACTTGTGTATTGCAAACCATACTGCATATGCAAATGCGGCTGCAACACCATAGCCCATGATTGATTTCATAAGCATCTTCTCTAGCACAAAGGTACTAGCGAACACTGACAGCACTAGGAAACTTGTGCTAACTGGTACGCCCATCCTTGTAAGTGCTACAAGAATAGCAGGCGCTGCTGCGTGATACCATTGTACCTCTTGCCATGGGATTTTGTTTAGTCGTCCATAACTGATGTCTCCACCATTTACATGCCAGCCATACCATAGTGTTGCAAGTAATACTGCACTTGCTGCTCCCCATAATACTTTATAGTTGAATCTCTCATTGTTTGATGCCATCCATGTACCGAGAGTCTGTACTGAATCGTTTGCTATAACTGCATAGGCAGCTAATAAGAAGCCAAGTAGGCTCCATAGAGTGAGTGCGTCCATTGTTTTCTCCTTTGCTTGACGGCTTTACCCCGTCGCTCACAAATGTAACTATTATATGTTACAATTTTAATTATCGTTTGTCAACCAATAGATAAATAAAACGGCCAGAAAAGAGAAGTTATTCACACCTTCGACCTGACACGTTGAAAAGACAACGGGCGTCCGCCATATAAGACAGCATTACATATTGGAGAAAACAATGACAACTATAGCAAACTTGCTAGGTAGTGTAATGACTGCGGTCAGACTACCAGCGAACAGAAGAGCAAATCTAGAAACCTATGTTAAAACAGAGTTTCAAGAACATGATAGAGCATACGTCTTAGACTGTATGCTGCGTGGTGATCCTATTGATCGTCGAAACTTAGTGTAGAGTTGCGATTAACGCATAACGGCAATGCACATAGATGTTGACTAAAACGGTTGATTTTCGTGCATAACAGTGTTATATTACTATAAATAAAAACGAGATAGGGCAGCCAGACTGTCCTATTTCAAACTACTAGAGCGTCTTCAGCTCTATAAAAATGATGAAGGGCATGTCCTATGCCATACAAAGGTGACGCCGGAAGAGACCGGGGTACGTGACGAACCTTAGAAATCACACACACATATATACAAAGGAAAAATAACATGACTACTTTAGTAGCAAACACATTAGAAACAGTTGGACTAAACAGCATCGCAGTATTGAGATTATTAGGTGCTGAATTCAAAAGACGTAGAAACATTCGTCAAACAATTAACGAACTTTCAAGACTTACAAATCATGAACTAAACGACATCGGTCTTTCACGATGCGATATCAAGTTTGTAGCAAACCAGTCATACCCAAAAGCACTAGGTGGCGAAGCTGTAGAAGCAAACCGTAACTTGAGAGGTTGGGTATAATGGAAGCAGTAGGCGAAACACCCGTATCAACACCAAAGTTTATTAAAACACTTAGCAAATATCTAATTGCATTTGCAATGGGTGTTTGGGCATTTGGAGAATCAGCAGGCAGAGCAAGAGCAGCCGCTGAACTATCACGCCAAGGCTTTCACAAAGAAGCTAGAGCACTGATGCTAGGAGATAAAGATGTTTAAGAGATTTTTGAAAGCAATGGAATATCGTTCATACTGCATGGCAATTCGTGAATTGCGTAGCAAAGGTATGTTTAAAGAAGCACAACGTATTTCAGAATACAAACATAACATGTATCCAACATCATAATATTGTAACTGCTACAATATTACACACTCGGCATGACTTGACAAACAGGTTAAGTCATGCTATATATATTACACACATATTTACAGACAAAGGAAAACAATATGCGAAATCTAGTCACAGCCGCTGCTCTGTTTTTAGCAGCACCTGCATTTGCAGCTGACATATCAGTTGACATGCTGAACAAACGTGATGACGGCGCTAAGATGGTTTATAGTGAAGACATCTCAACTATTGAAGTAGGAGATTCAATCACTTGGTTGCCAACATCAAAAGGTCACAATGTAGAATTTATTGCTGGTCCAGATGGATGGGACGCACCTAAGAAATCAAAACTATCAAAACAATATACCTATACATTTGACACACCAGGTGTGTACTTGTATCAGTGTACACCGCACAAGTCAATGGGAATGATTGCTATTGTAGTTGTAGGTGAACTAACACAAGAAGGCGTTGATATTATCAAAGACGCTAAAGTACGTGGCAAGTCAAAGAAAAAACTAAAGGCATTATTGGCTGATCTCTAATGAAAGGTTTAGTCAATAAAATACCTGAGTTTTGTATGACTCATTGGCTGCTACGCATTCCACTAATTGTTGTGTTTGCACAGCAAGGTTTGAACAAGTGGCCAATCAACATTGAAGACTCGCCAGTAGAATTAACCCTACTGGTGTGGTCCTTTGTTGTAATAGGAGAACTTGGAGCCGCTGGAGGATTATTAATTGGCGGTTTAGCAGACAATATCAAACGCACAAAAGAGTTTGGTGATATCATCACACGTTTTAGTGGCATTACTATTGCAAGTATTATGACAGGTGTTATATGGACAGGCGAACCAGAAAGTTTTTGGGACGTACTATGGTATGACAATCTTCATGTGTTGCTTTGGGTAGGTGGTATGTATTTTGCTCTTAGAGGAAACAGAACATGACAGATCCAAGACCAGAAGCACAAGCAGAAGCTGAACGTTCCTTTGCAGGTTTTATGCGTTGGACAAAAATTACTGTGTGGGGATCATTAGCCTTTTTTCTCGCAGTCGCAAGTTGTAACTTTGGCGTAGAAACAGGCAAAAACAAAACAGGGTCACAATATGATGGAAGTGTTTATGATCCTAAAAATGTAAGCGGATGTAAAAACTTTAAATGTCCATAGGAGAATATAATGTTTAGTAATCAATGTAAAGCCCATTTAGAAACAGTAGGAGAGTCTGCACCTGAACATATGGTTAAGGCACTAAAAGTAGCTGTAAAACTTCAGCTATTAGTGCCTGCACTTGTAGTTCATGCTTTTGCTCCACGCTTCTTCACAACCACAGCAACAGACACAATGGAAAGTATTCTAAAGGATAGAAAACAATGACAGCACTCTATTTTATCGTTGTATACGGATGGATAGCTGGTATGATAACATTTGCCTGTTTAATGGAAGACCGATGAGTAATAAACCAAATAATAACTTTGAATTATCAGTAAGAGACATCGAGGTTATTGAACAAGCACTAAGAGCAAAGGCTGGCCGTAGAGGATTGGCCATTGCACAAGGCGATGTATCTGAAAAGTTGAAAGACGAGATGCATGAGATACAAGAACTGCTAGGACGGCTACACGATCAAAAAGTGTGGTATCGTCCAAAAGAATTTGTCCCAGGCGGTTGACAAACACTAAATACCATGTTACAATTGTAACACTACACACAGACACACAAGGAGAATATAATGTCAAAAGTGGAAACAACATACGGCGAAACTATCTTGAAACAAACGCAAGAGATTGCAGACATGTTCAAGCAGGCAATGCCAAAAGTTAATACAAACAAGAATGGATATGAAATTCGTACCAAAGTGCTAGAGATGGCACAAAACAATATTTGGAACGACTATCACGCAAAATTAGGGCAGTTCGAGACTACTGTCACTAAAGACGGTGACGAAGTAGTAACTACAGTAACAATGCCTGAAGTACCAGGTGCTGATGCTGTACTAGAAGCAGCTGAAAAGTTTTACGAGTTCGTAAACGGCAAGCCTAGTAAATAATAATAACATAAATTAGATCGGGACATAGTCCTTAGAAAAAGTATAAACAAGCATCCCCTGCTAACGAAATCTCAAGTAACTAGACTTTGACCCTCTAGTGCTTGTAAAAGTTAGTAGGGGTCAATCTTTATGTGGCGTAAGGTCTGCCTGGCTTTAGTCCGTCGGTTTTTACATTAGCTTCAACTGTGTTGTCTGCTTTATATTTGGTAGGCAGTTGACTAATGTCTGCTGTTGTACCAGCGTATCGTCCTGGCTCTACTGCATTGCGGGCAGCTCTGTCTGCGTTAGACTGTGCAAGTTTTGCTTCTTGTCTTAGTTTCTTGTTTGCTAGTGTTGATATTCCGTTAGCTGCCATAGTCACTTGAATCCTTTACTCTTATATCTGCAGGATGCTTTGGACCGTTTAGACTTCCGTTAGGCTCCATTGCTTCTGGACTAGTAGGATTGCTTAACATCGCAACAATTTGCTTGAAACGGCTTGTTGGTTCGTCGTCTTGATATGCAACTTCTAGTTCAGGTTGTTGTTGTTTTTCATCTGCATCGATCAATTCTAACACAGCTCGGATAATATCTTGCGCTCTCATTGTTTTCTCCTACACTATATTTATCGTTAAGTTTAAAGGAAGAAGCTGAAAAGTCCACAGAACCAATAACAGAATACTTAATCTAGCTTTTGATAAATATTTTACTGATTAAAACGGTATATAATGATAGATCTAACACCATTTGAACACACAATAAACGAATTAAAACAATCTGGCAAGTACAGAGTGTTTAATGATATAGTAAGAGAGCGTGGAGATTTTCCTGAAGCTATCTGGTACGGTCCTTACAATATAAAGAATATTGTGAACTGGTGTAGTAACGACTATCTAGGTATGGGTCAGCATAAGGTAGTGATAGATGCGATGCATACTGCACTGGATCAAACAGGAAGTGGTTCAGGCGGAACAAGAAACATTGGCGGCACAAGTCACTATCATGTAGCATTAGAGAGTGAGCTGGCCCGACTGCATAGCAAAGGAGCTGCTCTCCTTTTTACTTCAGCTTATGTTGCCAATGAATGGTCACTAGTAGCTCTAAGCAAAATCATTCCTAACATTGTGTTTTTGAGTGATTCAAATAATCATGCAAGCCTAATACAGGGTATCCGACACAGTGGTGCTGACAAGATCATATGGCAGCACAATGACATGAGCGATCTAGAGGAGAAACTGAGTCAAGTCTCCGCCGAAGGACTTACGCCTTGCATAGTCTTTGAGTCCGTGTATAGCATGGATGGCGATGTGTCTCTGGTAACTTCGATCTGTGATTTAGCAGACGCCTACGGTGCAATGACCTATATCGACGAAGTCCATGCGGTAGGATTGTATGGGAACCATGGAGCAGGCTACCTTGAAAAGCTAGGTATTCAAGATAGAGTCGATATAGTAAACGGCACCTTAGGTAAGGCCTATGGAGTACAAGGAGGATACATTTCCGCAGATAGCATCGTAGTTGATGCAATCAGATCTGTTGCGAGTGGATTCATCTTTACTACAAGCATGAGCCCTGTACTTTGTGCAGGTGCTCTTGCTTCTATAAAATATCTTAAGGATCATAACGACCTTAGAGTGCAACATCAAGAACGTGCAGATAAACTAAAAGCAATGTTATCCGAGGTGGACATAGAAGTTCTTGATGTTGCTTGCACTCACATCGTGCCTGTAATGGTTCGTGATGCCAAACAATGCAAAACTATGAGCGACACATTATTAAATGAGTTTGGTATATACATTCAACCGATCAACTATCCGACGGTTGCAGTTGGAGAAGAACGTTTACGCATTGCGCCTACTCCTTTACATACAGATGCGATGATGCATCAGCTAGTTGATGCACTACGAAAGGTAATTTATGAATAAAATTAAAAAGTATATTTGGCTCTGCATAGGCTTTATGAGTCTCGGTATGGCATATGTTGGTGTAATTGTTCCGGGAATACCGTTCAGTATATTCTTAGTGTTTGCTGCGTATTGTTTTGCAAAAAGTAGTAAGAAGATGCACGACTGGATATACAATCACAAATACTTTGGCCCGTTCCTTACAAACTGGACACAAAAGAGAGTATTTCCAACTAAAGGAAAATATGCAATGGTGATTGTAATGAGTTCTTCACTTGCATTCCTATGGTTCACAACCTATAATATCAATGCTGCAATATGGAGCGGAGGCTTTATGGCATTGGTTGCTATATGGGCGTGGAGGTATCCGGGAACAGTTGAAGAGCATACACGTAGATTAGATGCTGGAGAAAAGGTAGGCTGGTTTAAGTAAGGCCCCGCTGTTAGATATAGCCTGTCCAACTAGGATGGGCAATATTAAAATCTAGTTGTTTTCTCTTATTAACAAGCTCGTAGTAATCAGGCGCATATGGAACTTTCTTAGGTTTCATGTGCGTTTTGTTACCTTTAATGGTATTACATGATTGACAAGCTGCAACAATGTTAGTCCAAGAAGTTTTTCCGCCTTTGGATATAGGAATTACGTGATCAAGTGTTAGATTGTTTTTTGTGTAGGGAGTGTTACAGTATTGGCATGTATATAAGTCGCGGATGTATAGGTTTACTTTGGAGAATCTAGGCCGTTGCCGTCGCCGCTGCATATTTTTTAGCATCATAACCGCAGGCACTCTAGTTTCCCAACTTGTGCTACTCACAACCCAATCATCGTACCATTCTAATACTGTAACTTTATCGAGCCAAAGATATGTAATGGCTTCTTTCCACTGTATAGCGGATAATGGTAGATATGATACTGGCTGTGCGTCTGCGTTGAGTAATAATACTTGACTCACGTTGTGTTCCTTGTTGTATAAAGATATTTATGTACTGGTGTCTTCGCTAAGATTAATGCAGAGTGCTTGCTGTCCTGCTTTGAAATAGCCGCTGCCTTTGCCTACTTCATCACTAAGTGCTTCACGTGCATAGAAACATTCTACCATGCTTTTATGTACTGTAACAGGTTCGATATAAGGAGTTGCATCATAGAAGTATATGAAAACCAATGCCCACATTACAATCCGTCCTTCTTAGTTGGTATGGTAGGTCCGTTATATGGTGTAAAGTTTCTTCCGTTTGCTACCATACAAGCTGTTCCATCTGGATACAATGAAATCAAACTCCATGTACCCGAGTCTTGGTTAACGAAATACATCATGTCACTTGCAAACGCCTGGCCATTACGATGAAACTGTAAACCCTGTCCCCTAAACAAAGGTTGTTCACCATATTTGTTAATAATCAGGTCAGTCATTGTAAAAGGATCGTCACAGGCTTGAACTGTGAAAAATTGCTTGCCCTTTTGCTGTGGTGGTTGTTGCTCTTGTGCTAGTAGTGCAGACCCCGCTGTTAGGCCTATCACTAAGAGCAAAATGGTGATAAACCTATTAATCATTTTTCTCTCCGAGTTATTTGGTAATATACCTTAGGTAGTTTTCAGCTACCATTTCATTTATCTGCATAGTGAGTCTATGCCATTCCTTTGAATGTTCCTTCATCTTCTTTAATTCCATTTGCATGGTTTTTAGAACCAGCTGTCTATTGCTTGCATCGTGCATTGTTCTAATGCTTTTTCCCATTGTTGCTCCTCGTCGTATCTAAATATTGTAGCACGGTCACCTGGATATGTCAACCATCCATTGTAACTTTGATAAGGAAATGTACCATTTATTTCTGCATCTAATTGACCCGGAGCCCATCCAGCCATGCCTGTGTACATCCGCCAATATCTTGGCTCGTTTCCTGTCATCATTTTTTCTAGCATGAACTCATCACTACTGACTGCTAGGCCCCGCTGTAGCACATAGGTATTTGAACTATACCAGTCATCATCATGTATCATTGTGATAGCCTGTGGGTTTACTGGGCCTGCACACCGTACCATATCCTTAGGACTGTAATTAGTCTCATGGCCTTTTAGTGCAAAGAACTTATTAACCGAGAAGTCTGAAGGTTTGTTTACAACTAAGCCAATGGTACCTGATTCGCTATCCTCAACGATAAGTACCACTGACCTTGTGAACATTCTATCTCTTAGATTTGGATGAGCGACAAGAATTTGGCCTTTGCGACCTAGTGTATTAGTCATAGGCTGGTAGTGGTCCGCCATGGGCTTTACCCTTGATTTTTTTACCACCTACCGTAATTCTCTTTTTGCCAACCTTGTGTGATTTCTTTCCAGAACGTGTTCTCAAACCTTGACTTTTGCAAGAAGCCAAAGCTGATGCACCTAAAGCTGAATTTGGTTTAGAACTACGGCAGAGTTCTTTTGACGCTTGCCATTCCTCTACATCTGATTCTGTTAATAATATATCGTCTACCTTCATATTGTATTTATCACCTATACTTGTCTGCAGGGTTTTCTAAGGCAGTATTGCCTTCACTCAGTCTAAAAGTCAAGGCCTTGCGAGGGCCTTTGGTCGTGTTAATATTCACTTCTCCTGTTTTCTCATGAAATTCTATCTTTGTGATAGTGGCTGGCTCATTCTTTTGGCCCACCAGAATAGTTTGGCCTATTTCTAGGTTTAGGCTGATATTTCTCAATGTCATTGGAATTCTCCTTTAGGTGAGTGACCGAAGTCCTCATACTATTTATTTTACCAAAAAAGGTTGACACTAGAAAAGACGATGTTATTATAAAGCATAGGCAACGGAGAAGCGACATGGCAAAGAACGTAAGACGTCCCCAAGCACCTAAACCTAGAAACTGGCTTGCAGAGCAGGTTCGAGATCCCAACGGGGCATTTAGACCAAAGTCAATCAAAAATAAAATTAAGAATCATCGGATTAAGCATCCAAAAAAGGTTGACTTATGTGACGAGTGAGACTATACTATATAAGTAGATTAAATAAAACAGAGGGCAACATGAAAAATCTAAAAACATATGTAGAACAAATCAACGGCTGGAGTGCAATATTCGGCAGCCGTGCTTTAGACTTATCAAACGATATGGACCGTATCCAAATCGCACAACGGATTGACAGTGACTTGTCTCCAGAGAATTTACATTGCGATGGCGAAATATCACAGGCGCAGGCAATGAAGAAATTGCGGAATCTAAATAAAGTGGCAGCAGAGCTGTTGAAGCTAGATCCTAGCGTAGAAAATTACCTAGGCGAATACTATCCGGAGGCGATATAATGTTTTACATTTACGAAAAATCAAGTACCTACATCATGGGTAAGATGAACAAACAAACAGGTGAGGTTCGTCCGGATCACCGCCAGTCATACAAGACTATGGCAGCGGCCAAGGCAGCAATTACTCGCATGAGCAAGCGCCATCGTGCAGACATGTTGGACAGCGTGAATGATCCTGTATTCCGTTATGGTATCGCTGAAGCAGGATATTTCCACAAAACAATTGAAAAGAAGCGAACTGTATATAGCATCTTTGATGAGGATAAGGACTCGCCACTTGTTGAAGGTGTGAACGTTCCGGGTTACATGTCACCTAGGTCAGAAGCCTACTGGAGCATGTGATGTTGGTATATTGTGATTACATTGCAAGTCGTGTGAAAACACTCTTAGATCGCGAGATTAGCGACAACGATACAATGATGAAAGCGACAGGTCCAGTCAACATGGACTTGCACCCAACCAAAGGTTATTTTATGTCTACAAAAAAGACAATGGGCGTGACTGACATCAACGGAAAAAATTATATGATAACCATTGAGGAAATTGATTAATGCCTAAAGAACCAACGACATCATCTGAACAGAGCCTTATTGACGAATGGCTTGCTAAAGGAAATGAAATTACTGTCTGTCCACCAATGACAGAAACAGATCCTGAACTAATGGCGACAATGACTATGTGGGGCAGGGGCAGGAAGAAAAAGGCAACTCCACCAAAGAAACCTGCCAAAAAAGGTTGACATCCTAGCGATAGATGTTATTATGTATGAGTAGGTAGAAACAAAGACAGAGGGTTACAAAAAATGGCTTATATTTCCACTCCAGAGGTTCGTGCAATTCGTCAGCAATTAAAAGAGGCTTTTCCACAGTTAAAGTTCGGCGTTCGCAAGCAACATCATTCATCCGTAGACATTACTATTAAGGCAGGCACTGTAGACTTCAGTGACATTACAGATGAGCGAGGACACGCTCAAATCAATCAATACCATTTGAATCGCACAGGACGTCATCAAAAGATGTTCGAAAAAATGCTAAAGATCATCCATACTGCACCAGCTTCAGTACCAGGGGGTCGTGCGTGGTTTGATGATTCAGATTCAATGACAGATTATTTCCACACTGCCTTCTACTATAGTATTTCAGTAGGTAGCTGGAGCGACTCTTATACTTGCTCTAAGCCTAAGCCTAAGAAGGTCGCTCGTAAGCCTAAGGCAGTTAAACTACCTAAGCAGGCAACGATCAGTGACGCCGCAGAGAGCGTGGCTCGTATGAACGCAAAAGAACAAGATAAGTTCGTCGAGGACATTGTTACTCGTTATCCTAACCTAGCAGACACGTTGATGACCAAGCTCGGATACGGTCTTTTAGAAACGCAATAACACCAAAAGAGGTTGACATCTACTTGAGAGATGTTATTATGTATGAGTAGGTAGACACTAGAGGGGTTAGACAATGTCCACAGAATTAAGAAATGTTCCAGACTGCAAGTTCCAAAACGAATTGACTCAGACTCGCTTCTGGGGCGGTGCTGACAGATTGACTTGCATACAAGTCTCGCAACCCAAGCCACGTGGCTTTGAAAAGCCAACCACAGCTGACGGATTCTTTAACTCATTGCAATTGACCAAGCATCAAGCTCGCATGTTGGCTGTCGAGTTGATGTTGTTTGCAGAAGGCCGCGAAGTAGAGTTTGAAGCTGAGTTGGATGATGCAACATTTGGCGAAGAGGAGCCTGCATAATGACACATACCTTTTTTGAAAAGAATAATAATTTTATTGTCGAAGAACAGTTCGACAAGGATCAGTTTATTGTAGAGATTGGGTTCGCACCTGATGACACCCAATTAGATCTGTTGTTTGATACAGACGCAGACTACTACCCAGAACTGATTGAAAATCTAGAGAGTGGCTTTTGGCAGCACATGATTTGTCGTGTTGAAGTCAAATATGATGACAAAGTAATGGGCGAAACATACCTAGGCTCTATCGTAGCAGAGAGTCCTGCCAAGTGGCTTGAATCGGACAAAGATTACATCGACGATATGGTCGACGAAGCTATTGATCAAGCTCGTACAGAAGCTCTTCGAATGTTAGATCGATTGAAGGAGGACTTTTTGGTATGACAAAACTCGTTGTTCAGCTCGGTCTAGGCATTGTCCTTATTGGCTTTGCGATTGCTCTTATCGTTCATCAGTGGAACGACTGCCTAGGAGAAAATTCTATCTTGACCTGTATGAGGATGTTGAATTAAGTTACCAAAAGTGGTTGACATCTACGACAAAGGTGTTATTATATATAAGTAATAGAAACGCAATTGGAGGGCTCCATGCAAAATATTTGGTTTGAAGACGTAGACGCTGAAACATTGGCTCATGAGGCACTCATTGACGAAATAGATTACTTCAGCGCCTATGGCGATTCCTGTGGTTTTAGAACTGTTTGGTCTATGCTAGAAGACGGCATTCGAATGGAGAACGAACATCCATTCAAATTACCAATGACAATTCGTAATCGTTGCGAGGCTTGGGGCTATAATACAGAAGTCCAAGTCATCGGTAAACGCTGGGCAGACATTTGGCAGGCATGTGATGCT
>Ga0098048_1000820_pt1 | contig 14217 bp, 17 predicted proteins | sample 13_taG_FD_75052 | JGI IMG/M metagenome (GOLD analysis project Ga0098048, IMG submission 75052) | Marine viral communities from the Subarctic Pacific Ocean - 13_ETSP_OMZ_AT15268 metaG | ecosystem: Environmental > Aquatic > Marine > Oceanic | place: Pacific Ocean | collected 2015-01-16 | reverse complement strand
GTATTTAAGATCCAATAATGGCGCATCCAGGTGTACCGCCGTGTGGTGGTATTTTGTTGGGTGCATTGGGTGGGCGGCATCATCAATAGGATCGGGTATCGAGTAACGATAATATGCCCGCGCATTATCATGTATTGCACTTTGATCCGGAATACCACGGCCAACAATATGCGCCCACAACTCATTTGCCGCCGTACTCGCACGGCCCCAATCTGTTGCCGGTATCGGTTTAAGCAATGGTAATACAATACGGTATTTGGGGTGGTACGGTTTGTGGCTGTATGATGTGTGGGCAATAACTGCATTATCGCCAAACATGCGCCATGTTTCAAACCCGGTTAACCCATCATCCATATCATATACCAACGCCCATATATCCACCGCATTGGATTTGGCACGGGTGCCAACAAATGTTGTGGGGCTCCACAATGGTATATTCTTTTTGGCACCACGGTTGGCCATTGGTGCGGTTAATGCTTTTGCCAACATCTCAGGTGTACAACGTTGGCGCACACCATTTGTGTTAAACAAGCTCGTAAATGTTGTTATTTCCATTTCAATGCCTCGGATGGAATCAACAACGCCATTATGTTTTATATACTGATCAAAATGGCGGTTGTTTGGTGTAAATACTATACATTGTGTGCGGTTGTTCGTATTCGTTGGCGTACCAATCGGTGGCGCATACCTCGGTTACGATATTATCATCCGGCCATATTTCGGATTTTGTCAACGCATCCATTACCATTTTGATCAAATTGTCAATATCTGGTTTTGTGGTTTTGGGTACACGCTCAGTGGCCGTAATGCGTTTTGGCCGTTTGTGTACAAATACCAAATGCAAGCGCAACGGCTCGTTGGCCAGCTGTAACCGATCGCCCCATTGTGTTTGGATTTGATCAATTGCAAGGCTCATATATTCGCGAGATTTTGCCGGTGTATATGCGCGGCCTTGCTTTGTCATACGTGGCCGGCCCATTGCAACGGGTGGGCCAAATATGATACCGGTGTGTGTACATTTCCACATGTTTAACGCTCCAAACTAATTTGTTTTGTGTAACCAATGTATGCCATTTCGTATTGTTTTGGGTGGATGGTTACGCACAACCGCCACAACAAATGCACGGCGGGGTATTGTGTGCCATTTAACCATTTATCAACGGCGGGTTTACTGCATCCAATAGCCGTTGCCAATGCCTGGCGTGTATATGTGGAGGCATCAACCGCCGCATGTAATGTGGTTGCAAATCCCGCACCGGCCAACATTTGTTTTGCACGTGTGCGGCCAAACTCTTTTACCAATGCACGGTGTTTGGCGTTATTGTTGTTGATCATTTATACCCCCATTGCATTAACTAGTAATGCGTAAATGCTTAAAATTGTAGTAAACGCCACGATAACCATTGCATGGCGCATTATTGTTTGTAATGTTTGTTTGTTCATTGTACACCCTCAACGATCTCTAATTCTGCAATCATTTCATGGTTGTTGGTTACGTAATCCAATGTGGTAACACTCATTGGCAACCACACCATGTTGTACATTTGATCCGTAATTACCAAAATGCGTGTATTGATGGCCAATCGATCCGCATTGGTTTGGCCCATGGGTACAATTTGCATGGCCTCAACTAGATCGTGGTTAGCTGCTATGTGTTCTAGTGCCTGTATGTTGTATGGCATCCATTCCATTTTGCCCGATACGTATGTGATTACCAACACGCGGCCATTGTGTGTGGCCTCGGTTGGTGGTACTGTTTTGATTGATATTGTGTTCATTGTTTTGCCTCGGTTTGTTGTTGTTTATTTACAATAGAATCCAGTTAAAAACAATTTCCATTGTAATGCCTGGCTTTTGGTTAGTTGTTTATCTGTTACATATTCAATACAATCAATGCCATTATCACTAAACATTTTAATTGTGTATTGATCATCATCAGATCGTATTTGTTTTGCATATTCTGTATAAAGTTTTGATGCCTGTTTAAAACCATACTCAGTAAAATTAAAAGATTCTTTTATTTTTGGGGTGTCAATGTAAATTGAAAGCATAACGAAACTATAATCTTTTAGTTTTGTATATGGGTTTTGTTGTTTGTTCATTGTTTTGCCTCGGTTGTTTTGTTGTTTATACCTGTTTGGTATACTTAAGTATAATCCGTGTACATAAATATACAACAACAAAATGCAATATCTTTTACATAGTTGTGGATAACTGTTAACAAATTGTGGATAACCTTTACATAAGAGTACCGTAACCAACGGTATTGTATGGTATAGTGTGGCATGGATCATGTACAACAAAATATAAAACGTGGCCACGATCGGTTTGCCAAATATGTAATACCGGTTTTGGTGCAAAACGGATGGCCGGCCAAATGGCAATGTATGGCGGGTACTGAGGATGATAAACACCACGGTATTGATTACTACGTAAACAAAACACCGGTGGCCGCGCGTATTTGGGATGGCCAACCCAAAAAACATTTTGCATTGCGTTGGTACAATACACAACGCCCGGAGCGGTTACGATTTGAATTAACGAAATTGTTAGAGCTGTGGGCAAACAATCATTTGATGCCAAAATATACCATTGAGGCCCACACGTACAACAACCGCACAACCATTGCGGTATGCCAAACCCATGTATTGGCAACGGTATTGGCCAAACACCACCCCAATTTGCCACAATTCATTGTAAACAACCACGATGGCACATACACCGTATTTGTACGGGTTGCGTTTGATTTATTCCCACCGGATGCCGTACGGATGTTTACCGGGTGATACGTGGATCCACCGATCGCGGGTCTAAATAGATTCGATCGCGGTTCATATCGTCCCGCATGGCCTTTACATCTATTTGCAGCTCGCCAACATCCCCATGCAACGTGATCAACGTTTTGTTTACCTCGTTTAATGATGCCTTGTACATTTGCCGATCCTCGTTATGGCTATCAACCATACGATCGATTTGTTTTAAATGCCGATCCACCCATTGGGGTAAATGCGTGGCCAACCAACGTGCAACAAATGCAATGGCCAATATGCACAACGCCAATGCCGCAACGGGGCCGGTGGCAATTTGTAAAATTGTTGCGTTATCCATTATTACCCCACTTGTGTATGGCGGTTGCCATAGCTGTTGCAATGGCGTGTATGCCATCATTGTTTAACATTTTGGCGTGTTGCTCGTTATCCATGAACAACGGTTCGCAACAAATGGCCACGGGCCGGCCAACACCTCGTATTGTGTAAAATGCGTTTTTTGTCCAATCGTTGGGCCTGGCGTCAATAGCTTTACAATCTTGTACAATACCATTGGCCACCATTTCGGCACACATTTGTTTTGCCAATTTCTCACCCGATGCACTGGCATGGTGGTGAAAAAATGCACCGTACGATCCACCGCCGGCGTTTAAATGTAAGGCCAAATAAACCGTTTTGCGATTTGGATACATTGCGGCGTACTCGTTTACCCGTTGGTGGCGTGCGCTGTATTTGCCATCACTGATTGGCATTACATCAATACCCAACAACATTAAAATCTTTTCTAGTTTGATCGCAATTTCACCCGTGATCAACGCCTCGCGCTCGGGTGTGTTGTCGCCATCTAGATCAATACTGGCACCACGATCATTTATTCGATCGGGTTTACCGGCGTGTTGTCTGTCAATAAATACGATCATTATTGATCCAAATTGGGGTTAAATTGGTACTGGATAGTGTATTCCCACAATTGGCCGGCCCATCGTTTACCAACCACCATGCAATGGTGATTTACGAGGCCCAACCGGGTTGCGGTTACACTCATTATATCACCAATTTGTACCCAACCCCATTGCACGTTTGCAACTAGTGATACCTCAAACCGTGGCAACGCATTGGCCATTACCATTGTTTGTACAATTAGATCCGCCGTTGCACCACTGTACACGTATTGTGTATCCATTACATTTTGTTTTACGCCATACCGGTTTACACTGATTTTTGCCACATCCGTTTGCAACTCGTTTGGTGTTTGGCGTATGTGCCGGCATCGGGCAACACTTGCATAATCCTGGCCAAATCCATTGTACGCATATTGTATGGTGGCATCGTTAACAATATCCTCCAATCCGGTAATTTGTGTAACGGCGGTTGTTTGTTGTATCTCGCTATCCTCACCAATAAACCAACGTGCGGTGGCTTGCAACGTGTCGATAAATGCCAGCTGATCCAATACAGGCCGCAACCCATTTGGGCCCATGCGTATGCCAATTGGCAACAACGGTAATATGTTACCCTGTAACCATTCCCACGCATATATTGTGGGATCGTTTATAAACCCATCGAATTGGTAACGATTCAACAAAACACCAATGTTGGCAAATGCGCCCACATCCACATTTTGGCCCGTACGCAACATGGCCCATTGCAACACATCACCACCACGGGTTAACGATCCCGATCCAAATCGGTTGGGCAATGCGGGTGTATTCCAATTTATCCACCACTCGCGCGAATCACCCGATCCACTGTAACCAGGCATGGCCACGTTATCGGATGGTAACAGCTCAATATACATATACACATTGCCGTAATCATCAACGGCCCGTATGGGTGTTTTGGTTGTGGTTTGGTTGTTATCATCAATGATTTGTACGGATCCAGTGCCAACAATATCATGGCCGGCCACCATAAAACGTGCGTTGTGGCTATCGTATTCCTTTATGCAATACGCCGGTGTTGCGTAAATGGTTTTGGTATCTCCATTGGCCACAACGTTGCCAGGTTGCCCAAACACAACGGGGTATGGTTTACCATCGGCCGTATCAATATGTCGAGCTGGGAATCGTTGATCAATTACGCCGGTGTTGATCAACAATTGGTTGGCCATGTACGGTTGGGCCTCTATGGTAATAGATACAAAATTGTTGGGCTCATCCGGATCGCCAAATTGTGGGGTTTGTATCTCGCCACGGTACAATACAATACGTTGATCATATGTTTGTACAATCTCACCATTGCGCCAAATATAATACCCAAATTCACATGGCAACCCATCCAACCCCAAACCACGGTTTGTTAATTCGATCACGTTGGCACCTGGTATGGCCAATTGGCAACCCACGGTGTTTGTTTCCACATCTCCACCAACGGCCGCCGCCTCTACAAAATCAAATTGGATCAACCCATCCGTGTATTGATATTGGATGCCATCGCCAACCACATCAATTGCATTTTGTGCAATACGATATTGTTTACTATTCCATTCAAAATCAACATAAAATACAGGCAAACCACCCAACATTTGATCCGGTGTCATTATCTCACCTCACGCATTACAACAGTACCAACGCGCAATACCTCGTTTTTAGATTCATCACCAATAACGTTTTCGATTTGTATATCAGATCCCAACGTAACCATTGCGTGATCGTGGTATCTGTTTATTAAATCGTATGTTTGTGTGCCGGTGGTGTCGATTATAGGCAAGTACACAACGGCGTTGTTTTCACCTTGCATTTGTTGCACTATTCCATACATGGTTGTTGGTGCCGATCCGATCACGGCCTCAGGTGTGCCACCTGGTTTGGTTGTGTAAAAATCCGGGCTCGGTGTGTATTGGTACAACTCGGATACATCTACACCATCAACCCAACCAATGCGAACAGTGCGCCCACCATTGCCACGTACATTGGCATATTGTACGCCGTTTGGCCCTGTTGTGGTGTCGGTGTTGGCCTCCCAACTAATTGTACGCCCACGGCCATATTGTGTGGCGGGTATTACAACGGGGCCCATTACCATGTGGCCGATCTCGTAATAACCTTGCGCGGTTTGTTGGGTTGGAATGTTGATCTTTATTCCCGCCAAATCCGTTATGCCATGCAACAACACGGTACATGCGTTTGGTACAATAAAACACGATTCACCCGATACCGGATCGGTGCTTTTGGCATCCTCAATTGTAAATACAACGCTTTTGGTTGTGGTTGTATTGTCTAGTACACCCTCGGAATTGGTGCGGATTTTACGTATAAATTGATTATCCGAATCATCAACCAAAATTAAATACCACCCGGCACATTCGTTGTAATGGAAAAATGGCCGATCGGTGTCTGTACTGGTTACACGTACGGTGTTACCCAAGCGTGTATATTCAAAATCATTACCGATTTGGTTTAATACTGTTGAGTGCAAAACCCATGCACCACCGGTGTAAACATAAAACCGCAATAGATTTACATTTATGTTGCTAAGATGCACACCAACAACGCCGTTGCGGCTACGTACATCAACACCCACATTGTTTGGATCAATGGCCCACGATATGTTGGCCTCAGGTATTAGATCCGTATCTGCATTGGCCACGGCATCCGATCGCCATGTTACGCCATTTGATGGGTACAACGGAAAAAGTACACGCTCAACGGGTGTATCGTATTGTGGCACAATTTCCCATTGATCAGATTCGCGCGCGGGGCCATCCTGTGTTGTAATGTATAAACCGGCATCAATACCCGCATAAAAGCCCACGGCCGGGTATTGTTTACCGTTTAATGTGGAATCAATACCGATCCCAATTTCGTTACCCTCGCTATATGATACATATGCCCAGCTTGATGTTGTACCCAATGTTGTTAAGCTCGCACCCCATTTGTATTGTTGAGTTGATACACCTCCAACGGATGGCGATCCAATCAATGTTGCATATTGTCGAGGCCCGTTAATGTTGGCGTAATACAATGTACAACGGCCGGATGTATTATCCATGTGCATGTACAACGCACGCCCAACCATATCCAACCCGGTAACACTCGCCAATGTTGATCCAAACATATCACGCATGTACAACGCTGTGGGTGTAATGTAAATGCGCACACTGTAACCCAATGTGGTTGATCCACTTGTGTTTATGTCCACACCAATGTAAACGCCTTGTGATGCACCACCACCCGTTACACCATCCAATGCCACATGCAATGTAACCCCGTTGGCCTTGTTTGATATATTGCGTGCATATTGTACGGTTTGCGTGGCATTACAAGTTATATCCAATCGATCGGCATCCAATGCAATTGTGGGGGTGCCCGTGCCTGTTTGTGTCCATTGCCCACCCTCGGTTGGCAAATCACATGGGGCCCAATCAAATGTATTGTGTGCCCATTGCGCATCAGTAGGGTAACCGGCCAACCGTGGGTTTATTTGTGTGGCCCACATACCAAACCGCAACGCCATTACACTATTGGCATACGCATTTGTGCCGTTGGCATCCCAATTGCACAACAACATTTGTTGCCCATTGTAAAACGTGGTGGCAATGTTTGCAAAATCTCCAACCGATCCAGGATCGAACACAATAGCGTGTTGCATTTCGGGTGTTGCAACGGCGGGATCGGGCCCCATAAAATGCCATGTTTTACCATATTGCACGGCCTCAATGCCGGCACAATCAGAATATGCACATGCAACAACATCATTTTGCAACATACGTGCGTAAATGTATAAACGGCCATCAACATCAAGGTGCATGTATTTGTTGCCATCCTCTATTGTACTCGATACCGTGCGTGCAAAATCAACGCCGGTTATCTCGGTTACGTTTGCAAATACCAACGCATTAAATATGTTATCAAACGCATCCGTAAATTGTGTAACCCCGATCGTATCTGCATTGCGTATAAACGATAATACATACACACCATTGTATTGCACCACGTTTGGTTGGTGTACTCGGTATGTTGTGGCCCCGGCATCGGTTTGGCCCACGTATTGGTATTTTGTACCCTGGGATACACTGGCATATTGGTAACACAAATTGCGGTTTGTGCCGCTACTCTTTTGGGCCTCCATAAACAACACACATTGCGAGGCCGTGGCCGCACCTGTAATACGTTGTAATGTTATCCCGGTGGTATCAATTGGTGTTTGCAATGCACGTGTTGAGATCAAAACCCACGTGGCCCCGCCATCGGTTGTTTGGTATGTTTGTATGTTGGCCGTGTTTGATACTGCATCAATAGCCCAAAACAAACACAACACATTGCCATTGGCCAATTGGATCAATGTGGGGTGTCGTTGTTGGCCACCCAATGTTGTTAAACCAACCGTATTTATACTTGTAAATGATGTTGTGCCATCCGGATCAATTTTGTACACTCGCACATTGTTGTTGGATGCGGTTGTATACTCAACGGCACACAACACCGCACCAATATCGGTTGTAACAGCTGCACGCGTTATGTACTTTTGGCCGGCCAAACTCAGTTTTGCCACGGCATCAACACCCGTTAAAACATTTGGCACATTGTGGCCATAGTAATTGGCATCGGTTGCATTTTTCCAACTGAATTTTGCACCCTCGGATACGTGGCCACCCTCAATGGTTTGTACCTGTACGGTATCATTTTGTAAACCACGCGCACCCAATACCAAACTTGTTACCGATAGCGAGCTAGGCACACCGGCGCGTTTTGTACCTTGTGTTGCGTTTGATTCGGTGGCCCAATAATTGTTTTTATCCATTTGCCACGGTACGATAAAACCGCGTACGTTGTCCGGTGTTCTATTGGTGCCCATTAGTATGCCCCTGCGTGTGATCTACCCGCCAACCGGCGTGCGGATCGGTTGTATCGATCTATGTGTTTAAATGGTTGTATTATAACAACGTTGTTTGTACCTGGTTGGCCATTTTGCAATTGGCGCACACCCTCGGGCCCACCCATATTGCGTACGGTTGTACGATCTAGTACGGCCTCACCTGTTAACAATGTGGCGCGCGTTTCATCCGGTGCCATACCACCCATATGCAATGTTGGTGGTTGTTGGCTTAACACGGCGGCGGTTTGTGCCGCACCGGCGGCGGTAATTGCGGCAATGGTTGCACCACGCACAACGGGTGGTAAACCCAACGAGGCCGCGATCGCTTTTGCTGTTTCCATGGCAATGCCCGCAACGGCGGCGGTTTGTTCTAACCTAAACAACTTGTTTGCGCTTTCTTCAGTTAACTTATCGGTGTTCTTTAAATACTCACCCACGGCACCGGCAAACGTATCAAGTGATCCAACAAACACATTGGCCATACTTGAGTATTTGGCCACCTGTTCATTGATTCGATCTAATTGTTTATCGTGGTTATCTTTTTGGATCTCGTCAATTTCTGCCAATCGTTGTTTATCTAGCTCGTACGCCATATCCTGGGCTAGTTGATGCTCGCCACTGATTATGCCCAGCTGTAACAATTTCTCATATTCAATGTTGTAACGATCCTCAACCTTTTGTATTTGTTTATCGGTATCATCCAACAACGCCATGTTGTATTGGGCTTGTAAATCATTACGTGCCCGTATTGCGTTTAACTCGCCTTGCACCGCCTCGGAATCAAACGGATCGGCCTCGGCAATGGCTTTGGTGGCTTTTGCGTTACGCTCTTTTGCGTTTGCCGCCTGTTCGTTGGCCTCGGCTATTTCGTTTTCAAATTGCACCATTTGCACGGCTAGATCAACGGCCTCCGTGCGCATTGCATCCATTGCGGCCAATTCCTTTTGTTGATTGGCCAAACGCCGCTCGATCTCATCCTCTAAATGTGCCAATGCAACACGTTGTTTTATACCCTTTCCGGTTAAATCCAAATTGTTTTGCACCGTGTCGGTTTGCAACTGTAAAAGGCGTAACCGCTCGATCTCATCCTCAGATAAAACCGCTTGATCGGCTCCCAATGCCTGTGCATCAATTAACGATTTAATTGTTTTTAATTCGAGCTTGCGCGCTTCAATGGCTTGTTTGGCATTGTTGATGTTGGATACAAATGATTCGTTGGCGGCCTCGCCGGCTTTTTCAATTGCAAATTGTTGTTCGGTTATTTGGCCGGTTAATAATTTGTATTCGCCCCGTATTTCGCGTAACTTGCCACCGGCATCAATTAAATTGTTTGTTTGTTCGGTTGTTTCATCATTTAATTGGCGTTGTGCATCTCGTAAATCCAAAATCAATTGGCGCGCCTTTTCGGCCTCCTCAATGTAAGCCATGTAGCCCAATGCCAAACCACCAACGGCGGCGGCACCGGCTAGTACGATCGGATTTAAGCCACCAAACCCCATGATCAACGATTCCACAACGGCGAATGTATCGGCCATGCCATCCGCGGCCTCTGCCAATTGTGGATTTACACCACGTAACGCCAACCCAACACCACTAAAACCCCGATCGATATCGCCTGATTTTTCGGCTACCATCTCCATACGTTGGCCGGCATGTTGTGCGGCATCCGCCAATTGATCAAAATCACGGGCACCACGTTTGGCACCTTTTGCCATTTCCTGGGCGGCCTTTTTGGATGCGGTGGCACTTTGTTTGGCGGCCTTTTCGGCTTGTTTTAATTGGCGATCCAACGCCGCAACCATCTTTTTTGCCTCTTGTTTGGTTACGTTTGGTATTTGTTCAAGTTTAGATACAAGGTCTTTGATATTTGCCTTGTAACTGATCTCAATGCTTTTCTTTTCTTCAGCCATTACAACCGCCCGGTTAAATCATTTGCCAACGCCTTTACAACCTTGTTGGCCTGTTTACGCATTGGTTTTAATAGTGTTTCATCCGCAACGCGTTTGCCCTGGGGTGCAATAATTGAACCACCGGCTGCGTTTTGTGCATCCTCACCATATCGGATCATGTACGAATACGGCGCGGTATTCTTTAAATACACAACAACATTGCCGTTGGCGTCCAAACGTTTGCCACGTACAAACATACGCCAACTATTTTTTGATTCATCCCGATAAAATGTAACTTTGCCGTTTTTCTCGCGTACCGTTGGTTGGCGTTTGGGCCAATCCGGTATGGCGGCCTTTTCAATATCGGTTAGAGCTTGATCCATTATGCGGCTTGCATTGGGTGCAACGGTGGCCAACAAACCGGTAAACATTTGATCCAAATTGGTATCAAACTGTGCGGTTGCTTTACCACTTGTGATTTTATCGCCCATTGTGTGCCGCCCGTTGTTTTGCAATTACTCGATCTAATTGTAGCCGTTTTGTATCCGATATGCGCTTTTTGATTTGTTCGGGCGTTTCATTATGCAAACGGTATTCAGCTATGAGATCAACACGGGTTTTGGCATCTAATGTGTAAAACCAATTGGGGGGTTGGCCCCAATGGCGCGCCACCCGTAATGCCAATAAATCCAATTGGCCACGGGTGGTTACGTAAAATTTGCCGTGTCCTCAACTGCATCGTTGGTGGGTATTTGTTTTGTCATTGCGATCAAACACTCAACACCCATGTTGTAAACATCCCCAGGCGTAACACCCGAGCCCAACAACCGATCCATAATCGTATGGCCATACCCAACGGGATCGCCATCCGTAATACGATATGCCGGTAAACATTTGGCGTGATCAACACATACACCAATTGCACCGGCACATAAACGCGCCAATTGTGCCCGGTTAGGTTCGCCGCCCCAAATGGCGACAAAATCCCAACACGTTGCCATACTCGATGGCGTTACAATTTCGTGTTTGCCTAATTTGCCCAAATCCAACATTTTATGCCTCGTTGTTGTTGGTTTACGCTACGGTTGCACCACCGTAACAGGTAAAGTTGAGTGTAAACGAGCTGGGATCACCCTCGGAAAAATCCAACGCGCATACGCATTTTGCCAATGTAACCGTGTGATCTTGATCATCGCCAAAATCTGTACCCTCGGCAATGTATTTAATATCAATGGTGTAATGCTCAACATATGGTACACCACTTGTACCCGTTGATATGTTGCCATTGTATGCACCTGTTTTGTTGATAAAATCGCGAACCGATCCCAAATTAACGGCATCCGTAAATTGGCGAAAATGGAACGAAAAAGATCCGGTTATGGCTTGTTCGTCTTGCCGGCGTATCGTGCTAAAGTTGCCACGATCCAGCACCACCAATTCACTAAATTGTTGTGGTTGTGAGAACGAAAAATTTCCATCCTCATATGCAATTTCTAGTACAACGGGTGTGCCGGTGGCGTCGAGTAGCTCGATCTTACCATCTCGTTTTGTTTTGGGTACTGTTGAATAGGCCATTTTAAATACCTTGGTTTGGGTTTATGGTTGTATTGTGTGTAAAGCGGTAAATTGTAATTGTACGATCATATATTCCTGAGAATCTACAACCGATCGGGTTGTACCATTATAACGTATTGTAAATGCGTTGTTGGTTGAATATGTACCCAATACGGCGTTTATTACTGTTTGTTCAACGTCCAACGTTTGATCGTAATCAGTTGGGTACACATCCAATGGCCGCAACCGGTGTGCAAACGATACAACAACATTTGTGGATGCGTAAACACCCACCACACGCCGTTGCCGTTCGGTTGTTGCCGTTGTGGAATCAACACCCACCACATACGATTTGTGGGCCACTGTGTTTTGTTGGCGGCCAAAATACGCCGGGGCCATTTTGGCCAAATTAAAACCGGCCAACACACCAATGTTGGTTGCAATCTCAGATCGCAGTTGTGCAAATGAAACGCCCATTACTTACGCCGCCCACGGAAATTGCCCAAACGGCCTGGATTACACAAATATATTACCGGTTGTTTGGCAACCCGTTGATCTGGGTTATCGCTTGCACCTGTATGGTTGTGATCATAAACAAAATTGATCTGTTTCCATTCGGTTTTGTATTGGGTGTAATGCTCGTTGGCCAAATCCAAATACCGGCCGTTGGATTGGCCCAAACTAGAATGAAAATCACGAAATACATAATACAATGCAAGATTTTGATGAGCCGATCGAAATGCCTCGGCACTCATTACAAGGTATTCAAGGCCGCCACCCTCGTTGCGCATACGTTGTATCATGGTATACCATGCCTCATCAATATACGTTTGGTAACTGGTTAATGATGATGGGCGCAAATCGGCCAATTGTGAGTATGTACTAGTTAGATCGGCATCGGATACAACCGGATACAAACGGCGCAACACAACGGCACACATACGCCGGAATGTATACACACGGCCAACGATAGTTATTTTCCATTCCTGTATGTACCCCTCGCCCAATTGTTGGCCATCCAACAAATTAGTTGCGTGCGTGTATTCGGGAATGTTCGCGGGGTATGTACCCAATGCGTTATCAATTAGTTTTTTTTGTGTTGGATCGAACAATGTGTAACGCACCTCAGTTGGTGCAACCAACGCCCCATTACGATAAATGGGCAATTGGGATAATTGCGATTTACCACGCTCTAGTAATTCGGGTACTTTGATTTGTGGGGCGTATGGGATATCACTCATTAGATCACCTGTTTGTACAACTCAATGCCATTAGTTTTGTAATCATTTACAAATTGGCGCATTGCCACCAATTGTGCGTTTAAATCATCAATCCGTTGTTTTATTTCCGGCAAATGTTGTTGGCGAATCAAACGATCCGGCCGCTTTTCAAAATCACGGATCAACAATTGCCAAAATTGCGGCTCTATGTGGCCCAACTCACCATTTGCCAACAACGTTACACACCATTTGTTGTAATCATTGCGATCGAATGTTTTGATCATGCGGTTGGCCAATACTCGAATATCTGTAAATCTATCGGCAAAATACTGGCCACCACGTGCGGGGTAAGCTCGTATGTAATCGTGCCGTTTTGGATCCAAATAGATCCAACCCTCACGTTGCAATTGCCCAATACGGTTGGATACATCTCCAATCTCACCACGGATTTGCCGCACACCGTTTACGCCTGGCCGTATTGTTTCAAACTCAACATTGGGTACAAACACACCAACGGTGGTTGTTTCTTCTTTATCTTTTGCTTTTCCAACGCCTTTTACCGTTTTGGTAACCTCAAATGTTTGCCATACCCAATTGGCCGGCCACCATTTTGCAAACATGGGGTAATTTGGCCGTGTTGGTAATACCATTTGCGCGTTGTGGGTGCTTTGTGGGGCCCACGGTTGTGCCTCTGTTTTGTAATTCATTGTGATACCTCGTTATGTTTGTATGTTGCATGTTAAATGGGTGGCCACCAATTGGCAACCACCCAAACAACATAACAACAATTAGAAATTAATCGTTTAGGCTCAACAGTTTAACACCGCGATCTGAGTCTACCACGCCCATACCCAGATAACAGTGGCCAACTATCGATGTCAATGCGCGAGTTGCATCTCGATCCATTTCGATCAAAACATCGCCCATATCCATTGATTCAGCAGCACCAACCAACGCGGCCGGTTTACC
>Ga0098048_1000810_pt1 | contig 14273 bp, 17 predicted proteins | sample 13_taG_FD_75052 | JGI IMG/M metagenome (GOLD analysis project Ga0098048, IMG submission 75052) | Marine viral communities from the Subarctic Pacific Ocean - 13_ETSP_OMZ_AT15268 metaG | ecosystem: Environmental > Aquatic > Marine > Oceanic | place: Pacific Ocean | collected 2015-01-16 | reverse complement strand
TCGATCTTAGCCTCAGCCTCAAGTTGGTGGATGGTCGCGTCGTCAAGTGGTTGCCCATCTGCATCAGTGGGGTCGCCGATGTCGTTGCCGAGTCCGCCCGGTCCTTGACCGTCGCCGTCGTCGTTTTCGTCGTAAAGCTCTTCAGCGGCCATGTCACGTGCACCGTTGAGAGTTACACCGCCGTCGATGAAGTCACCTACACCAGCGTCGATCAACGTATCGTTGATGACTTTGTCAGCGGCTACGTTCCACGCCTTAGCGTCACGATGTCCACGGCGCAGGCCATGGGCGAGCATGTAGTGCATTGCTTCGTGAGCCAACAAGAACATAAGTTGTCGCACAGTTAATGGTGCGCAAAAGTCTACGTTCATGTACATCTGCCCTGTGGCAGACATAGCGGCAGTGGGCACCGTATCAGTGTAAATGATCGGGCGCTTGGTACACGCTGTACCAAAGAATGGGTGATCCAAGATAAGTAATGACTTGGCCTTGGCTACCTTGCGTTGCACGTCGTCGAGTGCAGTGTGCCGTAGTGGGGCGTTCATAGCGTTCTCCTATACTAGACCTTGCATTTTGCTCATAAGGTCGTCGATTTGTGTTGCGGCTTTCTCTCGTACCGATGGTGAATTGCGGAGCATGTCCTTGTTGTTGGCGTATGTGCCGACAAGTGACTGCAAGTCCTTGATGCGCTCAGTGATCGCAGGGTCGTCAGAGATGTTGACCTTGGCCATGCGTGATGCCACGTCCACCATGTTGTCGATCAGGCTGTCACGGAACACGCTACCGTCGTCGCCTATCTTGACGTTGAGCTTGGACACAGCGCGGCGCATTGGCTCGATCATCTCATTAAGGACGTGTGCACTTGCGTTAGCTGTCGCGTCGTCGAGTTGCTTCTGGACCGTAGCTTTGTCGGCGTCGCTGATACCTAGACGTGGGTCGAAACCGTCAGCCGTAGGCACAGGCATATACCGTACCTCGATGCTAAACTTGGCTCGCATCTCGTCAGCGTCGGGGTAGTCAGAAGGGTTGGCTAGGTTGGGCTTGCCCTTAGATGCGGCAATAGATGCCAGACGTCCAAGGTCAGCGGCTACCTCTGCATCCCAGTTACGATAGAGATCGTCGACGGCGGCGTCAGCGCTGTGGATAAGTCCGCGCAGACCGTTTGTGAAATCCATATAGTTCTCGATGTTGAGCAACTCCACACCAGTAGTCCACGGTACGGTGTTGTCTTTCACATACGTATACACCTCGGTGTACTTGCTGATCGCTTCCTTGACGCGGTTGTTGCGCCCCTCGAACAGATGCTTGTTGACGTTACCTGCGCCGTACGCACGTGACTCCTCAGTGTCGAGCTTGTACGGTGAGTACATGCGACGCTTGACCTGCACTAGCACAGCCTTTTCGTCTAGGTTCTTGACCTTGAACGTGGGTGCAACTGGTTGAGATGTTAACTCGTTAGCAGGTACGTCGTCGGTGTTACCGGGGTCAGGTGTAGCGTCGACAGGCACAGCAGATGATGAGTCGTGCGTGATCGCGTCGTTGATTACACGGTCTGCCAGATCGTTTGACTGCTTGACCTCGATAGGTGTTTGCGCGGCTTGCGCGGCTTCTAGTGCGGCGCGTAGCTGTTCTTGCATAGTCATGCTTAGTTACCTCCCATAAAGATGTCTTTGTTTTGGATTGCCCAGTCGATGAAGTCCTTGGTCTGTTGCAACTCAGGCGACAAGCGCAAGGCGTCGGTGACGTACACCATCTGGAACTCTTTTGGCAGTCGAGACACATACATCATGTCACGGCTGAAGCTATCGGGCGTCGCAGTCATGGACAGCGCAGTAGCCACGGCATACTTGACCGCAGGTTCGGTCGGCACCTCGGTATTCTCGGGGTGTAGACGTATGACGTCGATGCTCGGCATCTTGTTCATCATGTCACGTGCGGCTACCCACTCGGCGGCGGCACCTTCGCCCACCTTACCCTCGGCGGCAGTCAGGTACATGTTAGTGGGTAAGTCATTAGGCACTTCTGTGAACAACTTAGTCCATGACCGTTGCGTTGGATTGCTACGCCTGTTGGGGTCGTAGTCGTTGAGTAGGTTGGGACGCAAGCGTAGGAACGCGATACCCATGGCATCGACACCATTCTGCATAGCCCACTCGCACCAATCGTCGAGCGACGTGTCTACGTCGAAGTGATACATGCGGTCGTTGAGATGGCCTAGCAGTGGCTTGGCACCTGCACGATCCTCGGCGCGATTACCTGTGGCAATCATCACGACGTCATCGTCTACCTTGAACATCGGGGTCTCACGCTCAAGCACGAACCCTGCCGCCCACGTCTGTAGCTGTTGGTTAGACTGCGCCAATTCCTCAAGCACAATCATCCCTGCGCCTGTACCTTGACGGAAGTCATAGAACATTTTGGTGGGGTTAAACACGGTCATGCCGTCGGTCACACTGGGTACACCAGTGAAGTCGACAACGTCGTGGTTGTTGATGTGGACGACAAGCACACGCTCACGCGGTATGCCTAAGTCCTCAGCGATTTGGAGAGCGGCGTCGCTCTTACCCATGCCCGGTGCACCGTGCAACATCGGCACGACTTTGGGCGATTTACGAAACATTGCAGAGACGGTTGTCTTGCACTCATTGATACTAGCCATAGATTTACTCCTGTGTGCACTTATATGTGCGCAGTTGGTTGTATATGGTTACATGTAAACAGATAACCTGTCAACATGTCAGCCATGATGGACGCTCGCGCTTTGTGTAGCGGAGCAGATTTGCCTTCTCGTTTATGTAGTAGGCGCGATAAGCAACGACAGCGTCGTCGTGCTTGTACTCGTCAGGCATAGCCTGTGCGAATGGGGTGAGATCGTCGTCGCGCATGAGCGCAGGCGGCTCGGCAACAACGGCGGATAATTTTGACCACGACAGATGCGTTTTGTAGTACCTGTGAAAGTACTCGTCGTTAAGCGCACGGAAATGGTCGAACAGCCATGCGTAGTTGGCACGTGACTGCGCCGCCCACAATGTGCACGGGTGATGCTTGTGCGTTGACTTGTACAGTTGCACGTCGTCGCTACCGTAGTGCCGGTGAACTGTCGACAACATTTGCGCACACTCCAGTGGCATCTTGACCACGTGCTTGTCGCACTGCATTTGTGCGGCAATGGTTGGGCACGTGTCGAGCACGAATATATTCATAGCGTCTCCTGTTGCACGTCGATGGTGTAACCCAACGATTTGATTAGCGAGATGGTTCGGTCGGTCAGCGTTGCTGTGCCTGCTAACTCTGCGAACGTGTGAGCACATTGGCACACGGGGTAAACTACGCGTTTGCCGTAGTTGTTTGCGATACGAACGGTGATACCCATAGGCATAACTCCTTACTCAGTTAAATGCAGGCGTTGTAGCGGCGGCACAGCTCGTCAGCGTAATTACGATAACGGATGCGCGTCTCTACTTTGTGCCCGCTACGGATGTGAACGACGGCCCACATGTTGCCGTGACGTCGGACTTCGTACAGATCAGGGAACAGCATCACTCCTCCCCTGCGCTCTGCGTGGCGCGGTAGTCATTCCAGATTTGCGAGGGGTAGATACACTCACCTTGCACGTACCCACCGTTTGAAGTGGGGAAGCGTTCGCCACAGCCAGATAGCCAGTTGATGACGATGAACGAAAAGAACACACCGATGACAGTGGCGAAAAGGATTTGGCCTACCCAGTCGATGAGACGGCGCACGATACTGTCGCGCACTTGCTTGTTGATGCGACGTTGTCGCGATGAAACATAAGACATAAAACATCCTCCTAGATGTGGTTACGTGTAAACAGATAAGCAGACAAAATGTTATTAAGACAAGGGTATTTAGACAGCGTCTAGCGCGTAACCCATTGAACTAACTACATTTAGACAATAAGACACGGATTGAGAATAAAGTGCGGCGACGCCAATGAGGGGCGCGTTTTGCACGTCAACACGTCACAGTTGTGAAATCTTGAACTTATTATTTATTCTTGTCTTAATGTCTTATTGTCTAAATAGAGTAAATAAGAGTATATAAAACAACACTTTACGGCATTGGGGTATTTAGACAAACGACTAGACAAAGCATATCGTGTCTAAATACCCCGTTGCACAGTGGATTAAGCGGCACGTTGCGCACGTTCCGCCATGAGGTCGATCAACTTAGCAGTGGCTTGAGGGTCTTTGTTGGTGACAGCGGCACCTTTTTCTTCGGCGTCGTCGAGCTTCTTGTGGACCATGGCAAGCAACGCTTGAACGTCTAAGTCCTTGACGATTTGAGCCACAGACTGCTCGGTTTCGTACCACTTGGGTTGATCCATTAGGTACGTGATGACCGCGTCGCCGTCGACAAAGTCGGCGTCTTTACGTGCGGACTTGTTAACCACACAGCCGTCTTTTGTGACACGTGCGAAACCATTGGCGTTGATCCACTTGGTCATCTCTTTACGGTTCATTCCTGAAGCCGCGTTTAAGATGTTATCGAATAGGCGCGGATCGCCGTGCTCGAACGCGTGGCCAGCGACTTCACACAAAGCGACGTGATACTTGTCGCGCAGTGTCTTGGTGTTACGGCTTAACGTGTCGATTGACTTTTTGATTGCTGATATTTTACGCATAGAATTTGCTCCAAATTATTAAGGGGTTGAGGTTATGAACACGCGTTATTGCATGTGCATAATGCAAGCCCCTAAAGACTTGACCCATTGAATACCCGTTAATCGGACGGCGTGCGCAATGGGTCGCACATAGGCACATAGAGTGCTTGCCTATCCTCAGAGGGTCTACACCGAGCGGAGCAAGTCCTGCCGATATGAGAACGCAACGCGCCAACATCTTACCGACACCACAGTTGTTAACTGTATCCAAGGTTCACCGGCATTACCCGATAGACACGACACCGCGATTGCTCGCGACACCGCGTGATGGCCTGATTCCCCGTTACTATTCGCGCATCCGATTGACTATCAGCAAAAGCAAGATAACCGCAAAGACGCAAGGGGCGAGAGCACATCACCGCGTGGTGGTAAGGGTGTCACCCGTCGATCTTAAGCCGTTGGCCGCGTCGGTCAGTCCTTACACCTATGGCGGCGCGTAAACATGAGGGGGGAGGGACCGACGGGGGGGTGGGGGGCCACCAGCCCTTAGGTGTTCCGTATACCGCAACCCAAATTTTGACCCTTTTTAACCACACAACATCTTATTCATTTAAACTACCGATTATTGACTTGTATGTGTTCACGAGTTAGCATCTGAAGCCATGAGCAAACAACTGTACAAAGCTATAGACCCCACGCAGGTCGACAAACCGATTTTGTCTCCGGCAGATATGCTGGCGATTGAGGAAGACCCGTCCAAAATGGAGACGGTAGCCCGTATGTTGGGTGCAGTTAACCTCGATAATCTGTTTCGCCATATGCAAAACCCCACGATCAACCCGATGGCCCGGATTGAGTTCCAAAAAATGCTGAATAAGCTCGGCAAACTGGAACCGGACACCAAGGCGGACAATCAAAGCGGTGGACCACAGGTGGTCATCAACATCACACGCGCTAAGGACCGTGACGACGCCATCACAATTGAAGGTCAGGCGCTCGACGATGCTACATGAAGTCAATTTTGAGGTAATTCGGAGCCTAGACGAGTTCTTTTACTCGGAAAAGTTCATTTCTTTGGCCGTTGGGCCGGTCGGATCGACCAAAACTACCGCTGGGATCATGAAAATTGTGCACCATGCGGCGATGATGGCCCCGTGCAAGGACGGAATACGCCGTTCTAGGTGCATTTGGGTGCGAAATACGCGTGAGCAGCTTCGAGATACGTCGATTCCGGACTTTTTGAAGTGGATTCCGGACGGAATCATGGGTGCTTTCCTCAAAACTGAGTACAAATTCGTCATAAAAATGGGCGATGTGGAGTGCGAAGTACTGTTTCGTGGCCTAGATGACGCGAATGACGTGCGTAGATTGCTGTCTTTGCAGGCTAGTTTCATCATATTTGACGAATTTAGAGAGATTCACCCCGACATATACAACGCCGCACAAGGCCGTGTAGGACGCTACCCGGACAAAATGATGAACGGTGTGGGGTGTAAAACCGACGATGGGCGTGCAAATGCCCATTTGTGGGGGATGACGAACCCTCCCGACATGGATACTTTCTGGGAAACCCTCCTCACTGAACCTCCAGACAATGTCCATGTCACCATCCAGCCGTCGGGGTTAAGCCCTGAGGCCGATTGGACGCAGTTCCTGCCTGATGATTACTATGACAATCTTGCTCAGGGTAAGACAGAAGACTGGATAGACGTCTATATCAACGCTCAGTTCGGGAAATCGTTGAGTGGCTTGCCGGTATTTCGCTCCTTTGACCGGACAGTCCATGTCGCTGACACGACGATTAAACCCCTCTACTCGGACGACCCGTTGATAATCGGCGTCGATGCAGGGCTGACCCCGGCGGCTGTGATCGGCCAAGTTGCCTACGACGGCAGGCTGATCGTGTATGATGCGAAAATATCTGATGGCATGGGCGCGTTGCGGTTCGTGCGTGAGGTCATAAAACCTCTACTGGTTAACAAGTTCCCCGGTAGGCGCTCGGTGATTATTATCGACCCGGCGGCGTTTCAGCGTGCTCAGACCGACGAGCGCACGGTTGCAGACATATGGCGGAACGAGGGGTTCATGGTGAAAGGTGCCAAGACGAACTCGGTGGCTGCGCGGATCGCAGCGGTCGATAGGTTCATGACGCGTGTCGTCGACGGTAAGCACGGTGTCGTCATAGACCCCGAGAGCGCACTGCCACTTGTGCAGGCGTTAGCAGGGAAGTACCGTTACAAAATAAACACGAAAGGTGTTAGGGACGAGAGTCCTGAGAAGTCACACCCGTGGTCAGATGTCGCTGATGCGTTCCAGTATATGTGTCTACACGCTGATGGTGGAGAGACGTTTGGGGCGATGTCGATGATGGATGAGAGACGTGAGGTAGTGAAAGTCTCGTCAAGAGGTTGGACGTAATGTGTTGACCTGTTAGCAGATAAACGCTATCGTGTACATAGATCGCATATATGAGATGTAATGAATGGCACTAGGTTCGCAACTTATTCCTGTTGCACGTGCCTCTGACCTAGAGGCCGCTGCACAGCGTGAGTCTGCTGAAAAGCAGATGACGCCCATGATACAGGGTTTAGCAGCGCACGTCCGCCATCGGTGGGAAGTGATGCGAGACCATAAGCGCGACACGGTCGAGGACCGGTTGTCGGCGTGTGTGCGTGCAAGGAATATGGAATATGACCCAAGTAAAATGGCTGAAATCCGCGAGCAAGGCGGCTCCGAAATTTTTATGGGCATTGTCAGTACTAAGTGCCGCACTGCTACTGCTTGGTTGCGAGATACGCTTCTAGGCACCGGCGCAGACAAGCCTTGGTCATTGAACGCGACACCAGTACCAGAGGTTCCGCCCGAAGTTGCGGCTAACCTTCAAAGAATTATGGCCGCTAACCTTCAGCAGTATTACTCTGCGGGTAATCAGCCGTTAGACCCCATGGAACTCCGCCAACTAGCCGCCGGTATGAAAGATACTGCTACGCGGGCTATGAAGCACGAAGCTGCGAAGCGCGTGGATCGCATGGAGTTGAAGATGGAAGACCAACTCGCCGAAGGCGGGTGGGTTAAGGCTCTCTACGAATTTACAAACGATCTAGCTACTTTCCCGTTCGCGGTCCTGAAAGGCCCGATCCCCCGTAAGCGTAAGGCTATGAAATACGTTAAGGGCGGTCTAGCCGCTGTGGACGTACTGCGGGATGAGTGGGAACGCGTTGACCCCTACAAGTTCTACTACGCTCCTTGGGGCGATGACATCCAGAACATGCCCGTCATGGAGCTTCACCACTTAACACGTGAAGATGTTGAGGCGATGTTAGGTGTCGAAGGTTACGATGAAGCATCTATTCGTTCGCTCCTGACTGACTTTGGGTCAGGCGGGTTTGGTTGGTTAGACCACGACGATAGCGAGATGGAGTCCGTAACAGGAAAAGATTTTGACGAAGCACACAGCGATGTCGTTGCTGCGTTGCAGTTATGGGATTCTATTCCCGGCGACATGCTCCTCGAGTGGGGCTTGTCCGAAGAAGATATTGATGATCCCCAGAAGTCGTACCCTTGCGAAGTCTGGATGGTGAATAACACAGTCATTAAGGCTGTTTTGAATTACGACCCGCTAGGGCGTAAACCGTACTACCTCACTTCTTTCGAGAAAGTCCCCGGACGTATCGACGGAAATGGGGTAGCCGACCTTTGTATTGACGCGCAGAATATGTGTAACGCCGCTGCGAGAGCACTGGCGAACAATATGGGCATCTCATCTGGCCCACAGGTCGGCGTTAACGTTAGTCGTTTGCCAGCAGGCGAGGATATAACGCAGATGTACCCTTGGAAGATTTGGCAGTTTAAGTCTTCCGAATACGGTGATGCCTCTGCCCCCATGCAGTTTTTCCAACCAAACTCTAACGCAGCCGAGCTTATGGCCGTGTTTGAGAAGTTCATGGAACTAGCTGATGAGGTGTCAGGCATACCCCGCTACATGACGGGGCAGCATGTGCCGGGCGCAGGACGTACGTCGTCCGGTCTGTCTATGCTTATTTCTAACGCAGGCAAAAGCATTAAGCAGGTTATCGGCAACGTAGACCATGACGTGCTTACCCCAATGCTTGAGCGCCAGTACCAGCGTAACCTACGGTACTCGGATGATCCGGATTTAATTGGTGATGTACAAATTGTTGCACGAGGCGCGATGTCGCTTGTCGTCAAAGAGGCTGAGGCTGTACGTAAAAATGAGTTCCTCCGTCTTGTATTGGAGAGTCCGGTTGCGCAAGAAATTGTTGGACCTGCGGGTACGGCTGAACTCATGCGCGATCTCGCCGGTAATCTTGACACCAATGTTGACCGTCTTGTCCCTAGCCGAGAAGATATTGAGAAAAAGCAAGCCCAGCAGCAGCAGCAAATGATGATGATGCAACAACAGCAGGCTGCTACGGAAGCTGCTAACTTGCAGGAAGACGGAACCCCGAAAGGAGGTAGACAAGACAACTTTATCAGTCCGCGTCCAAACGGACGTTAATGTGTCTATTTGTTGACACGTTAACACATATGATATAAGTTTTGAGTTATGATTGACTTGAACAATGCCGATATACAAGCCGTATCAGCCCTAAACAGGCTGAGAGAGCCGGGTAACGAGGCATTCTTGAGGTTAGTCGAGGCGGAGAAAGAATCCGCCAAGCAGAAGCTCGTTCACGCATCCGACATGGTACAAATCCACCGGTTGCAAGGAAGAGCGGAAGCCTTTGCAGATTTACTGGACGCAGTCAAAGACTCGCAGAAGGTAGAGAACCGCGCATTTGCGCACAATACGAGAAGCACACCATAACGGGAACAGCATACCCACGGGACGCTAGGAACAGAGTTGGTGCTTTAAGGAGAGAACCATGGCATTGCCAAAACAGGTGCAAGCTCAGCTTGCCGAAGTGGAAGAACTAGAGAAAACGCTTACAGCCCAAAAGGACGAACCGAAGAAAAAGAAGGCAAAAGAGCCTGAAGTTTTAGAGGGAAAGCCTGAGGATACAGAGGCAGAAGTACCAGTCGAAGCGGAAGCAGCAGTTGAACCTGAGGAAGCAGAGCCAGCTAACACGTCACCGACGGACGTAGCGGATGAATTTGAGCAAAAGTACAAAACCCTAAGGGGTAAGTACGATGCTGAAGTCCCACGCTTGCATTCGCAAGTTAAGGACTTAACGGCTAAACTAACTAAACTCACTGAGAGTTTGGCAGCGAAGCCCAAAGAGCCGACAAAGCCGAAGGAGAAAGTTAGTTATGTGACCGATGAAGATCGAGCCGAATTTGGTGAAGAACTGATTGAGGTCCAACGTCGTGTTGCGAAGGAAGTTTCTCAAGATTACGAGGAACGTTTTGAGCAACAAAACGAAGTTATCGCGCAGCTTCAAAATCAACTGAAGCAAACCGGTAATCAAGTAGGCGAGATGAGCTTTGCGCAGAGACTGTCTCAGATGGTTCCTGACTTCGCTGAGATCGACCAAGACGAGCGTTGGATTGCGTGGCTAAACGAGCATGACCCCATGCTTCGTGGACCTCGCAGAGATCAGGCGGCACAGGCTTTTAACACAGGGGACGCAGACGCAGTCGCACATTACGTGAAGCTGTGGAGGCAAACCTTAGAGCCGGAAGTACCGCAGGAGCGTCAGACTCGCCAAGCCGAACTTGAGAAACAGGTCGCGCCAAATCGTTCTGCGAACTCCGCGAACACAAAGAGCGTGGGAAAAGATGTTAAGGTTTACTCTGAAAGAGAAATCGCCGCAGCTTGGAACCGGATACGCAATTTGAATACGCGGCATCAGTACGACGAGGCCACTAAACTTGAAGCAGAAATAACTGCCGCCTATCTTGAAGGCCGTGTTCGATAGTAAAACTGTTAACGCGTGTACAGAAAGAAAAGCAGCAGTTAGTAACCAACTAATCTAAGGAGGCCAACAATGGCTGCTGTATTCCCCGTCGTCGGATCAGGATCATTCGACACTAACCCGTCTTACTCAGGCGGATTTATTCCACAACTGTGGTCTAACAAACTGAACGCTAAGTTCTACGCGAACACCATGATGACCGAAATCGCCAATACCGATTGGGAAGGCGAGATTGCGAACCAAGGTGACACCATTCGCATCCGTACTGCACCTTCAATCACTATCAACGATTACGCTGGTGCTGGCACCACACTGACTTCTGAAGTTCCTACTCCGATCTACACAGACATGCAGATCGACAAGGGTAAGTACTTTAGCGTTCAGGTAAACGACGTTCTTGCTCACCAAGCCGATATGGACTTGATGAACATGTTCACCGATGACGCTGCTAAGCAGTTGAAGATCAACATCGAAAACGAGTGTTTCTTTAACTGGTTCGTAACTGAAGGTGCTCACGCTGATAACGCAGGCGGCACAGCCGGTGCTTTGTCTGGCGAGTACAACCTCGGTACTGACGTTGCTCCAATCGACCAAGCTACTCCTAAGAACGTACTGGATGCGATCCTTCGTATGTCAGCCGCTCTCGACGAGCAAAACGTTCCTGAAGATGGCCGCTGGTTGATCCTTTCGCCATTCGACCGCCAGTTGCTCATGCAAACTGACATCGCTCAGGCGTACTTCACAGGTGATGCTTCAAGCACCATCCGTACCGGCAAGATCGGTATGTTGGATCGCTTCGAGGTTTACGTTTCTAACCTTCTACCTAAGGGCGCTGCTGGTAAAGCATTGGTCGCCGGTCTTGCTGCTACTTCTGGCGGTGCTTCCGTGTCTAACGCTAAGGCTCGTCGTATGATGGTTGCAGGAACGAAAGCATCTTGTGCGTTCGCTTCGCAGATCAGCAAAACTGAGCCACTGCGCAATCAGACTGACTTCGGTGACATCGTTCGCGGCCTAGCCGTGTATGGTCGCAAGGTCATTAAGCCTGAGGCACTGATTACAACTATTGTTGGCGCAGCATCTTAATAGCCCATTTGAGGGGGGTTCGCCCCCCTCTCTTACCATAGGAGGTTATTATGGATGTTTTTCAGGTAATTAACGCCGTAGGTGCTGAAGTTGTTGCTAATAAAGCAGTCGCTAAAGTCGACGGTTCCCGCGTGGTTGTAGCCCAAGTAATCGGCGACAAGATGGTTCTAACTGCCGAAGGCGAAGAGATGGCTAAGACTGTTAAGCCTGCTCCCGCACCTAAAGCGAAGAGTACTAAGTCGAAGACGACTAAAGCTGCCGCTGCACCCAAATCTAGCGAATAGGGGGTAACGGATGTCTACCGTAAAAGTCACGGACATTATTCGTCGGGTAGAGGATGTCTTACAGGACACCAATATCCGCTGGCCGCGCACAGAACTGCAAAACTGGATGAACGAGTCTTATCTCGCGATTACACTTGCACGTCCTGATGCTAACGCCAAAACCGGCTCATTTACTTGCGCCGCAGGCACACGGCAGGTTTTAACGTCGGAGTTCCCCTCAGGGCTTCGTTTGTTGGACGTGACGCGTAATTTAGCCAGTTCGTCAGGGTACAAGGTTATTCGCCTTGTGGCTCGAAGCGTTCTGGACGATCAGCGCCCCGCATGGCACGCTGAAACAGGTACGACGTCTATTCAGCACTACACGTTTGACCCTCGCCAACCCAAAGAGTTTTTTGTGTACCCTCCAGCCACAACGTCGGCTGAAGTTGAGGTTGTATATACGGACTCTCCGGGTGCTCACACACAAACCGAAGCGCAGCTTGATCCTGCGGGTTCAGACAACACAGTGATCTTACTGGACGACATCTACATGTCCCCAATGATCGACTGGATTCTGTACAGAGCGTACTCGAAAGATGCTGAATACGGAGCTAACGAAGCCCGTGCGCAAGCAGCTTACAACGCGTTCAACGCAGCACTGAGCACGAAGAACCAAGTAGACGCGGCAGTATCACCCTCTAACATGAGTTCGGTGACTTAATATGGCAGTAGCATGGGCTAGTTTTCTTCCGTACGTCCAGCCCTTGCTTCCGGGCTGTCCGGAAATAATAATCGAAACTCACCTGCAAGAAGCCGCAGCGGAGTTTTGTGCTGTCAGTCAGATATGGCGGTACGACATCGACAAGGACTACACGAGTAAAAATACTTCTGAGTACGAAATCGAGGTGCCGACACGCGCTGTACTGGAGGACATTCTTGTTCTCTACGTAGATGGACAGCCCATCAAACGCGTGTCTGACCGTCACTATGATCTGCCGAGCGGTGTGTCTGCTGGGCGACCCATGTCTTTTAGTATCTACCAAGACTCTCAGATCAGGTTTTACCCTACACCCGACCGCAAGTACGAGTTTGAGGGCGCTGGCGTCATCAAGCCTTCGTTATCTGCGACAGGGGTAGAGGACTTTATCTTCGAGACGCACGGTCGGTCCATCGCGTGTGGCGCTATCTTCCGACTGGCTATCATACCGGGCAAGGAGTGGACCAACCCTGACCTCGCTGCCTACTACAAATCAGAATTTTACAAGCACGCCACAGACGCGAAAGGGCGTGACACCCGTCGTGCAAGCCTCCGCGCTAAACTGGTTGGGTTTGATAAAGCCACCGTTCGTAGGGGGATTTAATGGCTCAGATATTCAAATATGTACAAGGTGATACCGGGCCACAAATTCGGGTCACACTTACAAACGAAGACGACAACGCTCCCGTAGACCTTACCGGCGCGACAGTTACGCTTCACTTCCGTGAGGCCGGTGCTGAAAGTGTTTTGTTTTCTCGACAGTTTTTCATCAACCCAGAGACCGCTGACGAAGGCGTCGCCGTTCTCCAATGGACCGTAGGCGACCTCGAAGTCGAAGCGGGTACGTACGAAGGCGAAATCGAAGTTATTCGCGGCAGCGGCGTACGAGAGACGTTGTTTGACAAGCTGAAGTTCAAAATCCGGGAGGACTTCGCGTGAGATTAAAGTCTGCCGAACTTGTTAATGCGTTATCTGCCACGTTTGAGCAGCTAAACGTACTGACGCAAACTTCGGTAAACATCAATCAGAACGTGGTTAAAGCTGAGCAGGGAAACTTCCTGCTTTTCGCTGCGTTCCTAGATACGTTTTACATAGAAGATGGCTCGCGCCCGTCTGACCAACTTGTTTTTGACTTATTAAAACCTCTTGTGGACGATGCTGCTGTCGCGGACCTTGCGTCGAAAGGGGTGATTAAAGCGTTCAACGACGCCGGATACCTAACAGACAGCGAGCGCCTTCAGTTTGCCAAAAACGTTTTTGAGACGATAACTACCAGCGACCCTTACTACTTTGAGTTTGCTAAAGCCCTGAACGACATTGTTGCAGGGGTGGGCGACCAAGCGTTTCTGTTTACGAAGAAGGTTGAGGGCGAAACCGTCGGCGCAGTCGAGGCGATTAGCCTTGGAGCCGGATTGGGTAAGTCGGATGCGTCTACGGCGCTCGATGAGCCAGCGTTTACGCTAGGCAAACCACTGCTAGACGATTATTTAGTCGCAGACGCTCACACACTGGCGGTTGCTAAAGTACTCGCCGACCAAGTGGCAAGCACCGAAGACCACGTGGTTATCTTTACGAAGAAGGCCGCAGACGAGGTTGTTGCCTCGATAGACTTATTGCAGAAGAACTTCGGCACAGCGTTTGACGACGTGTCCTCTCTCGCTGAGGCTCAT
>Ga0098048_1000809_pt1 | contig 14280 bp, 27 predicted proteins | sample 13_taG_FD_75052 | JGI IMG/M metagenome (GOLD analysis project Ga0098048, IMG submission 75052) | Marine viral communities from the Subarctic Pacific Ocean - 13_ETSP_OMZ_AT15268 metaG | ecosystem: Environmental > Aquatic > Marine > Oceanic | place: Pacific Ocean | collected 2015-01-16 | reverse complement strand
CTATCTTTTGCCAATAGTCCGTTAAACTATCGTATAATTCATTTTGTTGTTCTGTCATAATCTTCCTTTTCCACCATATATGCCCACCAGTTTAGGAATTCTATTGCACCTAATTTAGTAGACTCGTTAATACTTATGTTATGTAAATCTGCCATAGCCTTTATTACGCTGAAGAGTCCCCATCGTTGTCCAAAATCTCTTTTGTCATCTCCAACGTCTCCCTCATCCACTTGCTCAAAGAGTCCTCTGAATCGTTCAAGTAATCGTTCCAAAGATTCCAAAAAAAAACAAAGACATTCCATACATCTGGCAAATCTACCTCTTGAATTAGCTTTGCCCTCTCCTCTAGGTTTATATTGTCGTCACCATATTCCTTGCCTCTAGGTCTACACATAGCAGCTAGGAGTAGGTGCATTACCTTAACTGCCTCCCCTTGATTCTTACTCCTTACATTAATAACGTCTAATAGCTGCCCACTAGTTAGCTTATCTGGCTTATGCTCAATGTGGTACTCTGTTCCGTTAAGAAAGATCTTGTTTCTTATTCTTAGCTTCTCTAATAGCCTTACATTGAAATCGTTTAGCTGATCTACTATTTTCTTAAATTCTGACATCTTAATCTTAGATGCCTCCTCGTATGTGATATCCTTGATCGCTGCTACTGCGTAGATATTCTGCTCAACTAATGATAAACTTTCATCTATTCCGTTGATTTCTTGGTATTGTCTTACCGAGATCTTAAATGACTGCGTATTGTCCATATCCTTTTTTACTAAATTTATGCATAACTAAATACCTTAAGGCATCTATTGCGTGATTGTACTTATCTTCTGGTGTATTTATTGTTTCACCAGTTTTTTTAACTCTCCATTTATATTGTTCAAGCTCCTTAATTAAATTAGGGCTATTTGCGTCTACATTTATCTTGTACCCCTTAAGTAGATTAATACCAAACATAAGGCTATCTGAGCCCTTTTTAACGCCATCTACTGTCCAACCTAATCTTCTTAGCTCCTCGATACTTTTAGGCTCGGCTGAGTCGGCTACAATTAGCGTTCCTCTGCTTACCCCTAATATGTTCATTCTATTACTTATGTCTTGATTAGTTAATCCAGTCTCATACAATAATTCCTTGACATATAGCTCTCCGTCCTCCATATGCACCTCTATAAGCGTTGACGGATCATTAGCAAAACCGAAGTCCATTCCGTATCCTACAAGCTTTTTGCTACTAAAGTCGTCCTTAGTTATGTACCAGTTCCTTAATACTAGACCCTCTATTCTCCCAGTAATGCCCCTGGCATATACTTTCCATAGATCCATATCTTTGTCCTTTAGAGCCTCTATTTTCTCCCTTACCTTGTCACTCAGAAAAGGGTTATGTCTATGGTCGGATATTATTAGCTCAGTAGTTGGCAGAGGAATTACTTTCTCGTGTACCCAGAAACTAGCATCTGGATTGTAATCTATAAACGTCTGTTTTCTAGTCCTTAAATATAGTTGCTCATATACGTTGTAGGGTATACCATTAGCCTCGTTGACAAATAGGTAATCTCTCTTACCAGACTTTGCGTCTTGCTCATTGTCATAGCTATTGAATTCAATTATAGATCCATTCCTAAATGTAAAGACTCTATCTGACATATGAAAGGATACGATCTGTTGTTTTATTGCTGGAGACTCAACTACAATATCCTCTGCATCTCTACCAGCACCTACCTTAAGATTAGGTATATCTTGCCCTACTATTGTAATTGTACATACCTCATTTATAGCCTTACTAAATAATACTTGTAAAATAGCATAGGTTTTGCCAGAGGACGTACCTCCTTGATTTACTACCACGTCGGCAGTAGACTTATAGTTCTTATGATATAGTGGACTAGTCTTAATCAACTATGTCTTTCTCATTAGACGCTAGTGGAACACCAGTATCTATTATGTTTATGTCTAGGCTCTTGTAGGTTGTTTCTTGCTGCACCTCTGTACGCTCTACATATCCTCTGTTCTTTCCTTTCGTTTTTAAAAAGAATATAGTTGCAGAGGTATTGTTACTTTCTATCTGAGCGTGTAGCTTACTCTCTGCGAAGTCTAATGCAACGTTCTCTATCTCTTTAACTTGCTTAGCAAATTCCTCATCTTCATTGAGCCATTTATAGTAGGTACTTCTCGGTACATCTGCTTGACTACAAGCCACAGTAACTACCCCAAGGCTTTGCTCTAAGGATTTCAGCAGAGACTCTTTTTTTATGTGTCTATTTTTGTCCATTGCTCTCTTGCCCTTTCTTATAGTTTATCTTTAACTTAATTTGATTTTTAGTCTCCCAAGCCTTATTATATTCTGCGTCCTCAAATAGCTTAGAGAAACCAGTTATATGCTTTAATTTGACAAGCTCCTCTATACCTAACCCTACCTCGTTGCATATATCCTCATCGCTCCAACCATTTTCTAGCATCTGAAAAACCATACTTGACATACCAGTAACGCTATGCATACCTCTTGCTCTATTGTGCCTAACTGTACTTGCCATTCTGTCGTTAATATCTTTGTCAATTACTACTATAGGAATACGTCCCTTGTTTCTTTCTAGTATATCTTCGTTGGTCTTTGCAGTATAGTACCTATGAAATCCGTCAACTATGACATACATTTTTTCTTTAGGATCGTAAATAGTAACTATTGGCTGAGTGTATCCGTCTTGTTTTATAGACGTATATAATAGCCCCATTTCTTTTTTAGCTACTGAGTTAGGGTTGTAATCGTTTGGCGTTACCTCTTCGATCTTAGCCCATTTAATTCTGTTTATTGGCTGAGTTTTAAGGACAGAGTTTTTATGTAACACCTCTTTTATCTCTTCAATAAGTTCTATGTTATCTTCTATGCTTAATGCCTTAGTAAGTTCCTTGCTTAAATTATCAGTCATTATAATAGTTCTTTTATGTATTTGTTATACTTCTTATTAATCTCTATGTTCTGTTTAGTAATCTTTCCGTCAACGTATTTTTTAACTGTATTAAAATATTGCGAAGTCATCCAGTTCGTTATTTTTGTAAAGTCAAAGTCTTGCGATAAGATCGTCTTAATTATCTGCTTATAAAAATCTACATAAACAAGATTAGTAATCATATACTTCTCATTCTTTTTGATAACCTTATTCATCTTATTTACAAAATCTTCGTCATCAGCTAACTTGTCACGTAAGAAAAATGCATATTCTTTCCAAGACTTAAACATATGAGGTAAATTATCTGGGCATCTAAATGATTCGTCCTTTAAGTGTTTAACTGCATTTACCCCATCTATCCTCTCTGCAACCTTGTTCCAAGTATCTGGCTCTATCTCTTGTATCAGTAATAAATTCTGTATAGCCGTTTCGTGATGCAAGTTAGATATCCTCATATTTGTGACTCCTACTCCTTGCCTAAATAATTCGTCATAGATTCTATTGTATTCTATGTTATTGTCAAATATATATTTCCAGACATCAGAATAACTCCAATCATAAATAGGGTAAAAAGTATAATGCTCAAGCTTTCTGTTTAAGATCTTACCCCAAGTTATGTCCTTGTAAGTTAATCCACTTGTGAGGCTCATTAATCTTTTTGGGCTTTCCTCCGTTCTTACACCAGAAATGTAACAAGACTTTTGATTAGGAAAATGCACTTTAAAAATACGCTCAAATAATTCGTGGAAACCAAAGTCTAAATATACATTATCCTTTATGGATATGCTAGAACGCTCTCTAATGTGTTTTTTGCCCTCCTCCCATATATGTATATACTTTTCCGATGAAGATACGTTATTGTACCATTTCATTGGTATCTGAAACCACATAGGCTCTATTCTTTTGTCAGCGAATACTGACTCACAATAATCAGCCGTTCCTTGCCACTCTGCTTCTTGATCTACCCATACGACTTTTAAAGGTAATCTGCCTCTCTTTTCTGCAATATCTAATGTGAGATTTAAGCAGACCGTGCTATCCTTACCACCAGAAAATCCAACGACTACATTTTCAAACTCGTCAAATAGTCTGTTGATCCTATTCTCTGCTTCCGTTAATACATTAGTCTTGCTATATATTTTCATCTTTCTCTAATGACTTGATTGTTTTTTGCAATCTCTTTGCATTAAACTCGTTGCCAACGAATGCCATCTTATTCTTTATAGCACTCCTAGCTGAGTTGCCCATTCCACAACAAGGATCCAATAGTATCTCTCCCTCTTTTGCAAGTAATGGTATAGCTATCTCTAGACTCTTCTCATCTATTGCACCCTCAAGGCTTGATAGGTCTGGCAACTTAATATTAGGGTTTGTAGATCCTACAATAACTGGATTAGTCAATAGCTTACTTCCAGACTTGTATCTAAGGGAATAAGTCTGTGCATTAAATAAAATATCCTTGAGATCGTTTTTAGTCTCCTCTAGCCATTTGTTGCCAGTTTCTAGGAATACATATCCATCTACGTTATTCACTATAATACCTCTAATTATTTGTATTAGCTGCTTATAAGACATAGCCTCGATCTCTTTGCCAGTATGTCTTTTGTTTAATGTACACCAATACTTCATATTGCCATCTCCCCAAGGAGGATCGGTGTAAAGTATATATGCTTTTTTACCCTCTAATAAATTATTGAAATCAACATTTTGTATGTCGTTCTCAGATACTCGGTGTTTTCCTATTTGTTTAATACTCATATTTTAGCTCTGTTAATTATTGCCGTTTTATCGTTAAACCCTTTCTTGTCTGTCATTACCCAATACTTGTGTTCTCCTATGTTGTAATATGTATACACTTTAGAATAAAATCTTTCTTGATATCCATTATCTCTGATAAACTCCATAGCTGCAAGGAATGTGCTATCGTCATAATGGTTTCTCATTATCCAGCTATGTGGAATATTAGCCATAGTTTTAGCAAAGGTAAACTTAGTTTGCTCAGTTATAAATAACTCAAATTGTTCTTTTGTCATAATGATGTTCCTCTTAAAATTACTGTTTCTTTTATATTGTTTGATTTAAATTGACCATCAATATAATCAATTACTTTATAATGATCAAACCCTTTGCAAGAATATATGTCTGCTGAGAAATAATTTTGTTCTGGGAATGAATGAAAAGTAAAATGCGACTCCATAAAGATAATGCCTCCAGTAATGCCAGTATCTTTTTTCTCAATCATTGATTCATCTACTTTATATATTAAAGCGTCAGAGAGAGGTTTTAAGCCTATCATTTTAGTCACGTCTATTAGCATACGTTTTATTATGCTTTCGTCCCACAACGCTACCTTATCGCATCCGTATGCGTCTATAATTAAATGCTTTCCGTTTTTCATTCTTGCTCTACATTAAATTCGTGACCACAATGAGGACACATAGTCTCTATGTATCTTCTTTCTGTTCCTTTGTGGAATGTTGTATCAATCTTTTCTTCTGCTTTCTTTATATCTGTGTCAGTTACTTCTGATCTAGATTGTGTTGGAAAATAACTCGGTGTAAATTCCTTTGCCTCCTCTTCTTTAGGCTGCCATACACCCAGACCCCATTGGTTTAATTTTGTAGATGACCAGTCGTTTGCTAAGATGTCCCAATCCCATTGACCAAAGCTTATGTTATCTTTAACGATAAATTCCTCTTTTTGCTCATCCGTTAAATCACTAGCCTTTATTACATAAACCTCTTCTATGCCTAAGTCCTCAATTACCTTAAGTCGCATATTACCTCCCAGCACAACCATATCGTCGTCAACTACAATAGGTCTTAATTTCAGCATCTCTGGGAATTCCTTTATTGATTGCTTTAATTGATTGTAGCTGCTCTCCCTTATAGTCCTTGGATTATTTAGGTTATGTTTAATGTCTTTTGTTTTTACTATCATTTTAAATATTCATTATATAATTTTACAACGTGCTTATAGATACATTTACCACAACTCATATCTGGTCTATATCTAAAATTTTCTTGACATAGTTCTATAAATTCATTATAGAATTTAGTGTTAAGTCTGCCACCCTTCATATTGTATATGGCTCGTATTCTTTCTTCTAGTTCTTCACTCATAATGATTGCAATCTTTTCTCATTCTCTTTGGATAGATCATACTTAATGGTGACATCTTCTTTTAATTTTAAACCTAGATCTACTTGCATCGTATGATTACCTTTAATCTTTTTAATTGCAGCAGCCCAGTCATTATTATATACCTTTAGTGAGTTTTTATTTGTCGAAAGTAATGTATAAGGATCTACTGCCGACACCATTACTGGCTTAGCGAAGTGTCCAGCCTCAATCATTTTTAACTCAGATTTACAACTATTAAATAGATTATCTTGCAGAGGAATTACGCATATACCACAATCTTGATAATCCATAGCGTATTCTTGAATGTCACTAATCTGCACCTTAGTTCCTTTCATTCGTTTTGGCAATCTAGGAGTTTTAACAAAGAATGTTTCATCATTGAAATTATCTCCTAATAATTTAAGATCTCGCAAATGAGTACTACCTCCAGAATAAAAGAATGTATCAAAGTCTAATGATAGATCTTCATATGCATATTGCTTTTCTAGAGGATCTAAGGCATTTTTAATGACAACAATATTCTTATTATATGGTCGTATCTTATCTGCTAGTATAGGCGTAGTTGTCCATACCATATCTGCTAGTTTTAAGTTCTTTATTATGCACTTAGTTAGATTAGACTTTTCATAATAGTAGCTCATAGGATGCTTTTTATTTAGATCCCAGTAGTCATCTATGTCGCAAATGACTTTAATGCCTTTAGCCTTTAATTTTAAGAAGCATTCTTCTGGTTGCATAAGTCCAGATATGTTTCTATTATATACAACGTGAGTCACTCCCTCAAGGTTATTAAAAAACTCATCATCCTTATTGAGCAAAACAACGATATCTATTCCGTAGTCTCGTTTCATCTTTGCAAACGGCATTAAAAGTCTGTGATAACTTACGCCATTTATGTTACGGATAATAACTGCAATCTTAATCTTGTTTTCGTACATAATTTTGAATTGTTTTTTTGCTTTTGTATAGTCATCCCTTAATGTCCTATAACCTATTGACGCACCCTTATGTATTTGAGTAAGCGTTTCGCCATTACTTATGGCTCTTAGAATATTAGCATAATAATGATTCATCCTATCGAGGACTTGCTCGACTTCTGGATGTTCAGAGTTTTCGTGATCAAAGAAAGGATCTTGCTTCTTGCATTTTTTTAGCCATTGGTTACGCATAACCATTGCGAAGTATCCTTTTAAGTTTTTTAGTGGGGGTTTTTTTAGGCAGATTTCATATGCTAGAGATATTAGCTCCTCAGCTTCCACCTTGTCATTAGTAAGCCGAAGAGCATAATCTCTAATACTTTTGTCAAAATAGACAGACTCTAGTTTCAAAAGGGTAAGGAGTCTGTACTCTCAGCCATTACTGGCTCAGTCTTAGTTTCTGGTTTCCAAGTGTCAAGTTCGACATATGGTTTGCCACTCTTTCCGATGTTAATCTTAAGGTTGACCCAGCCTTTGTCTGAATGTCGGTTAATAAATTCGATTGCTTGATCAGCCTTAATGCTAAGACCACCTACAACCCACTCTGGTGAATTAGGATTCATTTTAAAGCTAAATCCGTCTGCGAATGTTTTTTCTGTTTTGTTCATATTATTTATTTTCGTTAATTATCATTGACAAAAGTACGGAATAATTGGCTAGATCCAAAACGCTATCCTCTATGCTCTCGTTATTAGGTTCTTGATCGGTGTTAATAAGCACCCCTAATCTTGCTACTTTGGTAGCGATTAAGTTAAGGCAATTAGTTCTTGCATCTCCTCCAGCAATAGACCCAGCTAATTTAAAATTTGATAACCGATCTTCATTTGCATAGTCATCTCCTTTGCTAAATAATGTCTTTTTCATCTCTCCAGTCATATAACCGAAGTGTGCCATCTGTTCTTTTTTTGTCATATCTCTTTGTTTAGTTTAATATCCTGGAGTTTCCACTCGTGACGTCTTGAATGCGGTATTTTGTGGCGGCTCATTAATCTATTAAATAACGTATCCTTCTCCGCTATGTTTCCATAGACCTCTGAGCTAATTATCTTCTTTGCTCTCATTGCAGTAACCTTGTATAATCCTTTCATAAATTATCGTGTTTTTGATGGCATTCTCTGCATCTTACTTTTATGTTGTTTACGTCCCAAGCTAATTCTGCTCTTCTAGTCTTTTGGGCTTCGTCTACTGAAATAGTATGAGAGCAATCTAGTCTGCCACTAGACCTATTGCAATCTACACAGAAATTGTAGCCGTATTCCCAAAACTGAATATCCAAAGCATTACCTTTTGCTTCGTGTACTCTCCTATCTATGACACTTTTAGCTACTCGTTCATCGTCTGAGGTATAGTAGTGGTTCATATTGTATGCAAATATATACATTTGTTTAAAAGTTTTTTAATTTGTTTTCCACATTAATTTTATTTTGCAAATTATCTATGTGATTCTCTAGCATTTTAATGCGTTCTAATTGATTCGTAAACTTATCATAAAATTCGTTATTCTGCTTCTCTAGATAGCAAGTATAATGCATTAATCTTTCTAGCCTATCTACTTTGTTTTGCTTTATTTCGTCATAAGGCTGCTTCATTAGCTTTAATTCTATGCTAGATATTACTTGCCTAGCTTCGTCTATAATTTTACTGTCGTTAAAAGGGATCATTTGTTATGTGTATAAGTGGTTTTATTAGATCTTTTATCTGTTGAGTTTCTCCGTATGCATACTTCTTAGTATTATATACTGGATCGAAGTCGTAAAACCTCTGCGTTGCCCAATCTATTTGTAGATAGATCTCTCCAGTATTTCCGTAATACTTTGGTTTTACCTTGTCGATGTTTATAGAATATGGCTCGTGGTTTTCCTTTGAGTTCTTATGTACTACGATTATATTTCTGCCGTTATTGTTCCATTCTGACCCTCCCATAAGATCGTAAACGCTGGGTCTATTTACGTTGCCGTCTTTTACTTGTTTAGGATCTGGGTTTTTAGGGTGTATAATAATAAAGCTATGCATCTTGTTGATCTCCATAAAGCGATTACGAGTTGACAATATCTTGCGTAAGTAATCTGGGCTTGTAGGCTCTCCCTTGTGGGCTAAATAATTCCAGCTATCTATTACTGCCGAATTGCATTCGTTCTCCTTAGCGTAATTCCAGAATGCTTCTGGCTCGATATTATGCTCAGAGGATATAAATTTAAACCTATCTAGTAATGTACTTGAATGTTTGGCTATTTCTTTCTCTGTAATTGTATTAGGATAATCTTTCTCAAAGGTCTTGCCAGTCATTTTGTGAAGTAGGTTAGATATTACCTCCGTGTCGCTTCCGTCGTCTGGCATATAAATACAATGTCTCCAGTTGTCTTTGATCGTTAAGCCCATTAATATCTCCTTGAGAAATAATGATTTGCCGTAAAAAGGATATCCAGTTATATCTGTACAACCTCCCTTAACAAATGTTAATTTCTCGTCAAATGTTTTATGACCGATCTTACTGCCCTCTGGTATTCCGTTCTTGTGGAGATACATAAGCTGATCTAATATTTCGCTATTCTTTTTGATCATACTAGAGGTCTTTTGATTTTAAAGTCTGACATATTTAAAAACCTATCTAGCTTATCTGGGCGTGTAATAAACTCTAATGTAATATATTTGTAATTGCTCTCTATATGATGAGGATCTTTAGTTGCATTTCTAAGTGCTTTTACAATATCTGGTTTTGTATAACCCTCTTTTAATCTAGCGTTTAATTGCTCTTTTGCTTTCTCTGGTACTACTTTAGTCTGTCTCCCTAATATTTCATTGTAGACCTTAATAAGTTTATCATAGTCGACATATATACTCTCTACTTTCTCTTGTTCTTTCTCTTTCTCTTGCCTAGAGGGGTCTACTAAGCCCCCCTTGGGGGGGTCTACTAAGGGGTCTGTGTTGGGGGTTAACTTTTTGCCAGTTGCGTCCTCGTATCCTTTAACTTGTAGGTCGATAGAATGTTCTTGACTTAGGTATGCGAATTTGACCATATCCGTTAAACCAGTAGGTTTGATACCTTGAAACTGCCTATCTAGTAATGCCTCGATAAATTTTAGTTTGTCCTTGTTGTTTAGCTCGTTGTATACGTCATAGTATGACCTATAAAACTTGAAAGCCTTTCTTTTTGTTTCTTTCTTCATATTTTCGTTTTGCGTTGACGAAGATTAAAAAAATTGCATAAATAAAAAAATATAATTTTGTAGAATGATTATAACAATAAAAGATTTGCCAAAGATATCCCTTAATAAATGGTACGCTGGGATGCATTGGACAAAGCGAAAAAAAATGAAAGATAATTATGTCAAGATCGTTAAAAGCCAATTTAATAAAACGCTGCCAAAAATTAATACCTATAATACTGAATATCATTTTAAGTTTAAATCTAGAGCCTTAGATGCTTCAAATTGTGTCGCAATGGTTAAGATGATAGAAGACATTATATTTGAGGATGATAGCTATAAGGTTGTCAAAAGTATTCTTATTACTAGCAGTAAAGGTGATGAAGATCTGGTGCAAATAAATATTTTTTAAAAAAATTGCTATACATTAATATTTTTGTATATCTTTGTAGTACAATAACAAACAAACAAAATAAAATGACACACACAAAAACAATTAGAACAGAAAGGATCGGTAAGATCGAAATTAACGTCTACCAGCACGAGAATTCAAAGTACAACTATTCAGTTAAAGCTGACAAGGATACGCCAAAAGGTAAGTATTCTAAGACTAAAAACATTTTTTACTATGGTTATAAAGAATTAGAGAGTGCTATGCTTAAAGCAGATAGCTATATGAATCAAGTTATTATTAGAGATGCTAATATAGAGAAAGAAAAACAAGACAGAAAGAAAGCAAACGCCTCAGTTAAGGCATCTGATTTCTACCAGCTAGGAGATATCGTTTATAATAGCTGGGGATACGAGCAAACAAACATCGAATTCTATCAAGTAGTAAGGATAATGAATAAAACAATAGAGGTTAGAGAGCTATCACAAAGCACAGTAGAGGACTCAACCTATTCGCACGGAATGGCAGACAAAAGAGTACCACAAAAAGACGTATTTAGATCTGAGAAATCTTACAAGCTAAGAGTATACGCAAGAGGCGTACTATCAAATCCAGAATCATATTACTATTTTAATAAGTGGGACGGCAGACCTAAGTATTGCAGCTGGTACTACTAACACATAAAACAATAAAACAAAATGAAAGAATCAATTTTAAAAGTAATCTCAGCATTCATACCCTTATCAGTATGGTGCTGGGCAATCGAAGAGCCTAGATCAGCAGCAATCTTGTTCTTAATCGGTTTATTCGCTGCACTAGAATTAACATACATAAAAATAAAACAATGAAATTAACAAAACAAGAAATCTGGGAGATACAACACATCCTAAAAAGAGAGAGAGATTTAATGATGCAGAAGTCACAAGAGTGGTACAATGACAATGAGGACGATAAGTCAATTAGTCTAATGTGTGATAACAAGGCTAATATGATAGATGCTTTAATTAACAAGCTAGACGAGATTTTAAAGTACGAATATCTGACAAAGTCGATTGCTAACTTTAACGAATCAGTTAAATCAGATGACAATATTAACGAAGATTTTAAAAACCTTTTTATATGAAATACAAAACCAAATTATCACAAGAACTGAGTAGAGCTATCAAGGATAACACTACACCAGAACAAAGAGAGATTGTAGCAGTAACCTACGGAATGAGCGTTCACACTATGAATAGCATCATAAACAGACAGAGAAATATTAACCATAGAAACCATCTAGCAATAAACGAAGTAGTCAGTCTTGCAATTTTAAACACAAATCAAAATGGCAAAACATTAACTAACTACCGAGATGATCTCTACAATAAATATATGACAGAAGATTATGTAGGATAGAAAAAGGGGAGTGGTCAAGCTCCCCTCAATGCAAAACAAACATTGTTACACAAAACAATAAGCAACATTAAGAAAAAAAAAGATACTCAAATAAACATTATTTAAACATTTTAATTATATTCGTCCAATGAATTTATACACAAAACTACAAGAAGTCAAAAAAGAGATAGGAGCTATCTCTAAAGACTCAACCAATCCATTCTTTAAATCAAGGTATTTTGACATTAACGGCTTATTAAAGCATACAGAGCCGTTATTGCAGAAAAACAACCTACTACTATTGCAACCTATTATCAAGGGAGAAGTATTCTCAGAGATCATAGATGTTGAATCTGGTGAGAGCGTTGTCAGTTCAATACCTCTTCCACAAATGGATGATCCACAGAAGCTAGGATCGGCAGTTACTTATTACAGACGTTATACATTACAATCTTTGCTAGGATTACAAGCCGAAGATGATGACGCAAATTCTGCTAGTCAGAGCGTAAAGCAAAAAAGCACTAAGCCTTGGGTTAATCAGAACGATAAGATCTGGAATGCAGCCCTCGACAAAGGCATAAAGCTAGACGATCTAAAAAAGCACTATTCAATAAGTAAAATTAACGCAGAACTATATCCACTAAAATGAAACAATTTAAGATAAGAGCATCTGCTGCTGGTAAAATAATGACAAAGCCTCGTTCAAAAAGCGAGGTCTTGTCAAAAACCACAAAATCATATTTAGAGGAGTGGACAAAAGAACAAATATATGGTGTCAGAAAGAACATTAAAAGCAAGTATCTGACTAAGGGTATAGAAGTAGAGGACGATGCCATAGATTATGCAGCAGAAAGCCTAGGGTGGCTATTTGCCAAAAAGAATGAGGACTTTTTTGCAGACGATTTTTTCTGTGGGACGCCAGACGTAATACTAGAGGACACGATTATTGACATAAAGTCTAGCTGGGACTGCTTTAGCTTTCCGTTATTCTACAAAAACAATCCTAGTAAGGACTACTATTATCAGCTACAGACGTATATGCATCTTACTGGTAGGAAAAAAGCTCAATTAGTCTATGTATTAATGAATACACCAGAACAACTAACCTTTGAAGATAGTCACGACTACACAAATATAAGTAGTCAGTATCGAATCAAGTCTTTTGACATAGATTATAGCGAAGAGGTTATTTATGAAATGCAAGAACAAGTAATAAAATCAAGAGAATACATTAAACAATTATGGAATTAGTAAAGGATTACAAGACAGAAAATCAAGACTACCTATTTATTAGGAACACCCTTAAAAAAGGATACACCCACCTTAATACTATCTTAGGATTATGTAGAAAGGTTGGTATAGTAGAAGCAAATAGGAAGATAACTGACCTGGTTAAGATGGGTCAAATAGAACAAATCACTATAAAGGACGAGGACGGAGATATTAAATACAAATATTTTCCAAAACAAGATAAACCCTCTTATTATTCGGCTGCTGGTATTGAAAAGTTAGGAGGATGGCAAAGCGATAGTGTGTTAAAAGGTAGATTAACCTTTGATCAGCTATTAAATTGCATATCTAGGTATTATAACATACCTAAAAAAGAGATACAAGGATCTAAGCGACACCGAGAAAAGGTAATATGTCGGCAAATGTTTTGCTACATTGCCAGAGATAATATGCCTAATAGTTCACTCAAAACTATTGGGGATGCTTTAGGGGGTCGAGATCACTCTACAGTAATACACTCAATACAACAAGCATCAGATCTTATGCAATATGATAAAACATTTAAAAAAGATTACACCAGATTAAACGAATTTATTAAAACCAATTTATAATATGAACACAACAAAACAAGTAAAACAACTATTGACTACGAATCCAGAAATGAGAGATAACCCAAAAAAGTTATTACGTAGAGCATTACAAGACATCTATGGAGTTAATATATTATCAGCAATAATAATAGCAGAACACTATAAACAGATGGATCGTATCCTTCGTAGTAATCGTAAAATCCAGTCAGACAACAAAGATCTAAGAGGAGAAAAATGGCAAATGAGAAAAGAGATCTTAGCCCCTAAAGTTAGAAAAGAATTAGGATATAAATGAAGCTAATTTTTATAGTGTTAAATGTTGGATTATTCTTGACCAATTCCTCAATGGAGGTGGTTAGGAGTATTCCTAAACAAGATAAACTAATAGAAGCCATAATCTACGTTGAAAGCAGAGGAGACGTAAACGCATATAATGCAAAAGAAAATGCAGTAGGATGCTTACAAATACGCCCTATAATGCT
>Ga0098048_1000805_pt1 | contig 14312 bp, 4 predicted proteins | sample 13_taG_FD_75052 | JGI IMG/M metagenome (GOLD analysis project Ga0098048, IMG submission 75052) | Marine viral communities from the Subarctic Pacific Ocean - 13_ETSP_OMZ_AT15268 metaG | ecosystem: Environmental > Aquatic > Marine > Oceanic | place: Pacific Ocean | collected 2015-01-16 | reverse complement strand
TTACAAGTGCAAAACAATATAAGTTGGACTCCTTATGAGACATTACAAAATAGTTTGTCAGTTACTAATGCAGGTAATGCAATGTACCCGACAACTTATACATTAGGAGATAGAGTAGTAAGTGGAAATATCACACAATATATAACAAGTGATAACTCTGCTACTTTCCAATCTTTTAATACTTCAGAAACAGTAGGAATAAAAACCATAGTAAATGGTTCCACGTTTTTAAATGCAAACTTAGCAGGATGCATGTTTACAAAACGATCTAGTGTTGCTGAAATATACACGCAGACTATAGACTATAGACTAGTTACTAGTCCTGCAAACTTAGGAACCATTATAACATATTAGGAGAAAATAAATGGATTTAAAATCATTACTGGTAGACAGTAAAACAACTTGGGCAGAGTTCCCAGGATTAGATGGATTTGAAGTAGAACTTGCAAATTTATCTAGAAAAGAATTAGTAAACTTAAGAAAAAAGTGTACTACAAACAAGTTCAATAGAAAAACCAGAGCGTTTGAGGAATCATTAGATGACGAAAGATTTGTAAAAGAATTTACAGAAGCAACTGTTAAAGGTTGGAAAGGTTTTAAGTTAAAATATTTAGAAGATTTACTACTAGTAGATTTAAAGAATAATGATGAAAATGCAGAGTTAGATTTTTCTTTAGAAAATGCCCAGCAGTTAGTAGAAAACTCATCAGAGTTTGACAATTGGCTCAATGAGGTAGTCTTTGATTTAGAGAACTTTCGTACAAAGCAACCAGGAAAAGTTACTAAAGAATCTGGAAACGTTTCTAAATAATTCGGACGTTGGAATGACAAAAGACCAGTACCTCATGATGTGTGAGCAAACTGGCGAAGAAATAGACTGGGAAAAGTGCCCTCCAGCTTGGGAGGATTTTCCAGATATAATTGTTGATATATTAAATATCTTCAATAGTTTAGGAGATAGAGTCTACCCCGATATAGGGTATGTAGGAAAAGATTTTATTAACTTAGACTTTCTTATAAAAAGATACACAATACAAGAAAAAGATATAGATTTTGTATTTAATACAATACTGTGGTTAGACAGTAGAGCTATCGAAAAATCTCAGAAAAAACTAAAAGCTGAGTACGATAGAATGAAGCGAAAATAAATGGCAGACGGAAAAGTAAGATTTGAGATAGAAGCAGGCTCTAAAGGAAATTCTCTAAAAAAGACTGCGGATCAAACCAAGAAACTTGGAAATGAAGTAAAGAAAACTGGCACTAATTTTAATAATGCCAGTAATCAAGCGGGGGGCTTTCATAAAGTAGAAAAGTCTATGTACACTACTACGCTTAATGGTACTAAAGCATTTTCTAAGCAAGCTCAAAGTATTGGAGGAGGGTCTTCAGGTTTAGTAGGGGCGTACGCTACTTTAGCTGCTAACGTTTTTGCCGCAAGTGCTGCTTTTCAATTCTTAACAAATGCTGCAAGATTCGATATTCTATCTAAGGGTTTACAGGAGCTAGGTAACCAATCAGGAAGAACTTTAAGTATAGTTGCAAATAACTTAAGAGAGGTTACTGGAAGTGCAATTTCAGTCGAAGAATCTTTTAGATCTGCCGCCTTAGGTATTTCTGGAGGATTTGGACAAGAGGAGTTAGCAGGGTTAGCCAAGGTAGCAAGAGGAGCTTCGGTAGCTTTAGGCAGAGACTTAGGAGATGCTTTTGATAGGCTAACAAGAGGTGCTATAAAACTAGAACCAGAAATTTTAGATGAATTAGGTATTATGGTTCGTTTAGATGATGCAGTAGAAAATTATGCTGTAGTACTTGGAAAGTCCGCTACCCAACTTAGTCAATTAGAGAGAAGGCAAGCATTTATGAATGCTATCCTTGAACAGGGAGAGATAAAGTTTGGAAATATCGCAGAAAAAGTAGATAATAATCCCTATGACAGACTTTCAGCCGCTTTTAGAGATCTAACAAAAAATATAGGAGCATTTGCAAACGTAACCATTATCCCTTTTGTAGAAGTACTAGCCAATAACGTAGGACTACTTATAGGCTCTTCATTACTTTTAGCAAGTACTTTTGCTAAGCAAATGATTCCCGGACTTTTACAAGGAGGAGCTGCTGCACAAAAAGCCGCTTCCAGATTATCAGAACTTGCAATAGCAAAGAACAAAGTAGCGACGGAAGCTGCAGTACCAGGAGCAGCTTCATTAAGTGGAGATGTAGGAACTAAAGAAACTAGAGATGAGATAAAACTAATCAAAGCTAGTAATGGACAGCGCAAAGTAAAACTTGGCATAATTAAACAATTAGAAAGAAGCGAAAAGTCATATAATACACAAATTAATAGTAAGAAAGCCTTTGGGATTAAACTAACTGATAAACAAATAGCCCAGAAAAAAGCAAAATTAGCCCTAACACAACAAGAAATAGTTAAACTTAAAGCTTTAAGAGATGTTCAGATTACTGGATTTACGTCTTCTTTTGCAGGAGATTCTGCAGATATTAGAGGAATGCTATCAGGAAGTATCGGAGGCATTTTAGAAGGTCAGCAAGGAAGATCTTCCTTTGAGTCTCTAAAGGAACTTCCTAATGATTTTAAAAAATTAGGAGAGGAAAGCAAAGCAGCTTTTAAGTTATTTGGAGATAGTAGTGAAAAATTAAAAGGTGCAGGTTTCTCTGCAAAATTTTTTAGTGGAGGACTTGAAAAAATAAAATTAAGTGCTACAACAGCTGCTGGAGGGATAAGAATATTCGGGTCAGCTCTTTTAAATGCTATCCCTTTTCTCGGTTTGATAGTAATCGGAGTTACTTCTTTAATAGCATTATATAAGAATATGACTTTCGATGCTCAACAAGAAAAATTAAATGAAGCATTAAAAGATTACGAGACTATATTAGATGGAGTATCAGGAAAAACTGAAGAGTATAATAGAATCTTAGAAAAAGTTGAAAGTCCTTTTCTGAAGATAACTCAAAGTTTCACAGTGGCTTCAGGATTGATAGACGAGACAATAACCTCTTTAGATAAGGTATTAAAACTTCAACAAGAAATAGCTAATCAACCCCCAGCTAAAAACTTTTTAGGAGCAACTACCGATACTTTTGCTAACCTAAGCCAAGGAGCAAATGCTTCAGGTTTTACAGCGGAAAACTATAAAGCAGAAGTTCTTAAAAGATCCCAAGAATTTAGTGACATATTGAATACCGAACTTGAGATAAGTGGAAAACTTAGAAAAGATTTAAGTGAGTCGCCTGTAATAAAAACTTTACTTACTTTAAGAGAGGAAGGGCCACAAATAGTAAATGATATATTAGATAATACATTGGACTTAGATGAGGTTATCAAAGGTGGAGACTCTGAAGAAATACTTAATGCCGTAACTAAAGCGCTGAGAGAAACTCAAAAATCTTTAAAAGATACTGGTCCTGCACTTAAAGGATTAGAGTCTAGTTTTAAAGAATCTGAAAAAGTATTTAGTCAATTTTTAAATAATGCTTTTCCTAAAACAAAATGGGATGAAACTACAAAAGCAATTAAATCAACAAATATAGAACTAAAAGCTGCTTTACAAGAGATAGGAAAAGCCTATGGAGAAGATCTATCAAAAAATCTACAGGATCTTGACTTCAGTGCCTACTCACAGGAACTACAAATACAACTAGCTAGTGCTATATCCGGTACGGGTACAACACTATCTAAGTTTTTAGACCCTGAGTTTGCAGGAGCAGGGAAAAAATTAGAAAATGCTTTACAAAATTCACAAAGAATACGAGAGGATATTACCAAGCAAGAAAAAGATATGGAAGGCTTAACTGGACAAGCAGCACAAAACGCAGAAAAAAGACTACTAACTGCAATGAAGGCCTTAGAAGCCTCCGATGCTCAAGTAGACTCGGCACAACTATTGAATCAAAGAAGAGGAACAGCTTTAACAACATTAGAAACAGATTTAGAAAATTTACAAGAAACAGCAAGAACATTAAAATCTAATAATGATATAATTGCAAATAGAATAAAATTATTAAGTAAAACTGTAAAATTTGGAGACGCACTACAATACAGCCTAGAACAACAAAATGAAATACATAAAGCAAACTCTAAACAGTTAGAGGATGAAATAAAGTACTTTCAAACTATATATGACAATTCAGTAGAAGCTGGAAAAGCCGACATTGAAACATTACAGTTTTTAAATAAACTTAAAGCAGACAAGAAAAAAATAGACGATAGTATTCTAACAGTAGCAGAGATCAACCTTAAGGTACAACGTGCAAATATAAAACTAGCCCAAGAAGAACTAAAGATATCTAAAGAGTTAAGCGCAAGTATTGCAACTCAGGCCGAAAATGAAATAAAGCTACAAAACTATAGAAAAGGTGTAGGTCTCGAACTTCAAGGTCAAAATAGTTTTGAATTAGAATTAGAGGCAGCAAAAGAAAAGAGAAGATTAGCTATCGAAGAAGCCGAAATTAGACTATCTTTGTTAGATGTAGAAGCCGAAGTAACAAAAGCAAGGCTACTGGTTCTTGCCGCCGAGCTTAGAAAGGGGGGTGACGAGGCAGGAGCTGCAAAACTTGAATCCGCCGCAGGCCGCGCTACTGAAAATATAGGTAAAGCACGAGCAGCAATAGTAAGTACTATTTCATCAATACGTTCAACATTTGAAACAGAAATAACTCAGGCATTTACAAACAGCCTCTCCGACACTAACATGGGATTTGTTTTTGAAAATTTAGCAAAAGTAGTAGCAGAGAGAAGCGGAAATGTTTTAAAAGCCGAACTCACAAAAGCAGGAGAAGAAGCTTATAACAAAATAATAAACGCTGGAGGAACAGTAGATGCTGCAGAAAAAGCTAAGAACGATGCTATAACGACAGCAGAAAATGACCCTAATAGTGACCCAAATAAAGCCGCAGAAAAAGCTAGGGATCTGAGCTTAGGAGATGTAAAATCAATTCTTACCCCAATGACCGAAGAGCTCAAAAAACTAGGGCCAGAAGGCGAATACGTGGCTGCTGCCACAGCAGGTATATTCTCTATAGCAGATGCTTTTAGCGCTTTACAAGGGGGAGCATTAACAGCAGGTGAAGCTGTACAAGCAGCTACGCAAATAATGTCTGCAGTAAATTCTACTATGCAAGCATATAGTAAGCAAAGAATAGCTGAGATTGATAAACAGATAGAAGCAGAACAAAAGAGAGACGGTAAATCCCAACAGTCTGTAAATAAAATAAAACAGATGCAGAAAAAGAAAGATGAAATAGGTAAAAAAGCTTTTGAAATGGATAAGAAAATGAAAATTGCAAGTGCCGTTATGAATACTGCAGCAGGTATAATGCAAGCATATGCAAACTATGAGCCTCTAACAGCTACGGTATTATCAGCAATGATAGGAGCCTTAGGTGCAGCTCAGATTGGTATAATAAAGAAAACTCAATATCAATCAACAGCTACTGATACTACTTCTGCGTCAAATACTGCTCTAACAATAGGAAAACGTTCTACTAATGTAGATGTTAGTCAAAATGCAACAAGTGGAGAACTTAACTACTTAAGAGGGGGCAGAACAGACGGTACTAACTTAGGCGGGGCCGGTGGAGCTATGGGACGTAAAGGCTATGCGAACGGCGGAGAAGGAATTGTAGTTGGAGAAAGAGGTCCTGAAATAGTAAGTCCTTCCGCTCCTGTAGATATTACACCAAACTTTGCTTTAGGCGGAGGAGAAACAAACGTTAACTTCACAATCAATGCAGTAGATGCAACGGGTGTAGAAGACCTATTAATTAATCAAAGAGGAAACCTTATTAGAATGATAAGAGAAGCAGCCAATGAAAACGGTGAGGAATTTTTACCTACTATCGATCCAATGGCATATGGGAGTAAAACATAATGTCATTTGATAATTTCGCAAATCGCTTGCCAGACCCAAATTATAAAATCACCGAAGCTGGAGAAAACTCGTCAAGTGGACTTGCAGGACCAGGCTTTAAAACGGTCAAATTTAGCAGCGAACAGCCAACATCATTCTCGAGAACAAATAGTGGTAGAGTGATAACTCGAGCTATAGTTGGGCATAACTGGAAAATTAATATAACCTATAATCCAATGACTCGAGATCAGTTTGAACCAGTATACAATTTTTTATTAGAGAAGCGTGGTAGACTAAAGCCATTTTTTGTGGCACTACCGCAATATTCATCCACTAGAACTGTGACTTCTGGTACTATTTCCGTAGTTAATACACATACAGCAGGATCTACAAGCATACTTGTCGATGGCTTTGCTTCTGTAACTGGAGGACTAAGACCTGGTGATATGTTTAATATAGAGGATTCTACTAATTCAAATCATAAAAAGATTTACCAAATAACAAGAGTCGCAGACGACTCAAACAAATTAACAACAGATACAATATTAAGTAATCAAAGAAGATACTACATAACTCCTTCACTTGAGAAAGATGTATCTAATAATTCAACAATCTACTACTCAGCACCTTTAATAAGAGTAGTACAAACAGCAGACATTCAAGAATATAACTTAGGGACTAATAACTTATATTCTTTTGCACTTAACTTAGAGGAAGCACAACCATAATGCCAAAAAGAAATATACCAACCAATGTTGAAAACCTACTAATAAACAATGAGCCTTTTGAGTATGCTCACTTAGTAAAGTTTGAAAGACCTTTTAATCCGAAAGACGGAAAATTTCGTACAGATACAAATAGATATGTATATCTAACCGATGGAGCAAGAGATATATCCTATGATGGAAATATCTATAGAGCGCATAGACTACAGTCAGTAGGTAGCTACTCAGAAACTACTGTAGCAAGAGCTACAAATATGTCCTTAACACTTTTAGGTGAAGATTTAGGACTTTCTTATACTTTTAAAGGTAGTCAAAGTGGCGCAACATTAACTGCAGCTACTACTGGATTATATGACGGTAGTGAAGAAGTCGACTTTGTAGAAGCAGGTTTTAGAGAAGGAGACAAGGTAAAGATAGTAAGAACAAACGGACAGAACTTTTCAAACGGGGACAGTCAAAGAATTTTTATTATTTCATCTTTTTCAAGTAATAATCAAGTTATAACTTTAGCAAGAACAGGACCAGATACAGATGATAGTACTTTAGAAAATATTACTAATCAGAATCTAACTATGACTTTGGAGAATGAAGAATTATCTGGAGCAACTCTTGAAAGAGGTATTAATGCTTCAAATCCTCTATTTACGAATAGAGAAGTTTTTGTGTATAAAATATTCTTTGACGCTGAAGGAGTAGAGAAAGGTGCAATTCAAGTATTTAAAGGAATAATAGCAAGTACTTCTATATCTGAAACTCCAACAAGTTCAAGAGTAAAGTGGGGACTAACAAGTCATTGGGGAGATTTTGTAGAAGTAGGAGGAAGACTAACTTTAGATGAAGTACATAGAGCCTTAGATTCAGATGGACAACCTTCATCTACTTCTGCTATTAAACCCATATATGCTACTGATGCAGGGTTTCAACATTCCGAAATCTCACTAAATACTATAGCAAACTATAAAACAACAGAAACTCGTTCAGTAATGAAGTCTAAAAGAAGAGGGGGAGCTGCTGGTCTCTTTGGCGGCAGAAAATACTATTCAGTAGAGGAACAGTACGAGGTAGAACATCAAGTTGATTTAAACGTACATTTAAAAGGAAGATATCTACCTGTAGTCTATGGAGTTCAAAGAGTTCCTGGAATACCTGTATTTGCTGATACTAAAAATAATAATTCAAAAGAGGTTTACATTATTTATGCTTTAGCAGAAGGAAAAATTCAAGGTATGTATAATATGTATTTTGAAGGTAGTCCAATTATTTGTACTGATGCAGCAGACTATGATGTTAGAAATGCAGCTTCATTTAATTCAAGCAATAATTCTTCTAATTCCCAGTTACAGTGTTATGGACGAGCAGATAAGGGGCAAACTCTTTCAGGCTCACAACTTACAGGAGCTCTATCGACCATTAACTATAATGATGCGTATACCCAATACTTTGAAGAAAATCCAAATGACTTTTATATAGATGGCACTTCAGGTAGTGCTAACTTTAGGCCTCTAATTCCTGACTTTGATATTGTAAACGAAGTGGACACTCCAGAGCTAATGACACTAAATAATAGTAAGGGATTACAAAGTAAAGAAACTGCACGTATATCAAGCCCTTTTGCTATGAACTTTACTTTTTACCAAGGCTCTGCAGATCAAAAAGCAGATAATAATTTAGTTACTATTGCTGAAAACAATGGTTTTAAAATTCAAAATAGTTATTATGAAAATGATCAACCTTATTGGAGTCCTAACCACAGATTATTAGATACTGCATATGCAATAATGAAATTTACTATTGATGCAGAACAAACTACTATACCTGAAGTAGAGTATGTAATAAGAGGAAAAGTATTAGAGTGCCATAACTATGATGGAACATTTGTACATGATGAAGTACTTGGGGATTCCGAGGATGCTAGTAATTTTAAAAACGGCAGTACTTGTACTGTAGAAGTATCTAGTACAGGGGCTTCAAACTCATGGATTACTATAGAAGATGACGAAACTCCTTTTGTGGACGGAGGTACTGATAAAGTATTCCGAGTATTACATAATTATAGTTATTACAACTCAGAAGGAGTTGTAGAGTATAGAATACGACTTGATTCTATTCCTAATTTAAACTACGATAGTAATGGTATAGCAACTTATCCATACCTTCGTTTAGTTAATGGTAGTAATAAATGGCATATGTTAACCCATAATGCAGGAGCTGTTCCAACAGCTACAACTTTCCCTAGTTTAGTTAAAACTCCAACATCTGTGACTACTGACGCAAATGGAATATTAAAAGCAACTTTCTCCTCTTCGGACGCTACAGATCTGAAAGCGAACTATGGCACTAGTTCTTTTCTGTATAATTTATCGGGGGACTTAACAGGAACTGCGCTACAAAAATTAAAAGACATAGTAGTAGTAGGTACTTGGATGGTAAGCGACACAAATACAGTAGCTTTTCAAGGTAATTATACAGCAAACCAAACCATTTCAAATATAACAGTATCTACAGCCGGAGTATATGATTTTTCAACAATTTTTGATGCTACTGTAACGGAAGGGCAAGTAGAACAACAAACACTAGAAATAGTAGAAACTGGAGAGTCGAGAGTAATAGAAGACTTTGATACTACAGGTAGATATATTACTTTATCTTCTCCTTTCCTTACGGCTCCTACAAGTTCTAATACGTTTATAATATCAGGTAGAGGAAAAGATTTAAGAGCCTCTAATAATCCAGCTATGCAAACCTTGGACTATATAACAAGTAAAAGATATGGAAAAGGACTGAATCCTTACACCGAGCTAGATTTACCTTCTTTTAAAAGTTCTGCACTATTGTGCGACACAAGAAGTGATGTAAGCTTGAAACTAAGTACTGCAGCTTCTTGTACTGCAGGAGCTCTATATGAATTAAAAGATACTAGCAATAATCATGTTGCGTCAGGTATTGTAAAAGAGGACACATCTTCAAGCACTTCAGTTACATTTACTAGTGTATCTGGAAAGTTTCTAAGACAGTACTATAGTTATACTAGCTTTGCAATAGGTGATTATGTTATTTCAGGTTCAAATATATATGAATCAATTTCAGGAGGTTATCAAACAAAACCAGTACATACAACAAGTCAAACTATTAGTGGGTTTAAATTCATATCTTCAGTAACACTTGATAAGGTTTCCGGCTCTGGACCTAGCACTTTAAGCTTAGCTTCTGATGGGACTCTTCCTTTTTATTCTTTATATGATTCTGACTTTATTAAATATTGGAGATATTTAGGTTGGGAAAGCTCTGACCAAGAATGGGTAACAAGACATCAAACAAATTTTAAAATAGATACTTCTAAATCTATATTTGCAAATATAAATGCTATACTTAGTCATTTTAATGGTATCTTGAGTTATACTAATGGTAAATACGAATTAAATGTAGAGACTCAAGCACTTCCAGAAACAGAAAGTATTAATAATGGTATACAATCTAATCCTTTACATATAAAAAATGAGGATATAATTGGAAACATATCACTTGTAGATAATACTCAAAGATCTTCTAAGAATACTATTAAAGCAAGTATTTCAGATCCTCAAAACAACTGGGGCAACAGATCTGTTAGTTTTTTTAATTCAGACTTTCTAAAAGCTGACAGAAATATAGTAAAAACAGGATCTAGTTCTTTTAGTGGCATAACAAATTATTACAATGCTAGAATTAATGTAGAAAAAGATTTAATACAAACAAGATTTAGTAAAGAAATTTCTTTAACCGTAGGACAGCGAGGATTGTTATTAAAAGCTGGAGAAGTTATTTCGATCACTTATGAGCCTTTTAATTTTGAAAATAAAAGATTCAGAATAGAAAACCTAACATTTAACTCCAATTGTACAGTTAGCATTAAGGCAAAAGAATATGATGATTCTATTTATGTAGTTACTCCTCAGAGAGCTTCTATCGCACATGCTGCTCAAACAGGTTCTAATCCTGCTCTTGAAAAGCCCGGTACTCCCACAAGTCTGAGCACTTCTAATACTAAACCAGGAACAATAGAAATTAATTGGAGTAACGCTACTAATTTTTCTTCTGCTTCCGATTATACGGAGTTATATAGGCATACTTCAGACTCCAGACAAAATGCAACCTTGCTATCTACTATTGCAGATGCAACAACATTTAGTGATATTATAGGAGAAGCAGGAACTTTTTACTATTGGGTTAAACATAAAAGAAATTCAAGTTTAACAAATACAAATAAAACTATTATAATAGATGGAGACTATAATGCTACTTCAGGAGTAGCTGGTGTAGCAAAACTACTTTCTCCAAGTTTAGAAGTTAATACAGCAAGTATTCAAGTTAAATTTAATCAAAACAACGCTTTGACTCCTTCAGGCTCTGCACAAGATGTAAAAGTAACAGCAACACTAAAAAATATAATTCCAAATGGAAGTGGCGTTCTATTCTCTTTGTTAGATGCAGATGAAACTTCTCAGAATGATGTACAATTCACGAATGGAAACACTACTTTATCAGATACTTCAAGTCCTTATGAAGCAACTGTAGATGCTTCTACTTTTAGTTCAAGTTCTACCAATAAGTTTGTAAAAGTAGGAGTAACTGATACTAGTGGAGAAGCTTTTACAAGTTTGATTCCTATATCTGTAACTAAAGATGGAGCTGCTGGACAGGATGGACAGGATGGACAGGATGGACAGGATGGACAGGATGGAGACGCTGGAGACGCTGGACTAAGAACAGTACAAGGGTACCTATTCTATGAAAAGACAACAAGCGGTGCGCCAGGAACTCCAGGCTCAACAACTTATAGATTTTCAACAGGCGATATAGATGGAGGAAGTGGATTAACGGAAGTACTAGCTTTAGCCGACACTTCTGCAGTAAATAAATGGACAAACGAACCTAGAACAAATGATGCAACTTCTTCAAATAATTTTTATACTATAAGATACTCTGGAACAGAGACTTCTGCAAATTCATCTTCTGTAACAGTCTCTTACTCAAATTCTGTTGTAGAGCAAACAAGTTTTACAGGAGTAGTTACTTTTAATGGAGGAACTTTGCAAGATGATCAAAGCAACTCTGTAACTCCTTTAGAAGCTTCAGATGTAGGGTCAACTGGTTCAACAATAATTGATGGTGCGAGAATAACAACAGGAAGTGTATCATCTTCTAACTTCTCAGCAACTAGTAATGATGGCTCTGTTTTCTCCACTGCAGGTACAAGGATTAATCTAAACAACGGAAGCATTGCTTCAGAACAGTTTAAAATTGACAGTTCAGGTAATGCAAACTTTAAAGGAAGTATCTTTGGAGGATCAGTTAGAGCAGATGTAACAAATCCTATTCCTACAAATATATTTACAAGATCAGCTCCAGATACTAATATACCTGTAAACAATGAAAACGGAGCTTTTATAGACTTAGAAAATGGTAAGTTTGTATTTGGTAAAGCTGATAACTATCTTTCTTTTGATGGAACTACTACAGAAATGTCAGGTACTGTTAGTGCAAATACATTACTAGTCACTGATGCAACTATTGTAGGAGAGTTAACAGCAACTAAACTAGCTTCAGGAACGGTAAAAGTGGATAGTTTAGCTCAGGAAGTCTGGAATGCTATAGGAACAAGAACAGGACAAACTGGAGGCTATTATGATAGCGTTGATACAGAAACTTTAGGGCAAACAGGATATTTAGGCCAGCAAGAGTATATAAAATCTTTGAATGATGGAGGAAGTGGGTACGAACACGAAGGTGAAGATACTTTCCTAGAGCTTATAATGAATGATGCTTTTTCTGCTCCTGCACTTTTTACAGGCACAGCGATACAAGCAACCGCACAATTCCAGTTTAAATTAAACTCAGCAAGTACTTGGACAAATGTAGGAAGTGCAATGACTCTTACATTAACAAGTATAAGCGGTCAATCTGCACAGCATTACTCAATTAATTTTGCAAATGAAGTAGAAATAAGCAGTAGTTTAACTTCAGGAAATTACTATGACTATAGAGTTAAAATAGTTGCTGCAACGGGATCAGGAGTTAGAAATGCTTTCCAACAGTTTACTAACTATGGACAAGGCGGAGCAAATGATGCTAATGGTAGCCCGATTATTCTTGAAATAAGAGAAGGAGCAACTGGAGTTACTTCAGGAGACTTAGTAACAAATAGGTACATAACTCATTCAGGAGATGAAAATACAAGAATATCCTTTACTCCTGATCAAATTGATTTTGAAGTCGGAGGACAAAATTTTATAACTCTAGAAGAAGATACTAATGATATTATTCGACTAAGAAAAGATGTTATTATGTCTGGAGATTTAACAGTTCAAGGAACAACTACTACTTTAAATACATCAACACTTGATGTTGAAGATAAAAATATTACACTAAATTATGGTTCAGGAAATACCTCAGGATCCGCAAATGGAGCAGGTATAACAATACAAGACGCTGTTGATGTTAATAATAATGCTACTATTTTATGGGATGCTAGCGGCGATAAGTTTGATTTCTCACATCCTATAAGTGTTGCAGGTAACATAAGCGTTACAGGCACAGTTGATGGTAGAGATATAGCAACTGATGGAAATAAACTTGATTTAATCGAAAGCAGTGCTGATGTAACCGATACAGCAAATGTTACTTCAGCAGGTGCGTTAATGGATTCAGAAGTTACTGATTTAGCAGGTATTAAAGGTGTAACTATATCTACATTACAGTCAAAACCCTCTGAAGGTGCTTTTGCTGATGGAGATAAAACTAAGCTTGATAACATAGAAGAAAATGCTGACGTAACCGATACAGCAAATGTTACTTCAGCAGGTGCGTTAATGGATTCAGAAGTTACTGATTTAGCAGGTATTAAAGGTGTAACTATATCTACATTACAATCAAAACCTTCTGAAGGTGCGTTTGTTAATGGAGATAAAACTAAACTTGATAACATAGAAGAAAATGCAACAGCCGACCAAACTCTAGGAGATTTAGGAATCACAGCAACAGCAGCTGAGATTAATAAGTTAGATGGCTACACAGGTAGCGTTACAGAACTTAACTACTTAGATACTTTACATGCTACTGGAGTTACCTCAACAGAGTTTAATTATTTAGATGGTGTAACAAGTGACATACAAACACAGTTCGATAACATAGACAGTACAACAATTAATAATAATGCAGATAATCGTATTATTACGGGTAGTGGTACAGCAAATACTTTAAATGCCGAAACTAATTTAACTTTTAATCCCGGCGTACTTCACAATATAGGAAGTACTACAGGTGGTGTGCCTCCAATTCTAAAGCTAGAGGACGTGGGCAGTTCAGGGAAACTTGTAGAATTTAAACATAGTGCAGGGGTTACAACATTAACATCAAGAAATGCAACATCAAATGGATCAATACAATTCAAAGGTTATAACGGAACTTCTATCACAACTTATGGTGGTTTTGATGCTTTGGGTAATTTTCAAATTGGCACAGTCGATATAATAGATGCTTCTCGAAATATATCAAATATTGGAACTATCAGTACTAGTGTTGCTATGTCCTCATCTCCTAGCAATATTATTCATATGGCTATGGCAGGTACGAATACGAATGGAGGTGGCGGAGCCATAAGATTCAAAACTTCTGCAAGTAATACTTCTACAACTTTATATTATTCAAGTGTTGAAGGTATAAGATCATCAAGTAGTGATGGTAG
>Ga0098048_1000803_pt1 | contig 14341 bp, 6 predicted proteins | sample 13_taG_FD_75052 | JGI IMG/M metagenome (GOLD analysis project Ga0098048, IMG submission 75052) | Marine viral communities from the Subarctic Pacific Ocean - 13_ETSP_OMZ_AT15268 metaG | ecosystem: Environmental > Aquatic > Marine > Oceanic | place: Pacific Ocean | collected 2015-01-16 | reverse complement strand
CGTGGGCCTCTGCACCATTTGTTGTAACTTCGTCTAATGTGCTGGCTAATCCAGTTAATTGACTACCGTTACCAATAAAATTAGTGGCCGTAATGTCACCTGTGCTTACAATATTGAGTGCAGTGGTGTTGCCGTTACCTAAAATATCATTAAGTGTACTTGCTAGTCCAGTTAATTGACTACCATCACCAATAAAACTTGTAGCAGTAACAGTACCGCCTGTCAAGTCTATATTGAGTGCGCTCGTGTTTCCGTTTGTGAGGATATCATCAAGTGTTGCCGCAATACCAGTAAGTTGACTGCCGTCACCATATAAAGTAGTTGCGTGTACTTCTGCCCAAACTTTGGATGCACTACCCAAGTCATATGTGTTTGTGATATCAGGCAGTATGTCACTACCAATTTCAGCACTGATTGTAATTGTGTCAGTATCACTGTCGCCCAGCTGTATATCACCACTGGCTGTAATATTGCCAGTAGCATGTATATTTCCTGACACTGTAAAGTCATGTGTTGGTGAATTAGTATTAATCCCTACACGATTATTGACTGTGTCAATATAGATGTTGTTGCCGGATCCAACAATTAAGCCCTGATCATCGTCAAGTGTAAAGTTGTTGGCAAGCATATTTGAGCGTACACGTTGCAATGCCATATGGCAATCTCCTCAGTTATTACACTTATTTATCAATATTGTATTACAATTTTTTAATAAGGATTTCTATTATTATAGATTGCTTGAACATGTCTATCATTATATGCTGCATAACTTAGAAATAAGTTTTTGATGCTGCCCTGTAAAAAATAGTTTCCACTACCGCCTCGAACTCCAAAATATGTACCATAAGTACACGTAGTAGACAAATGATCACAAAAATTTCCATGATGTATATAATATAATTTACCATTACGGTATACTCTAAAATTAAGTTGTGCTGGGTCACTCACGAGTACTATATGTTCCCATACATAAAACTGTGGGGTAAACGGAAATGTAACTTCTGTGTTGTCATCTCGCAGAACAGTCATAGTGTCATTACTATCTACAATCCAATATACTGCATCACTGTTACTTGTCCTTGCATCCATTAAATATGTTCTGCCAGCTGGATTGTGCCTTGTCATTCTCACCCAAAAACCAGTTGAAAAACATGCATTACTCCCATTATTACCGCCTGTAGCTTGAACATCAACATACCCTGTGCTAGTTTCTCCAAAGTTTAAACTTTTTCTTCCAAACGGGGTTTCGCCGGCATAATTAAAAGATCCTGATGGAAATGCAACTTGCCCTGAAGATCCACTACAACTTGTGTGATCATCAAAGCCATATCTAAATGCCGCATTATAGAATGTAGGATCTTCATATGACATGAAACTTGTTTCATTGTTTTCAGCTATACCGTCTCTTAAATTTACTGTTGATTTTGTTACTGTTAGTGCCATTATTAATCCTCTACTATAAGTCCATTACGTGCGCTCATTGCACCGCCAATGCCTGTTGTACTATTTTCCACTCTAATTAATCCTCTAAATGAACTTCTACCAGAACTGCTACCTAAATGTAACAATTGAGTGCCATCATCATATGCTATTTCTGAAAAAGAATTTGAAGTTCCATATAATGTACATGCAGTATTTTCTTTAAACATATGGCTTTCTTCTTCATACATAAATTGTATTAGTTCTGCACTTGGAAGACCTGAAGACCCTATGCTTAATTTTGAGAGTGCCATCTTTTTACCACGGCCATTAACTGCAATATATCCATTAGTTGTTGGTTCTGCGCCTAATGCATAATACCAATCTGTATTTGGTAAATCAAGTGATGGGGCATAATTATCAGACTGATGGAATCTACCATTTCTGTATACAGACACATCTTTTCCATTACTAACAACATCAATTTTTTGCCAGCCAGCAAAACTATCTAAAGAGTGTTGACTAAATGTATTACCACCACCACTACGTCCCTGTATTCTTAATGCGTTTCCACTATACCAAAATATACCATCTCCATGTGTTGCCGACTGGCCATTCATTGAAAATATTGCATCCCATGTAGTTGTAGTGGTTCTACTAACCCATGTACTAAAATACCACTCTGCGCCAAAACCTGATAAACTGCCTTGATAAGGTATTGCCATGAAGTTATTAGAACTACTACAATCATACCCCATTAACTCACTTCCTGTTGCAACTGGGGCTCTTGCTACAGTACCTACTATACCAGCATGATTTTCATGTCTTTGATATCTATCATCTACTCTTGATATCCACATTCCATCAATTGTAATTTGACCGCCAGCTGTGCGTAAAAATCTAATTCGAGGACTAGCAGTACGAGTAAACCTCACACAATAATACCCTACAAATCCAGGATTTATTGATCCATAAACTGTTTCTGTAACACCAATAGCGCCAGGGCCATCATCATCCAACCTAACTACACCGCTGTTTTGATTTGCTGTTACACGAAATACCAATACGTAATCTTCACCTGATACACCGCCCCAATTAGAATTTGTCGCTCTGCTAGCAGCGGTATTAGTGATATTTAAAGTACCACCACTTATATTTGACCCAGCTGCATGACTCCAGTTATCGCTATTACCGAAATCATCACTAAATGTAAGTGGAGCATTATCTGTAGTACCAGTTGCATCAGCAGCTAAAGCAAACTTTATTTCTTTATGCATCCAACCTGTATTATAATCTTTTGAAAGGAAAGCAACTGCTTTACCATCTTTATGAAATTTGGTTGCTCCATATTTAGTAGCTAATGCTGTGCCGTGTGTATCTGTACTAATATCTATTAGCCCGGCATTACTATCTCCCTTTGACCCCAAATATTGCATGGGAGCCGAATTCCAGTGAGTATCATCATAAAACCGTTCCCATGTTTGATAAGACCTACCATAATTCAATCCTGTAGTATCATATGTGTGTCCACTTTCAACTACTACATATCGACTGTCATGTCCGGGTAGTCCTCCTCCCCAACTATGATTATATGCATATTCTGTACCTCTGCCGGTCCAACTGAATTTTCTTGTTCGCATAGATGGAGTGTATGTATCAATCTTTTTTGTTACTTCTTCACTAGGATGAATAATACATACTGCTAATTCATTTGCTATTCCTATTATCGGTATAGGTAATCTAGTAATTGGATCTATAGGAGATTCATCAGTAACTGTCATAGATACATCTTGTACTGTATCACTATTAATATATTTACTAGCATCATCGCCTTCGTTCCAAAAGGCCTTTTGGTCATTTCTTTGTTCAATGTTGCCTTTATATTCCCACATACCGCTACCATCTGCATGTAATCTTGCCTTATCAGTAATAAGATCTATTTTTACTAAGAATGAACCACCAACACATATTAATCCATTTAGAGCCTCTACACACCTTGGATTTTGATTGTTTTGATATTGTACAATATTGCCGCTACTACCTACTGAGCCATTTTTTGCAAAAGACATCCACAGTGGACATTCTGGATCATCAGCATCATATATAAACAGTCCATCCCCTGTTACGGAAAGTATTGCTACTACTGGGAAATCTGCTCTACTACTTCTAGTACTACTACTAGCTTCGTTATACCAGCTTGTGTTTCTTACACGCTTGCGCCATTGACCACCGTCACTATCATTTCTAGTGTCATAAACAAAAACATCATTCTGTCCACCAGCCGTAATGTCAGTACTAATTGCACTAAACTTGTAATCTTCTGCTAATACATTTCCAGCAACATGCAATTTTTCACTTGGACTGTCTATACCAACCCCAACTCTCATGTTATCTTGTGTAGGAGAAGTTGTTAATATAATGTCTGCTTGGCCATATGATGAGTTTGTTTCTACCTTTATATCATACGCACTAGTACCATATATACTACCACGATCACCCGCACCATAGAATTCAATACCTGCATTTCCAGTGTTATCAGGACTTGCTAGTCTTATAAATGCATTGGAGTCTTTCTGAAATGTGGCTACAACATTTGAAGAGTTTCTATCATTTGATGGTGCAGCAAGAGCATTAACTTGAAAGTTATTTCCAACTTCAAATCTAGCACTAGGTTGGTTGTTGTTTACACCAACTCTCCCATTTTCATCAACTTGGAAAAATACACTTCTTCCTGTATTATTATTACCCAAAGCTGTATACTTTGCAATCTCTAAACCGTTATCAGTAACAACAATACCAAAGTTATTATTATTATTAGATGACCAGTCGCCGGCACCTCTGGCTAATTTTATACCACTATAGTTTCCAGCTTGACCACGTATTTGTGCAAAGGTAAATGTTCCACTGTTTCCTATATCTAATTTTGTTGTAGGAGATTGAACACCTACTCCAATTTTTCCTTCATAATCTATTCTTAATCTTTCAGCAGGCTGATCAGCAAATGATGCGCTACTCTTGGTAAAAAATGCTAACCCTTGTATGTCATTATCACCGCTTTCTTGAGTGGCAACAATTTTAGGTCCTCTGGTTTTACCAATAGTTACTGCTGCTGAACTATAAGTTCCATCACCTGAGCCTTCACCATAAATTTCTAATTTTGTTTGCGGGTCACTAGTATTAATTCCAACATGTCCTGATGAATTAATATTTAAAGTAGAACCACTTGTATTATATCCAAGTCTTAATGCACTATTTTGTGCATCAGTAAAAATAGTACTATATGCAGCACCGTTTTCAGATTCTATTCTGACTTCGCCATGTGAATATGCAGCAGTGTTTATATTTTTAATAATTATTCCACCTAAGTTACCTACATTATCGTCTATAACAACTAGCGATTTATTCATATTCCAATGATCAGTAGTACTATTATAAGTAATATTTGCATTAGCACCATCAACAGTTATACCGGCACCGTTTGCTGCGGCAGCGTTAACAGCACCACTTGCAAGTGTTAAATTAAGGTCATCTACTTCAACTATTGAACTGTTAATGGTAGTAGTTATGCCGTCTACTTGTAAGTTACCTGCAATTACGACCGTACCTGTATTGTCTCCAACTGCTGCAGGATCAATAGTAAATGTTTCTGGTCCTGCTAGATAGCCAGTAGTAACAATATTACCAACGCTACCTCCTGCCAGTCTTGTATCCACTCTTGCATCTGTATAGTAAAGATTACTTGAACCTTCTGCCACTGTATCTGTGTTGCCTTGTGTATACGAAACAACCCCTGTGCCACTATCATAGCTTAAACTACCTGTAGCACTGATAGATGCTCTTGCACGGGCATCTGTATAATATAAATTTGTGCCTTCGGTTAAGTCAGTTGTGGTAGCGGCTGATATACGTGCATCTGCTCGGGCATCTGTATAATATAAATTTGTGCCTTCGGTTAAGTCAGTTGTGGTAGCGGCGGCTATACGGGCATCTGCTCTAGCATTGGTAAAGAATAAATTTGTTGAACCTTCAGTTAGGTCATCGCTGTTAGCTGCTCCAGCCTGTTGCCAAGCAGTGCCATCCCAGATATACAAGATATCTGTGTCGGTAGCAAATGCCTGGTCGCCTGGGTTATTTCCTGTGAGTGGTAAGTAGGTACTGTCGTCATATACATTAACTTTTGCAATTACTGCTGATCCATCTTCCACAACTAGTTCTGCCGTTCCAGCTACTTCACGTATCTTGTTCTCAAAACTAGGAGTATTTTCCACATATGTAGCCAAGTCCTGTGGTACAAATTTACCACTGCCTGCATCATAAACGATACACATCTGGTTAACTAAACTAGGGATAGGTCTTAGTTCAACAGCCGTCTTGTGGCCTTCTTGTGTATGCTGAAAGTATACTACATAATTGCCGTTGATGTTTGTTTCAACTGCTAAATCTTTTACAGTAATTTCACCTCTCATCACTGAGTGGTTACCGCACTGGTAGTATAATGTATCTGGTGCATTTGCTGGTACTGTAAATGTTATAGTACCGCTGTCTGTACGGCTTCCAGTTACGCCACTTGTGTATTCACCAAAGTATGTGCCAGCACTAAAATTGGTTCCGTTGTCTGTTGTAAAATAAAACGGATGCCCAGTGGCATTTATGTTTACAGTATATGTGCCGCCACGGTAGAACGGACCTAAGTTTGGATTATCGCCTTTGGCTGATCCACTAAATGTGTATCCACCACTGCCGTTATTGGCCACAGTGTATGCAACACTGGGATTTGATAGTGTTGGTGGTGTAATTGTACTAGGTACGTTTACTGTAATACGTTGTACGTCTGTAGCATTACCACCATTTATATCTGGGTGTGTATCACTTATTGGTCCAGCACTGGTTGCCCAGGAAACAAGGTTATCTGTACCTGCTCCGTCCACCCACTTCAAATACAAACTGTGCGTTTGTGTCATAGTGCCATGAATATCATAAGCTGCAAAGTTATTGACTACATATGTACCTTCTTTGTACAAGGGTACATTTAATTCATTTGAATTGGTGATTGTTCTACGTGCATATGGCAGGGTACTTTGTTCCCATGTCCATTTCCACATTGTAGCTTGACCTGCGTCAGGTGCATCTACTTGTATCTCAAGTACTTCTGGAGCAATTGCTAAATTAATATTGACTAAGCTGTCAATATTTGTTGTGTCGATATCTAAATCGGTGATTGTGCCTGAGTCATTTACTACCAAACTTTTGGCAAGTTGAACTAATTCGTAACCTTTACTTGACATGTGTAATACATCCTGTTGTTATTACACTTATTTATCCGTCTACTTGATCCCAGCTCTGGGTTTCTTCATTCCAATTATATCTATTGGCATCATCAGGATAATCTACTGGTGCTTCCCATAGACACGTGTCTTCATTTAATACCCAACTAGGAAATGGTTTCGGAGTTATAAATGCATCTCTATCTTCATCATATGTAAAACCAACACCAGCAAAGTTTTTTCTTAGTGGATTTCCTTCTGGGTGATTACCGCCAAAAGTATTGTAGCTAGTTTGAATCCATTGTCCAGGACTATTGTCTATAAAAGTTTCAAAAAACTCAGCTTCTGCTACAATTACTCTTTTTACTATACCTTTATAAACTTTTGCATAATGTGCCATTTAATTATTCCTTTAAAATGTCTTATATCTAATAATCACAATGCCTGAACCGCCATTGCCGCCACGACCAGCTTCAGTGCCGCCTCCGCCACCAGATCCTGTATTTGTGCCACCAGCACCTGCAACACCACCACCACCTAGTGATACAGCATTACTGCCAGAATTTCTAGCTGAACCTCCACCTGAACCACCTGCAGCATACGCCGTGCCACCACCGCCGCCGCCAATACCACCATCTCCACCAGTACTACTGCCACTATATGAGCCGCCGCCACCTCCAGCAGCATAATAATAATTATTTCCATCATAATTATTTTGTGTTCCAGCTCCACCATCGCCACCATTTGGATTAACGGCATTTTCACCAGCAGCGGCTGAGCCACCACCACCTCCAGCAGAGTGTTGACCCGAGGGTCCTACTGAAGTTCCTCCGTTATTACCCTGTCCTGGAGTACCGACACCAACAGGTGATCTTGGTCCTTGTCCGCCACCAGATCCTCCGTCACCAACACTACCGGTTCGTTCAGTGCCGCCGCCGCCGCCACCAATGGATGTTAATAGCGAAATACCTCCTCCAGATATTACTGAATCACTACCTTCTTGAACTGAACTGTATCCGGCATTTGTGCCGGCATTTGCCCCTCCTGCACCAACAGTAATGGTATAATTTCCAGCTGCAAAATTAAAATTGGTATAAGTTATAAAACCACCTGCGCCAGCACCTCCGCCAATATCTGACCCACCGGCGCCGCCGCCTGCAACAATAAGAATATCCGCTATACCTGGCGTAGAAACTGTAAACGAGCTAGATGAAGTGAATGTGTGAACTGTATATAATCCAACAGTAGACACAGTTCCTCCAGTGCCTTTCAGTTGTTCAAAATTTCTATAAGCCATTGTGCCTAGATCGGCATTTGTTGGTACTTGATTTGGTGCAGTCCCGATAAGTTTACCCATAATTTTATTCCTCTGTTATTTCTTGTAATGTAGCGTTAGATAGGCGCACAGGCCAGTAAGCAACTTTTTTAATTGTGCCGTTTACGTTGTTACCTCCGCCTAAAGTTCCACCAATAAATGCGCTAGTAACATTGTAAGGTACATCAGCAGAAGAGTCGGTTCCAATCTGTACCCCATCCCAAGTGGTAACAAAGTCGTTGGCTTGGAATGCCGCAGATGCTTTTATCTCAGCACCTACCGTATAAGCAGAAGGTGAAGCTTCTATATCAACAACTTTTGAACCAAAGGCATAGGCCTGAACTTCTTTTGCATTACCAGAGTTCACCCGCAATAACACAACATTATTGTCATTAGCTCCGCCAATCCTAAATACTGTGCGCCACGAACTTGTGTCTGCAGGGGTGTATTGCCCAAACATAGTACCACCTAAATTATTGTACCAACTAACATCATTTATTGTCGCGACATCCACTGCTCTAGTCGTACTAGAACCTCCGCCACTCTTTATAAAGCTAGTTGCAAAACTTCCAATTTCTCTTTGATATCCCCAAGTAAGAAATGCTATATCACCCTGTAAGCCAGTCTCATAAGTATAAAGCTGAACATAACTCCCAGTTCCGCTCATTGTATACGACATAGTTATTCTATACCATTGATTGCCTACATGAGTTATAGTTTTTTTAGCTGCTGATCCACCAGTAACAGATCCTTCACCTGTTAGTAAAAATATACCATCTGGTCCTTGAGTGTTATCAAGAAGTCTAACCATGGTACCTGTTAAAGGTTTTACATATACTGATTGTGTAACATCAATACCATTAGCCGAAGAAGCACCTCCGCTATTTGGCCAATATATTAATGTTGATCCTCCAACTGTGTTACTACCTACCTCATATCCTATTGCAGTTTGTGTTCCATCAGGAGCTATTCCATATTCTGCTCTTTGAGTTGCTTGATATGTTCCAGTAGGCTCAGTAGTTCCACTATAGTTAGTCCGAGATTCTTCAATTAATAACCCCTTACTTTCACGTGTAATAGGATCATGATCAAACCGTGGTCCATCACTACCAGCTGTTAATAGCTTAGGCTGATATTTCACAACAGGTGTAGATGTTGTTGGAATATAAACTGATTCATGACTATTTTCTTCAACTTGGGCACCCCAAATTAGAATATCAGTTGCAGCTGTAGATGTATTATCTATTTCTATCATATGAGTAGTTAAAGTGGCAGTAAATGTAAATGAATACCTTTGCCAAGAAGAGGAGGTAGAAAAGGCGCTACTCATAACACCTCCATCAGTTCGGAGTTTGAATTGACTACCTGAAGCGTTTTCTTTGGCATAAACACTCATTGTGTATGAGCTACCCACTTTTGTACTAAACGTCTGCTGTAAATATGTTCCACCAGTGCTTTGAGGGTATTGAAGTCTCCATGCAGTAGATGTACCAGTAGGAGATGTGAAGCCAGACGTTAATGTGCCATTGGAACCAAAAGTTGGCCAAGAACCAAATGCTTCACTATTTTTTAACATATTTTCTTCAGCTTTCACATTAGTGCTACCATCGTAATAAAATGCACCACTTGAACGTGTAAAAGTAATACGAGGATCAAGGGTTTTACTGTTAGCAAAATCTAATAGAAGTGATGGTTTACTTGTTGGTAAAGCAGCGTCATTATTGTATTGATCAGCAGTAATAGTTCCTGCTACATCTAGTTTAGTATCTGGAGTAGGTGTCCCAATTCCCAAATTACCATTGGCGTCTAATTCTAGAAACCCTGTGTTTCCTAATTCACTTATCTCTTTTGCTCTAGTTGTCATCTACTTCGTCCCATGTTTGTGTTTCTTCGTTCCAAGTATAATATTGATCGTCATCCGGCTGGGGTATTGGCGCACCCCAAAGACATGTGTCTTGGTTTAATAACCAACTAGCAAATGGTTTGGGTGGAATAAAGGCATCCCTTTCACTGTCATATGTAAATCCTATACCTGCAAAATTATACCTAAGAGGTGTTCCACCATCAGGTTGTCTTGTATCTGGATCTATATGTACTCCACCTGAAGTATTATAACTGGTTTGTATCCATGCACCTGGACTAGTATCAATATAATTGTCCATGAAATCCTGATCTGCTCTAATAACATTTACTACTATTCCGTCTACTACTTTTGCAAAATAACTCATTTTATTTCCTTATAACGCATATCTAATTACAACAATTCCAGATCCACCTGATCCAGATACAGTAGCACCTGCATAGTTCTGCCCAGCCGCGCCACCACCGCCACCACCTGTGTTAACACTACCATTCCCTGGTGTGCTTCCACTTGTAGCATTTGATCCAGCTCCACCGCCGCCTGAGCCACCAGCTCCACCGCCAGAACCTCGACTGTTGCGTTGGTCACCCGATCCGCCTCCGCCGCCAGCATAATCAATATTAGATCCAGTTCTGAATGCATTGCCTGAACCAGCGCCACCAGTTCCTGTTGTACCACTATTACCAGCAGCACCTTTGCCACCGCCGCCGCCGTCACCTGGTCCAGTACACGGTCCGCCGTTATTTCCTTGGCCATTTGTTCCGAGACCACCAGCTTTAACTCCATAGCCGCCAGCGCCGCCACCGGATCCACCGTCTTTACCGATTCGGGCACCGCTTGTTTCACTGCCGCCGCCACCGCCACCGATAGCTGTGATGGCTCCTGAAAGACTTACGCTACTATTACTACCATTATTACCACGAGTTGCACCTCCGGTAGCACCACCGCCTGCGCCAATAATAACATTATATGTTCCTGGAGCGGCACTAACACCTGTTTGTACTACCATTCCGCCGGCACCTCCGCCGCCAGATCCATCATTACCGCCATGTCCGCCGCCAGCGGCACCACCGGCTACTATCATTATATCAATATCACCCTGACCTTCTACTACAAATGTTCCACTACTTGTAAAAGTGTGACTTTTATAACTTAGGCCACCAGCTGTGTATGTGGATTCAGTACCGCCACTTGCTACAACACCACCAGTGCTGCTTTTCCACACAGTTCCGTCATAAGTTAGTACAGCACCTGAGTTACTGTTATAGTACTGCTGACCGACAACTGGACTTGATGGTGCTGTTGTTGCAACAGGAAGCACAAATTCACCAGGTTTTACTTTACCGTCACTAGTAATTCTTAATCTTTCAGTATTATTATAAGTTCTAAAAACTAAGTCAACTTCGTTTCCTGAAGCATTTTCAACTACAGCGTCAATGGACGCTCTAACGCTAGCAGTTGGTGCTGTGCCGTCAGCAGAATACATCTGTATTTGCCCAATGCTTTGACCTGGTGTCCACGCATTACTATTGCGAGTTGAGGAAAGTCTAAGCGTGGTTCCATAAAGACTTGAAATCTCAAGTTTTGTATTAGGATCAATTGTTCCAATACCAACGTTGCCACCTCCTTGTATAATCATCGGGACACTAGTACCGTTATTCCACAAGAAGTGGCCTGCTCCTTCACCATTACCACTAGCAGTACTATACAGACTCCAATTTTTGCCGCCTGTGTCCGTGTTCCACAGTCTTAATACTGTGCCACCAACATTATCATCTTTAACTGATAATTGACTACTAAAAACTTCAGCTATTCCTGTACCACTAGGTGTCAATCTAACACTAGTATTAGTGCTTAATGCTTCCATTGTAATTAAGTTGTTGCCATAACTTAATGCACCTATGCCTGTACTATTATTTCCGTATCTAACAACACCATTGGCTTGTATTTTTGCATTAGAGTTAAAATTAACATCACCTATATTGTTTATGGTTACCCATTCTGTGCCATTTGTTCTAAATCCAATTTCATCAGATGAGTGTTTGTATTTTATATAACCTTTGGTTGCATTTGCTGCTGCATTTACAAACGCTATTTCAGACTCGGCAGTATCACTACCTGGCTGCAGTTTCATTTGTATAGTCTGATTTGTAGGGGCTTTCAAATGTAGTCTAGACGTAGGATTATCTGTACCAATACCAACATTACCGCCATTAAGATATGAATCTCCATCTGAGAATAACTGCACATTTCTTGTCCCGTCACCTTTTTGGATATTAATAAAGCCTTGGGCAGTACCTGCTCCGATTTGCACTTGGCCTAGAGCACCACCAGTGGTATCTTTAACAAATAAATCAGCTACATCTACATTAAGAGTACCTGTCATCGTACCACCAGCTAGTGGTAACTTATCAGCAATACTATTTGTAACTGTTGTGCTGAAGTTAGCATCGTCGCCCAGTGCAGCTGCTAATTCATTCAGTGTATCTAATGTAGTAGGCGCACTGTCTACTAGACCAGACAGTCCAGTACTAATTTGACTATTAACTTCTGCTTGTGTATAAGTTTCTGTTTTTAAATAATAAGCATCGTTTGTCAACAATTCATATACTTGAACATCCACCACATCGCCACTTGACAAATTGTATGTAAAGTTTACACTAGAACCAGTAGTTGCTACATAATCGTTACTGGCGCCTTCTACTTGTTTAACACCATTTCTATAAACCTCAACATTTTGACCAGTTGTGGTATATGATAGTGTTTCAGTGTTGTCATCTGCACCACTAATAGCATTTGTACTTGATGTGATACTGTATGTGTACTTGCGGAAAGTTGCATTGGCATCGGTTTCATCACCACCACCGCCACCACCGCCGCTGGCAGGTACAGCATCAACAAATACACTACCAGTATAAACTTTTAATTTTTGGTTTAAGCTATCAAAGAAGAAACTACCTTGTGCTGGTGTTCCACTATAACTAGTTGCATATTGTACTGTGGTATTGTTTACAGTACCACGTAAACTACCTCCAGTTATTGTGCTTGACTTTACCCTAGCATCTGTGTAATATAAATTTGTACTGCCTTCACTAAGTGCATCTGTATCACTGGCTGTTATACGGGCATCTGCTCTAGCATCTGTGTAATACAAGTTTGTGCCTTCACTTAAATCGCTAGTGGATTTACCACTTAGATCTAAGTTACTGCCTGCTTGCAGTGCAATACGAGCATCTACTCTAGTATTTGTATAGTAAAGATTAGATCCTTCACTTAATGCTCCAGTATCTTTTGTTCCAATCCAAGTATCAGCTGTGCTTGTAAAGTCAGTTATTGCTAATTTTGTTGCAATATTGTTTGCTGTTGTAGTAGCAAAATTAGGGTCATCTCCCAGTGCAGCTGCTAATTCATTTAGTGTGTCCAAGGTAGCTGGTGCTGAGTCTGTTATGCTTGCTACAATATTTGTTGCTGTATCAAAGTCATTACTACTCAAATAACTAGAAACTCTAGCATCTGTAAAAAATAAATTTGTACTGCCTTCAGTTAGGTCATCACTATTTGCAGCTCCGGCTTGTTGCCAAGCACTACCGTCCCAGATATACAAGATATCAGTGTCAGTAGCAAATGCCTGATCACCTGGATTATTTCCAGTAAGTGGGAGATATGTACTGTCGTCATAAACATTAACTTTAGCGATTACGGCACTGCCGTCCTCAACTACTAATTCTGCTGTACCTGCCACTTCACGTATCTTGTTCTCAAAGCTGGGTGTGTTTTCTACATAGGTTGCCAAATCCTGTGGCACAAATTTACCACTGGTGCTGTCGTATACCAAGCACATCTGATTAACTAAACTTGGAATAGGTCTCAGTTCAACAGCCGTCTTGTGTCCTTCCTGTGTATGTTGGAAATAAACAACATAGTTGCCGTTAATATTTGTTTCGACAGCCAAGTCCTTGACTGTAATCTCACCTCTCATTACGCCGTGGTTACCACATTGGTAATAAAGCGTATCTGGTGCGCCAGCTGGTACTGTAAATGTTATAGTGCCACTGTCTGTTCTTGAGCCAGTAACTCCGCTTGTGTACTCACCAAAGTATGTACCTGAGGCAAAGTTTGTTCCGTTATCTGTTGTAAAATAAAATGGGTGTCCAGTGGCGTTTATGTTTACGGTGTAAGTACCGCCGCGGTAAAACGGTCCTAGGTTTGGATTATCGCCTTTGGCACTTCCACTAAATGTGTAACCACCACTGCCGTTGTTAACTACACTATAGCTGACTGACGGGTTAGTCAAAGTTGGTAATGTAATAGTACTGGGTACGTTTACTGTAATACGTTGTACATCAGTTGCATTACCGCCGTTGATATCTGGGTGTGTATCGCTAATTGGCCCTGCACTAGTTGCCCAGGATACCAAGTTATCTGTGCCAGCACCATCTATCCATTTAAGGTATAGTGAATGTGTCTGCGTCATACTTCCGT
>Ga0098048_1000801_pt1 | contig 14421 bp, 18 predicted proteins | sample 13_taG_FD_75052 | JGI IMG/M metagenome (GOLD analysis project Ga0098048, IMG submission 75052) | Marine viral communities from the Subarctic Pacific Ocean - 13_ETSP_OMZ_AT15268 metaG | ecosystem: Environmental > Aquatic > Marine > Oceanic | place: Pacific Ocean | collected 2015-01-16 | reverse complement strand
TGGTTTGATGCAGTTATTGCCGGAAAACAGCAAACTGATTTCTTTGCTAGCAGAGTAACCAACTACAGTAAAGGACATATGGAGTGGGACCCGTCTACAATGTTTTAATTTAAAGTTATGAGTTTAACACTAGACACTTCCCTATGGGAAGCCGGTAAAGATTATCCTGAATGGATGAATGAAGTATCTTTAGCAACAATATCGAAAGGATACTTACTACCAAACGAAACACCAAAAAAAGCATATAAAAGAGTAGCAGATACAGTCGCTATGAGATTAGATAGACCAGATCTTGCTAGTAAATTCTTTAGATATATGTGGAAAGGTTGGTTAAATCTAGCCTCTCCAGTACTATCAAACACAGGAACAGATAGAGGTTTACCAATCTCCTGTTTTGGAATAGATACACCCGACTCTATCAGAGGAATCGGTCTTACTAATGCCGAGCTAATGAAGCTAACATCTCTGGGAGGTGGTGTTGGTATTGGTTTATCAAAAGTTAGAGGTCGAGGTGTAAAGATAGGCAAAGACGGTGTCGGACAATCCGAAGGAGTAGTACCATGGGCGAAGATATATGATTCTACAATCATAGCAACAAATCAAGGTGCTGTTAGAAGAGGAGCTGCTTCAGTTAATTTAGATATTAACCACGTTGACATTGAAGAGTTCTTACAAATCAGAAGACCTAAAGGAGATCCAAACCGTCAATGCCTCAATCTTCATCAATGTGTAGTTGTAGATGATGCCTTTATGCAAAAATTAGAGCATAGAGATCCTGATGCTATGAAACTATGGGTAGAGATTTTGAAGTCTAGAGTAGAAACTGGAGAACCTTATATAATGTATAAGGATAATGTAAATAATACCAATCCTCCGGCTTACAAGAAAAATAACCTTGAAGTTTCAATGACAAATATCTGTTCTGAGATTACTTTATTTACAGATGAAGAGCATAGCTTTATTTGCTGTCTATCCTCAGTAAATCTTGCAAAATACCACGAATGGAAAAATACAGATTTAATTGAAACTGGAATATATTTCTTAGACGGTGTTTTAGAAGAGTTTTTAGCTAAGACTAACGGTAAAGAATCTTTGGTTAGAGCACATCGTTCGGCTAAAAAAGGTAGAGCTATCGGATTAGGAGTATTAGGATGGCATACATTTTTACAAAATGAAAGAATACCTTTTGCTTCTATTGCAGCTACTTCTTATACTCATAACATCTTTTCTGATATTAAAAGTAAAGCTGAAGCAGCTTCAAGAAAACTTGCCGATGAATATGGAGAGCCGCTATGGTGTAGAGGAACAGGAATGAGAAACTCTCACTTACTTGCAATAGCACCTACAGTTTCTAACAGTACTATTTCAGGAGGAGTTTCTGCAGGTATAGAACCAGTACCGGCTAATGTTTATACTTTTAACTCTGCCAAAGGCACTTTTATTAGAAAAAACCAAGCTTTAGAAAATTACCTTGAAGAAAGAGGTCATAATACTGAAGAGGTATGGGACCAGATTATGAAAGATAGAGGTTCTATTGCAAATTTACCTGAAGATGTTATGCCATCTGAAGATAAATCTATCTTCTTAACTTTTGCAGAGATTAACCAACTACAGCTTGTAGAACAAGCAGCTGCAAGACAAAAGTACATAGATCAGACTCAATCTTTAAATCTAGCTTTTGATCCTACAGATTCACCGAAATTTATCAATGAGGTACATCAAACGGCTTGGAGACTAGGAATAAAAACACTATATTATTTAAGAACCGACTCTGTAATCAATGGAGATATAGGTTCAAGAACATCAACAGATTGTTTAAGCTGTGATGGATAAAATTTAGATCTTTTTTTATATAAAGGTTATAAAAATGGTAATACAACATATTCTTTTCAGAAGAGCTTTAGAAGAAGAAGGTATTCCTATATTTGATGATCATATAAATCATTCATTACCTGCTAATTTTAATAATAAAAAACAGTATCCGTTTGTTTTTCCTAAATCTTTTATACAAGATATAAAGAAACTTAATAGCTATAGGAATATAGATTATTTTTTTGCTGGTACTTTAAATTGTAAAGGAACTCATAGAGATTTTTTAAAAACCTGGGATAAACCAAACTCTATTATATTAACTCCACGGGAAAATAACTTTATACACCCTAATAACGACCCGACAAGGTACTATGGAGATAATTTTTTCAATGTTGACTATTTTTCTCAACTAGCAAGAACAAACTTTGCTTTTGCTCCGGCAGGCTGTTCTTATGAAAAAGAAAAAGATTTTTTTGGTTGGACTTATAGATTTTGGGAGGCAGTTTTAGCAAAAGCAATACCGGTAACAAATGAACCTCATAAAATTTTACATCAAGGTTATAAGTATTATTCGTTAGAAGATGAACACATATACAGAGAGGATTGGGCTGAGCATAATTTTAATAAACTTGTAAAAGAAAATTTTATATGGACAGAAGATTAAAAGTGAATTGGTCACCTTCTGGTAATTTTGGAGATGCTTTGAATCCTTATTTTCTTTTTAAGCAAAACATACCTTTTACTTTTGCTCATCATACTATCGGCAGTAAAGTATGCATGATAGGTAGTATTTTATCTATAGGTTCAAGAGATAAGACTGTAGTATGGGGAAGTGGATTTGTGTATAAGTACCAAAGTATCAAAAGCGGTACTATTTTAAGAGCTGTAAGGGGATTTAAAACCTTATCTAAAATTGAACAAAGCGGTTATGATATTTCTAACGTAGCTATAGGAGACCCTGCTCTTCTACTACCCAGACTATATAATCCTACAGTAGAAAAAAAGTATAAATTAGGGATTATTCCACATATTATGGATTACGATCTTTATAAAGAGTATTTAGACAGTAACCCTGGTAAATTTACAAATACTTTACTAATAGATCCTAATGTTATGTGTAGAGGTGTAGAAGGCTTTGTGGATAAAGTACTACAGTGTGAAAAAATTGTAGCCTCATGTCTTCATGGTTTAATCTGTGCTGATACCTACGGTATACCTAGCCTGTGGAGTAGACCTAGTGATAGACTAGTAGGAGATGATGTAAAATTTGACGATTATTACAGTTCTATAGGCATTGATAAGGTTGAAAAAATACAGTTTGTAGAAAACGAAAATATCAATATAGACGTTAAAGATTTAAATATAAATTTAGACGACTTATGGGATAAAAATCCTTGGTATGATCTACCTGATGAATACTATACTGATATATCAGATATTGAAACCTGGAAGAAAGACTGCTATCCAGAAAATTATACTTTTAAAAACAGAGATTTACTCTGGGATGATAGAGAAATAAGATGTACTTGGTAATATGAAAATTATTTTAACTTTAACTACGGTTCCTAATAGACTACTTGAAGAAAGATCTCATATGGGAACAATACACGGACTAAAAACACTACTTAAGCAGACCTATCATGATTATGAAATTCATTTTAATGTACCCTGCAGTTATAGAGGTGTAGATATTTCTTTACCCCGTTGGTTATTAGATTTAGAAGCTCAATACGACTTTCTTAAGGTTTTTAGAACACAAGATTACGGACCTGTAACTAAAATTTTACCTACTTTAGAAAGAGGAGGAGATCCCGAAGATATTATTATTACAGTTGATGACGATTTATTCTACATGGATGGTATAATACCTGCTCATTTGAACGGTCGTAAAAAATACCCAAACTGTGCTATAGGATTTTCCGGTCTGTCTTCCTTAAGTGAATCAGGCTTACATTTTGTAACTTCTATGGATAGAGATGTGAGAGTAAAAATATTAGAAGGTTATAAAAGTGTTTCTTATACAAGAAAATGGTTTAATGTTCAAGAATTCAAGGATGATTTTGCTCTAAAAGTTTGGCAAGATGATCATTCTTTATCTGCTTATATGGGTTTTAAAGGTATAGAGAAATGGTGTTTAACTGATCCATCTATAACTGATTTTACCCCAAGAGTAGAATCATTTCCGGTAATAAAACACGTACCTTTAGAATTTGGAGGATGTAGAGTATTCAGAGATAAACAAGATGCTGAAAATGATAGGAATATACAACAATTTTATAGTAACGGATATTTAGAGAGATGACAGATATTACATTAGTCACCGGGTTATGGGATATCAACAGATCAGAACTTAATCAGGGCTGGAACAGATCATTTGAAGATCACTATATAAAAAAACTTACAGAGTTACTACAGGTACCGTATAATTTAATAGTGTTCGGTGAAAAAGAATTAGAGACTGTAGTATTTAAGCATAGAAGTAGAGAAAACACACAGTTTATTGAACGTAAACAAGAGTGGTTTAGAAACGAATTTAACGATAAGATTCAAAGTATACGTACTAACCCTGACTGGTATAATCAAGTAGGATGGTTAAAAGAGTCTACACAAGCTAGTTTGGAAATGTACAACCCACTTGTAATGTCAAAAATGTTTTTACTTAATGACGCTACAGTATTAAGTAAATTTAATACACCTAATTTCTACTGGATAGATGCCGGTATAACAAGTACTGTTAATGTAGGGTACTTTACTAAAGACAGAGTTTTAGATAAATTATCTAATTTTGGTAGTAAATTACATTTTTTGTGCTTCCCCTACAGTACAACAACTGAGATACACGGTTTTACTTACCCCGATATTAACAATTATGCTGATAACGACGTTAAAAAAGTAGCACGTGGAGGCTTTTTCGGCGGTAGTAAAGAATCGATCAATACCTGTAATGAAATATACTATCAACTACTTTCTCAGACTCTGAATGACGGTTATATGGGGACTGAAGAAAGTATTTTCTCTATTATGGTTTACAAATACCCTAATGTTATCTCTCATACTATGATAGAGGAAAATGGATTGATTTATAAATTCTTTGAGGATTTAAAAAACGATATTTTCAACCGTATAGACAATCTATCAAATAATATTCCTCTAGATTTATCTAAAGTCGGTTTATACGTTATAGGTTATAATTCTCCTAATCAATTCAAGACCTTATGTGAGAGTATGGAGATTTATGATAAAGATTTTTTAAATGTACCAGAAAAGTTCTTATTAAATAACTCTACTGACAGGAGTACAGATAAAGAATATGATGAGCTATGTAAAAAATATAACTTTACTCAGATTAAAAAAGATAATATCGGAATTTGCGGAGGTAGACAGTTTATAGCTGAACATTTTGATAAAAATACTGATTTAGATTTTTATTTCTTTTTTGAAGATGATATGTTTTTTTATAACGGTAGGATAAACACCTGTACAAACGGGTTTACTCGTAAAATTGATAAATTGTATAGAAAATCTATTAATATAGTATATGAAAATTCATTAGATTTTTTAAAACTTAACTTTACAGAATTTTTTGGTGATAATAGAAAGCAATGGAGTTGGTTTAACCTTCCTAGCGATAAAAAGAAATCCTTATTTCCAGACAACCCTTTCAAAGGTAATGCTAGTGTAGTTAATGCTCCAAATGTTAGATATGAGCTAATTGATACTCATCAAAGTCTACCTTATGCACTTGGTGATATATACTACTGCAATTGGCCGCAAATAGTTTCAAGAGAGGGTAATAAAAAAATGTTTTTAGATACCAAATGGGAAAATCCGTACGAGCAGACTTGGATGTCTCATATTTTTCAACAAACTGTCAAAAAAGAAATTAAACCGGGCATACTACTTGCCACCCCTACAGAACACAATAGATTTGACCATTACCCAAAAGAAGAAAGAAGAGAAAATTAATCTAGGTCTAGAAAAACGTTAGTTAATCGAAAATTAATAGGTAACTGTAATTATATATCTATTTATTACAAAGGTTTCATAACCGGTTTTGCAATAAAAAACTGATTTATGAGACCTTTTCTGTTTACATTTATCTGCTTATTCACATCTTTTTGCATCAGTCAAGAGACTGTACATATACTAGATGTTAAAAATGAGATAGTTTTAGGACCGTATGCCGGAAATAGAAATCTGGCTTTCGGTGTCCAGTCTATACTAGAAGAAATCGTTCAAGATAGAGACTACTACCTATCTGAAGATTCAGAAACTACTCTCCAGGTTACCCTTTTATATTTTGATGTTAAAAAGACATCTATACAGATAGCTGTTCATGGTAAAAATATTGATGAAACTCAAATTATTGCCAGAGGAGAATTATTTGTTAATGGTAAAAAGAAGAAATCAACAGTTGCAAAAGGAACTTCTAAAGAGATTTCTACTGCTACTCTTATTATAGACGACGGTGGAGGATTTTCACAAGCTGGAGTTTCAACTGCACTTAAAAAAGTATGCGATCAAATAATAAAGAAATTAAAACTATGAAAAAATTTTTATTAGTATCAATTTTACTACCCTTACTTACCTTTGGACAGACTAACCTTGCCCATAGTGTAATTACAGGAGCTCCTTACAACGTAGGAGATGAGGTTATTGTAAAATTTGAAATACTTACCTCAGGTGGTGAAGTACCGACTTTACTTCAATTTGATTATGAATATAATAATAAACTTTTAGAGAAAGTTAGTCATACTTTTGACCCAGGTAATGTAACTACAGGTCTACAGTCTAACTTAACTCATTGGGATGGTTACAAATATGTTCCTGCTCCACCAGGAACAGGTTATTCAGAATCTAATTTGAGAGGCCAGTACCTTTTTTGGTCCGACCCTAATACTACTAACTATACAGTCAATAGTGATTGGTCTATAGAACGTGTTACTGCTCAAACTGCTAATACTCTACCCATATCAACACCTATTCTATATGTTACTTTTAAAATAAAAGACCGACAAGGAACAGGATATTCGGACTACAGTAACTTAACACACTTAAACTGGTCTAGACTGACTGATAACAGGGGATTAGTGGATGTAGAATATAACATTCAAGCAGCAGCTCAAAGTATTTCTATCGAGAATGTTGGAAATGTAAATGCAGGAAGTGTAACACTAAATATTGATGTTCCTCATTCAAATAAGGACTCAATTTTGTATGAAATTTATACTGAAGAGCAATTTGAAGGCCAATCTGTAATTGAAGGAGAAGAGCCAACTTATACTGGTTACTTTGATGCTAATGGACAAGCTACTTTAACTGAATTAGTCGAAAACGAAACTTACCTTGCATTTATTGCTGCTTATCCAGGAGAATGGTTAGATGATGTAGTAACAGTTACCGATGTTTATAAAATATTCCAATATTCTACAAGCACCGATCTTAACGGTGAAGTTACAAACGATTGGGAATACTTTGTACAAGACATTTTAGGTGAAGTCACTAATGATGAAACAGTAAACTTTGATGATTCTTATGAACTACTAGCACATATAAACGGAGTACAGACTAGTGCTAATGTTACTTCTGCGGCAAACGGATCATTCAATATATCAGGGAGGAGAAATACATTTGGAGTCCCTGATTTAGGATTTTTTGATAAAAGCTTTAAACCTTTACCTAATTTTACTTCTTTTACCTTCGCTCATGGATTGAGGGGTGATGTAGATTTCTCACACTCTACCACCCCAACCAATCCTCAAGCTTTAGTAGGAGGAAACGGAACTGCTAAAATTCCTTTAGCTGTATCTAATAATAACACAGTAACTGAAAATTTAGAAATCTCTTCTAAGTTAGAAAATGGCAAAGTAGTAGTAGAAGTAAATTTAGATACTGACGGTTTAGTAGGAGCACAATTTAAAGTTAAATATGACGAGAGTATTTTAACATTAGATGATATCCAGTATGATACCGGAAACGCAATGCCTAACTTTGGAACAGTAAACAACAGTGTAGCATCTTTTGGATCATTAGATACTTCAGGACAGCAATCAATAAATACAGGTATACCTTATAGGTTAGTTTTTACTCCTAATGAGCCAATAACTAATACCATTGGACTTGTAAGTTTTAAAATAGTAGAAGGAGTAAAAGTAGACGGAACAAAAGTTAAATTTCAATACTAAAAAATATGAAAAACAAAACATTAATTTACTTAGGGGCTTTCTTATTTATATTAAGCTGTGCCCAAGAAGACACAGGTATCTTTTTAGAAGGTGAAACTCCTCAATCGCTAGAAATAGTAGAATCGACTGGGTTAAAATTAGAGAATTTATTTGTATCTAATAAAGTAGCAATCAATGTAAAGCTGCCTGAAGATGGCGTATATTTTATTCGTATAATAGATATAGCTGGAAAAACTGTATCTCAAGAAAAAATAACTGCTAGCAAAGGAGATAATATACTTAATGCATATACTACTGCATTAGAAAAAAGCTCCTACCAGATTGCGGTAATTGATTCAAACAACAGGTTAATAGGAATAGAAAATTTTGTAATGGTAAACTAAAATTAAAATTATGAGCGAAGAAAATAAAGGTGGTTTTTTGAGTGAGATCAAAAACCAAGTATTAGCAACTATTGGAGTTATTATAACAGCAGCAGGAGGTATAGCTGTTTCTAATATGGAAGCACTACTCAGTCCTGCAGAGGATGAACCTGCTGTAGAATCCGTTGAACAAGCAGCTAAAGAATCAACTAAAGATACTTTAATAGTTATACAAAAAGAGCAGCCTAAAGTTATAGTGAAAAAAGCAAAACCTAAAAAGACTGCTACGGAAAAAAGAAAAGAAGAATTTGACTGGTAAATAAAAGATTATGGTACAATTTTGGAAAGATGCCCACACTCCTAAAGATTTTGCAGGATTAGTGGTTGTATTGTTTTTAGCAACAGTAGCTTTTACTACTTTAGGAGCTATTATTTTTAAAATGATAACAAACTGGGATGAAGTTAGTAATGTATCCTTTGGAGCAATAGGTTAATTATGAGAAATTTATTTTTATTTTTATTATGTACCCAATTTGCTTTTGGACAAGTAATTGGAAGAACTAAAACAGAAGATTATACTGCTAGTTTTGAAGCAAGGGAATCTATCTGGTCAGTACCAGAATATAATGGTGATCCTGTGACTGTAGCTTTACTTGATATCGGAGTTAGTGATGAAGTTTTACTACAATACCCTGAATTAGGAGATTATAGAGTAGGATTAGGGCTAACTAATATTACAGTTGCATTTTTAGATGAAACTTTTAGATTTGAATTTGTTGAAACAAAAGATGAAATCAAAGATAGAATGGTTACACAGTATAAAGCATCTAAAAAAGGATTTACAGCAAATCAAATAGATATAAAAGGTAAGATAATGCTTGCCAATTATTTCTGCTATATAGAAGTTTATGATTTTTCAATTTCAGAAGACGAAACTATAAATTTAAAAGATGGAATAAAAAATCAATTAGTTACTAGATTAGGTTTACAAGTTAAAATGGTTGATGCTGAAACAGGTTTATATATGACCGGCTCAGGATTAGGTAAAGCCGTTACAACTAGAGAACTTACTTTACTTAACGATGATAATTTAGAAGAAGTAGCCTTTAATCAATCTTCAATTGGTACTTCAACTAAAAAAGCATTAGAGACAGGTGTTGCAAAAGTAGTCAAAAGAATGATACGTAAAGGTATATTCGATCATTAATGTGTATAGGTTTCTCTACATATTTCTACTTTTTACATCACTGTCCTATTCACAGCAGCTAGTACAGACCTTTACCGATAGGTGTACTGGTGAAACTAAAGTGATAACTGTAGCTCTACAAGGAACTACAGTTGTTATGTTCTACGATAGAGTTGGTCAATTTACTGCAGAGGATTTTACCTCTGGTGTTTTGCAAGCTTGGTTAGAAGAAACTTATCAATGGTGGTATACATTATCTCCTTGTTCTTCAACCCAGGCTTACACTTCAGTAGTAAATAATGCTACTACAACAGCTACAGCAGCTGTTAATAACATTAATACCAATTCATATGATACGACAAATCAAACTACAAGCACAGATACTTCAGTTGCTACTAGTAATACAGGGACTGAAAATACAACATCATCTACAGAAAATACAAGTAGCCAAATGGACAGTAGCCAGGAATCCTCTGGAACTACAACTGGCAGTGAATCATCTAATGAATCTGAAACTGGAACTGGGGAAACAGAAACGCAGACTGAACAGCAAGAGAACACTTCTGAATCAACTGAAGAATCACAACAAACAGAAGAACAAAGTCAAGAAGAAGAAACTCAAGAACAAGAAACAGAAGAAGCAACCACCGAAGAAGGAACTGAGGAGGAGAGTGAAAATGATGATGGAGATGGAGAAGAATCTGAAGAAGAAGTAGAAGAAAAAGCAGAAGAGGAAGAGGAAGAGGAGCAAGTTGAAAAAGAAGAGGAAGAAGGAGAGGATACAGGAAAAAAGAGAAAACAGAAAAAACGTAAATTTGCTCCTCCTTTAATATCTGCCAATGTTAGTGTTATGCAAATGATTGACGGTGCTTTTAACTCTGTAACTTCTGCTAGTATGACTAAATATTCTTATACAGGAGTTGAAAGTTATAATGTAGGTCTAATGGTATGGTCTAACCTTAAACAATACAACCTTTCAGCAAGTAAAAGTAAGACTTTCTTCAATTATGATAGAGATGTTCCAATTTATATAAAAGACGAAGATGGAAAGAAGTACCAGTTCGGTTCTTACAAGGATATAGGTAGCGTACATAAGGTACAAACCCTTAGCGCTAACTTTAGTAGTATTTATAGTTCAAAAGTATTAACCTTCGGGATAAACGATGTATTCATTTCTAGTAAACAAGGTTTTTGGAATGGATTTACTGGGGGAATATCCGGTAATATGTCTATTATAAAAGCAGCAGATGACTTTTTAGCTACTCCCTCTATTTTTATTTTTGGAACTAAACCTTTTGTTACTAGAAGATTTACTACTTCTCCTCTACTTGGATTATCTTTCAATCCTATCCTATACTCAGCCGATAACGGAATAAAACTTAACGGAAACTTTAATTACGTAGTCGGTTCTAATTTTGATTTTCAATTAACTAAAAGATTTAGAGCAAATATCGGATTTAATACTATTGGCAATACCCAAAAAAATATTCCTATGACTTATTCGGCAACTATCGGTGCAAAATTTAAGTTGTAATATTGAAAGTTTATTCTTATATTTTAATGTTACAAATATTTATTTTAAAGTATAAAAACTGTTATGAGTAAAGAAGGTTTGGGAGATATCGTAGAAATTATAACTAAGTTTACGGGTATCAAATGGCTTGTAAAAAAAGTAGTAGGAGAGGACTGCGGATGTGACGAGCGTAAAGAATTCTTAAACAAACTAAGTTTTAAATTATTTAAATCTAAGAAAAAAATATCTGACAACACAGAAACTATATTTGTACAGATAGCCAGTTATAGAGATCCAGAGCTTATTCCTACATTAGAAGATTTACTTTCAAAAGCAAGCAATCCAGACAGACTCCATATCTGTGTTGCCAATCAGTTTAGTGAAGACGATGATTTTAATCTTCCAGATTCGTATAGAAATGATGAAAGATTTACAATTATTGATATTCCTTTTAAGGATTCTAAAGGAGTGTGCTGGGCTCGTAACTTTGTTCAACAGTTTTATAAAGGAGAAAAGTATACTTTACAGTTAGATTCACATCATAGATTTGTACAGAACTGGGACAAAGAATGTATAGACATGTTAAAATCCCTTCAAGAGAAAGGTTATAAAAAACCTCTTTTGACTGGGTACATACCTTCTTATAATCCGGAGAATGATCCTGATGGACGTGTTAATGTACCATGGAAAATGAATTTTGACAGATTTACTCCAGAAGGAGTAGTATTTTTTCTACCTTCTACTATAGATAACTATGAAAAATTAGATAGACCTATAAATGCTAGATTTTATTCTGCTCACTTTGCTTTTACTCTAGGTTCTTTTGCAGAAGAAGTACAACATGACCCGAGTTTTTATTTTCATGGCGAAGAAATAACTATAGCAGTCAGAGCGTATACACACGGTTATGATTTATTTCACCCACACAAACTTATAGCCTGGCACGAATATACACGTAAAGGTAGAACCAAACATTGGGACGATAACGATTGGGTTCAAAGAAATAGAGACACTCATAAAAAAGTACGAAAATTATTAGGTATTGATGGAGAAATTTGTTCTGGATGTAACATTAAAAATTTCGGGAAGTATTACTTAGGAACCGAAAGAACTATAGCGGACTATGAAAAATATGCCGGAATACGATTTAGAGATAGATCTATCCAACAATGGACATTAGATGGCTTTCTCCCTCCTAACCCTAAAGTAGACGATTATGATAATTCTTTTTATCAAAGATTTAAACACTGTATAGATGTTCATAAAGATAGTCTACCTGAGCAAGATTATGAGTTTTGGGCAGTAGCTTTTCATGATAAAGGTGGATCTGAGCTATATAGGAAAGATGCTCAACAAGAAGAAGTTGAAAGACTTCTATCAAACGACGGCGATTGGGTAAATGTATGGAGAGAGTATAATGGACCAGTACCCGACAGCTGGAGTATTTGGCCGTATTCAAAATCAAAAGGCTGGTGTGAAAGAATAACCGGTCAGTTGAATCCTTAGTTTTTTTTTCTTATATTAAATAAAAATAATTTTATGTCAAAAAATTCACACAAACAAACCTACACTCAACTTATGGAGTGGTTATCCTTACCTAAAAAAAACACTACTAAAAAACAGACTAAAACCAAATTTTCAAAAACAGATTTATACAGAAACAGTAAGAGATGAAACAAATTATAAAATTTTATGCTACTTGGTGCGGACCTTGTAGAATGTATGCACCTGTTTGGGATAAGGTTACTGAAAAATATAAAGATCAAGTAGAAGTCATATCAGTAGATGTAGATAACGACACTACCGGATTAGCAGCTCAGTATAAAATCCAGAATATACCTTATACTATAATGAAAAGACCGGATCAAACTATGCTTACTAAATCCGGACAGTTAACTGAACAAGAATTAGAAGAATTAATTTTATCATGATGTCGTTAAAAGAAGCAACATACGATAAACATAAAGAGGCTGAAAGAATGCCTTTTAATGTTAAAATGTTTAAAGGGGAATTAACAAACGAACAATACGGTCAGTACCTAGCTTCCCAACATAGCATCTTTTCAATTATTGAACAAGTATCTAAATTACCTCATGAAGGCCTGAAACGTAAGGAGGCAGTAGTTAAAGATATTGAATCATTAAACTTAGAAAAAGCTTTAGAGGTAGATCAAGCAACTTTGAAGTATGTAAATTATTTAAAAAATTTAGATCAAGATTCAATAAATGCTCATATCTATTTAAATTATTTAGCTATTATGTTTGGCGGACAGATGATGAAAAAATCTACACCAGGAGAAGGAAATATGTACGATTTTGATAATATGAAGGAATCAGCATCAACCATCAGAGCCATTCAAAAAGACGAATGGCATGTAGAAGTAAATAAAGGTTTCGATTTTATGATTGAAATATTTAGAGAGTTAGAAAAATGTCTTACTATAGATTAAAGGAAAGAATCTTTCACCACTCTGAAAAATTCAAAAAATTAATTGAGGCACAAGACAATATAAAAGTTATCGAAACTGAAGAATTCGGGTGGGAAAACTATAGATATGAAAATGATAAGTTTAGATTAGCTCATGTTGAAAGATACTCCCACAGTAATTTAGAAGTAGTACACATTACATGTTTTCCAAGAAAAAACTCAGGAGCACCTGTATTTGGATTCGATGTAGTAGGTATTGAAAATCAAGAAAAACAGACATCTAAAATAAGTGGGGTATTTATAGACTGGTCACCAGTTTTAACTGAAGATAAATGGCATAATACAACTTGGGATCAAGACAGAAAATTACCCTACTGGGCTACTGTATTTTCAGAAGATTTTATAGCAGTAAGACCTACTGAACAAGAGTATGAAAAAGTTTTTCAATTCGGATTTGAAACGTTTAATAAATATTTAGACAGACTAAATTCTGACAGTGATTTGGCCGATAATCAAACTGATTTACAAAAAATAATTTCTAAACAAAATACCTACTGTGAACATCAATCTTCGAATAAAAGAACTATGGGTGCTTTAGTAAAGAGTATAGGTCAGGAAAAAGCACAGTACTTTATGACTGAAATTCTTTTCCCTAAAATAAAGTAGTCTAAATTGAATTAACTTTCTTATATTATATAAACAGCGTTAGCCTATACGCTTAAAATACCTGGCAAAATTTTAATTTTATAAAACATGGCAAAAAATGTTGTAGTGTCTTTATCAGGAGGACTGCCTATTTATAATAAAAAGATATGCCTAGGGAAACACGACATTGTAGAGTATGCAATAAGGAATTTAAAGAATGGCCTTCTCAACAAAAAGCAACTTGTTCTAGAGACTGTAAAAGAGTATACATTTCAAAGTTAACAAGTGGTA
>Ga0098048_1000793_pt1 | contig 14459 bp, 12 predicted proteins | sample 13_taG_FD_75052 | JGI IMG/M metagenome (GOLD analysis project Ga0098048, IMG submission 75052) | Marine viral communities from the Subarctic Pacific Ocean - 13_ETSP_OMZ_AT15268 metaG | ecosystem: Environmental > Aquatic > Marine > Oceanic | place: Pacific Ocean | collected 2015-01-16 | reverse complement strand
GAGAAGCTTGAAAAGGCACGATGAATATAGACAAATATTCACTAGAATGTTTGAAAAACTAAAAAACGAAAAACCTGATATTATTTATATCGGCGGTGATATAGTTCACTCTAAAACTCAAGGTATTTCACCTGAGATTATTGAAAACTTAAGCTGGTGGTTTAATGAACTAGCTAGTATTGCACCGTTACATGTTATATTAGGCAATCATGATGGTTTAATTCTTAATGATGATAGGCAAGATGCAATAACGCCTATAGTATCTGCTATCAATAATAGTAATATTAAACTTTTTAAAAAAAGCGGTACATATCCTACAGGGATAAAAGGATTTAACTGGTGCGTTTTCTCTTGCTTTGACCAGAAAAATTGGCACTTAGTTAAGCCCGTACAAGATGAAATCAATATTGCTTGTTTTCATGGCGCTGTAATGAATTCAAAAACTGACACAGACTGGCAGCTTGAAGGTGAAGTTAAATTAGACTTTTTTGATGACTATGACTTTGGATTTTTAGGTGATATCCATAAAAAACAGTTTCTCGATAAAGATAAAAGAATCGCATATCCAGGCTCCCCCATACAGCAAAATTATGGTGAAGATCTTAAGAAAGGTTTTTTAATATGGGAAATTAAAAACAGACATGACTTTAAAAGTAGATTTATTTCTATTGATAATCCTCATCCTTTTGTTACTATTGACTGGAAAGATAGCTTAGAAAAAACAATTTTATTTTGTGAAAAAATTAAAAATAAGTCTCGTTTTAGAATAAGAGTAAATCAAAATATTACACAATCTGAAATTAAAATTCTTTATCACTATCTAAAAAACGATAAAAAAGCACATGAGATTGTATTGCAAAACAATACTGATAAGAACAGTAATACAATAGCAAAAGAAACATCTAGTCTTTATAATAAATTAAACATAAGGAAAAGTGAAGATCGAAGTGAAATTTTTAAATCTTACTTTAATGATATTGATAAAGATGTAATTGAAAAAGTTGATGTTTTATTTAAAGAAAATTTAGACAAGATACCGCAAAGCTTACTAGATGCTTTTGGGCAAAATTGGTCAATAAACAACATGTCTTTTGATAATACTTTTTCTTATGGTAAAAATAATTTTATTAATTTTAATAAATTAAATGGTGTTGTTGGTATTTTTGGTAACAATAGAACAGGTAAATCATCAATACCGGGGACTCTAATGTATACTTTATTTAATACTACTGATAGAGGTGCCATTAAAAACCAAGACATTGTTAATATTAGAAAAGGTAGTTGTAAATCAAAAGTCAATATTACAATAGGTACAAAAAATTACGATATCATTAGAGAAACGACAAAGAAAAACAGTAAAAATAACAAAATTTCAGCAAATACAAACTTGTCTTTAATAGAAACAAGTAAAAGTGTTGATGAAACTGAAGAGCAAAGAAGAGAAACAGAAAAAATATTAAGAAACCTTATTGGTACTTCTGATGACTTTTTATATACATCTTTCGCTTCTCAAGGTTCAATGAACACTTTTATAAATGAAAAATCTTCAGCAAGAAAAAGTGTTTTATCAAAATTTCTAAACTTAGACATTTACGAAGATCTTTATAAAAACAGTAGAGAAAACTATATTGTTCTTAAAAATAATTTAAAAAATACAAGTGAAAAAAACTGGACAATATTAAAAAATGAAATTGTTAATAATATAAACTATAAAAAAAGTAATCTTGCTAAGTCTGAAGAAGCGTTAAAAATAAATCGTGAAAAAGAAGTTGAAACAAGACTTAAAATAAAAGAAATTGAAAAAAATATAAACAACCACCCGTCAGGTCACACTTATCAATCTGCAGTTAAAGAATTAGATTATGCAGATTCGAGAAAAAACGCAACTGAAAAAGATATTTTAAGTCTAAATAACGAAGTAAAAGAGCTAAAAGAAAAATTACACAAAATTGCAGATTTTAAAAAAGATTTTCCAATTGAAATATTGAAAGAGCAAAAAGACAAACTAGATAATCTTCTTTCAGACCTTAAAGATTATAAAAACAAAAAATCGCTATTGGTTACACAAAAAAACAACAAAAGTGAAGAAATAAAAATATTAGACCAAGTGCCTTGTGGAGATAAATTTCCTACTTGTAAATTTATAAGTAAAGCGCACTCTTCAAAAAGTGATATAAATGAAATAAATTTTAATATTACAAAAATTGAATCATCAATATACGAGATTCGGTCTGTAATTAAAACTCTAGAGAAAGATTCACTTGATCAAAAAATAGACAAGTATAATGACATCCTTAATAAAGAATACAAAGCTGGCGTCGACATAGAATCGATTCAAAACAAAATAGAAATTAAAAACTCCAAATTAGAATCTTTAAGAGATAAGAAAAACAGTATCCAGATTATCTTGAAAGAACTAGAAAACTTTAATAATAGCAAACATATAGATAAGTTAAATAACGTTAAAACAGATTTAAATAAATTACAAAATTGCATATTTGATTTAGAGACACTTATTAAAAAAGAAAACAGAGGAATATTTTTCTTAGAAAATGACTATAAAAATTTAGAATTAGAAGAACAACAGTATGATAAGATTATTGAAGAGTGGAAAATATATGATTTGTACTCTCAAGCTGTTTCTAAAAAAGGAATTCCTACAATGCTAATCGGATCTTATTTACCTAAGATAAATGAAGAAATAGAAAGTATTCTAAGTGGTGTAACTTCTTTTAAAGTTAAGATTCTAGACGATGAAAATAATAGCAACTTAAATGTTTATATTGATTACGGCGATTCAATTAGAATTATAGAGTGTGCAAGCGGTATGGAAAAAATGATGGCTTCTATCGCAATAAGAGTTGCATTGACAAATATATCAACATTACCTAAGTCTGACATGTTTATTATTGATGAAGGTTTTGGAGCTTTAGATGCTTCTAATATTGAATCATGCGCAAAATTATTAAAAAGTTTAAAGAAATATTTTAAAACTATTCTTATAATATCACATATCGATGCTATAAAAGATGTTGTTGATAAAAACTTAGAAGTTAATATTAAAGGAAATGATTCATATGTTGAGTTTAGATAATGCAAAATGGGACAAGATAGACAAAGACACAGAAGTAGCAGAAATAGGTAAATATAAATTTATAAGACCTGTTGATAGTAAAACTCTACCTTTAGACTGCCCGTCTTGTAAAAAATTATTAAATAATGTTGATGACATTGAATCAGTAAGAAGTAACGATGTATGTGAGAATTGTTTTTTAATACACTATTATCAGAATAAAGAAAAATGGAAAAATGGCTGGCGGCCTTATAAATAACTTAAATAAAAAATTGTAATATATATTTAATATATACTAAATAATAAGGAATTAAATTATGGAATATGATTTTGTTATGTCAATAGGTAATAGCATTGACTGTGTGTATAATAACTTAACAGAAGATGGTTCTAGAAAAACTGTTGCTAAGCTTGAAAATGAAAGCACAATGTCAATTAGTTTTAGAACAATACTAAATGCTGCTAGAGAATCTGATCTACATGCTCAATTAAGTTTATTGGAAAAAGAAAAAAATGAGGTCATTTCTTCTAGGCTGAAACTTATTAAAAAGGAGTTTAAAGAATGTTCGGGAAGAGATCTTAAAACTAAAAAGCTAGATAGTAAAGATAATTTAGAAACTTTAACAGTAAGCCCTTACAGCCCACATAGAAAATTAAAATATACTTGTACTTGTTTTTTCGAGGTTAAATAAACAATGGCTTCATTAAAGTCTAAACAAAGTCAGATTGCTGAAATTGTAAAATGTGGTAAAGATCCTGTACACTTTATGAACAAGCATTTAAAAATCCAGCACCCTTTGAGAGGTCTAATTCCTTTTAAAACATACCCGTTTCAAGATGATTGCGTTACAGAGTTTAATGATCATAGATTTAATATTGTCTTAAAATCAAGGCAGTTAGGTTTATCTACGTTAGTTGCTGCATATGCTGTCTGGCAGGCAGTTTTCTATAAAGATAAAAATATTTTAATTATTGCTACAAAATTAGCGGTTGCACAAAATTTTATAAGAAAAGTTAAGACCTATTTAAAATCAATGCCAAAGTGGTTGTTAGTACCAGTAATTACAGCTAACAATAAACAGCAAGTTGAATTTTCAAATGGCTCACAAATAAAAGCTGTACCAACTTCCGAAGATGCAGGACGCTCAGAAGCACTTTCACTCTTAATTGTAGATGAGGCTGCTTTTGTGAGAAACTTTGACGAATTATGGATGGGTTTATATCCTACACTATCAACAGGTGGTCGTGCTATTCTTTTATCGACACCCAATGGTGTTGGTGGTCAGTATCATGAAATTTATACAAAAGCTGATAGAAAAGAAAACGAGTTTAATCCTATTAAACTTATGTGGGATGTTCATCCTGAAAGAAGTGATGAATGGTTCAATAAAGAAACAAAAAATATGTCTCAAAAGCAGGTTGCACAAGAACTTTTGTGTGACTTTGCTTCTTCTGGTGATACTTTTTTAACCAATGATATTTTAGAAAATATTAGAATCACAACTAGAAATCCAATTGAAAAAAGCGGACCTGAAAATAATGTTTGGTACTGGGAATATCCGCTAGAAGGCGTAAACTACATACTTTCAGCTGACATTGCTAGAGGCGATAGCGGTGATTACTCAACTTTCCACATTATCAATACACATAATATGTCTGTTTCTGTAGAATATAAAGGAAAAATACCACCAGATCAATTTGCAATTCTTGTTTATGATGTTGCAAAAAGATTTAATAATGCAATGGTATGTCCAGAAAACAATGCTTATGGATATACAATGTTAATTAAGTTAGGCGACTTAGCTTATAAAAATCTATATTTTTCTTCCGAAAAAGAAAAGTATAAATATCTTTATGGCGAAGGGCAAAATCTAGGAAAGGCAGGCTTTACAACTAGTAAAGAAAGTAGAGACAAGATTCTTGCAAACTTTGAAGAAACATTAAGAAATGGTAGAATAAAAACTTATTCAAATAGATTATACTCAGAATTAAAAACATTTATTTGGAATGGTAAAAAAATAACCGCTATGAAAGGCTATAATGACGATTTAATAATGTCATTAGCAATAGGGAGCTGGTTAGCAGACAGTAACTCAAGTACATACAATGTTACCCAAATACAACAAGCTGATGCAATGCTTAAAGGTATGGAATTAAATAAAACAAATATTAATAAAACTTCATTGTCTCCTTTCTATAATAGTTCAGAGAAAACAGTTAACCCGTTTTTACCTGTTTATATGCCAGATAGATCTTTTTCTGAAAATAAACAAATGAGTAAAAAACATCCTTTAGGCGACCTAAGCTGGTTAATAGGAAAATAAAAAATGGCAAAGAAAAACGAAAATTTATTTCAAAAACTAACGCAACTATTCAGGTCCGGACCTGTTGTTAAAAGAAAGATAAGACATCTTAATAATACTACATATTCTAAGTCTTCTTTAGAAGTTTTTAAGAAAAATCACAGTGATGTATATAATAGTACGTTAAGTGCATATGGATCTTATGATAGAATGGCAAGATACTCAGACTTTTCAGAAATGGAAGCAACGCCTGAAATATCATCTGCGTTAGACATTTACTCAGAAGAATGCGTATCACCTGATGCAAGTGGCACTGTGTTACACATACACTCAGAAAATCAAATGATTAAAAAATTATTGTCTGAATTATTTTATGATACACTTAATATTGACTTTAATTTAGTAATGTGGGTTAGAAATCTTTGTAAATACGGAGATTTTTTCCTGTTTAATGATATTCATCCTGAGTATGGTATCGTCAATGTCTTTCCTATACCTATCGCTGAAATGGAAAGAGAAGAAGGATTTGATCCACAAGACCCGGGAGCTGTAAGGTTTAGATGGGTTACACAAGGTAATAAAGTTTTAGAAAACTGGCAAATATCACATTTTCGAATGTTAGGTAATGATGCGTTTTTACCTTATGGTTCTTCTGTTTTAGAAGGTGCAAGAAGAGTTTGGCGCCAATTAATTCTTATTGAAGATGCTATGCTTGTTTATCGCGTTATTCGTTCGCCTGAAAGACGTGTTTTTTATATTGATGTTGGTAATATACCACCTGAAAACATTGCTGACTATTTGGAACAAGCGCAGACTTCGCTCAAAAGAAACGCTGTTATTGACAAGTCAACAGGGCAAGTAGATTTGCGATATAATCCACTTTCAGTTGATGAAGACTATTTCTTGCCTGTTCGTGGTGGAGACACCGGTACAAGAATTGATACGCTTGCAGGAGGCTCTAATACAACAGCAATTGAAGATGTTGAATATATACAAAAGAAATTATTTGCTGCTCTAAAGATTCCTAAGGCTTATTTGGGCTATGACGAAGACATTGGAGCAAAAGCAACTTTAGCGCAAGAAGACATTAGGTTTAGTAGAACTATACAAAGAATTCAAAAGACTATAATATCTGAGCTTAATAAAATAGCTATGATTCACTTGTATTCACACGGTTATACAGATGAAAGCCTGATGCAATTTAATTTGCAACTAAGTAATCCATCAAGTATTGCTCAGCAGCAAAAACTAGAGCTAATAAGAACACGATTTGAAATATCTGGTCAAGCCCCGGAAGGCATGGTTGATAAAGAGTGGATTCGCAAAAATATTTTAGAGCTTAATGATGATGAAATAGAAAGAATTGAAAAAGGTCGAGTTCTAGACAAACTTACAGAGATGAAGCTTGAAGGAGTGCAGTTACCACAATCAGACGATTTATCGTTTGGTGATGAAGGAGACCAATCATCGCCTGAAGATGATGCTATTGGAAATGATTCAGACATAGGAGGATTATTTGGTGGAGGAGATGATGCTGGAGGAGGTGGTGATGACTCCGGTGGAGGAGATGCTGGTGGGTTATTCGCTGGTGAAATTAAAAAAGGTCGATTAATGTCTGAAGAAGAATTAGATGAGTATGACGAATTAATTGATGGTTTAGATGAAGACGATTCTCCTAAAAATATCTGGGGAGAACCTTTACCAATAAGCGCTAGTTCTAATGTAAAAAAGACTAATAAAGGGAAAGAATATACCCATGACAAAAAAATATGGGCACACGGTGGAGCGTTAACACAGGATAAGGTCTATATGGGAAAAGATTTAAATTCAAGTTTAATGGATGGCATCATGCCACAGAGTCCTGTTGTAAGTAAACATATCGATAAGCAATTATCTTATAGAATGTCAAAAGACTTGGAGTCAATGGGAAGTAGCTTAAATATAGGCACTAGTAGCAATAAATTATTAAAAGAAAATAATGAGCAAGAATACGATATACTTATAGATGATAATTTTTTAAACAAAGAGGATGAAGGTTAATGGCAAAATCTCATAATAAAAAAAGAAATGTAGGAATTATATATGAGCAAATTATGAGTTTCATATGCGAAAGATTAATGGAAGATAGTCAAATCGAAGCGCAAAAAGCCATAAATATAGTCAAAGAAAACTTTAATAAAAATTCTCAACTTTATAAAGAATTTAAACTATTTAAGGCACTTTCTGAAACTCATAATATAACAGATAATTTAGCAAACCTAATCATATCAGAAGCTAAGTCCGCTTGTAATAATATGTTTGATAGTAAAAAGCTTGAAAAAGAGAAATCAAAACTAATTAAAGATTTAAATTACACACTTGGCAAAGGTGTTATTTTTGAACAAAATGTTGGCAACTATAAAATATACGCAACAATTCAAACGCTTTTAAATGAATGGCGCAATAATGATAATAACTTTGACAAAATTACAGAATATGAAATAGTATTGCACGAAAGTTTAACTAAAAAACAAAGTAAAATTACTGAAGACGTAGTACAACCTAACAAGTTAACTAGAAAGTTAATGAAAGAAATATTTGATAAAAAATATAACAACATACTATCAGAGACACAAAAGAGATTAATTAACTTATATACTAACGAAAAAGATGAAGTAGTAACAGAGGCATTTTTAAGCATAAAAAATAACTGCCTTGAGCTTTTTGAAAATTATATGAAAAATTGTGATAATAGAATTTTAAATGATAAATATAGTGATATAAAAGAAAATCTTAGTAACTTAAATGAAAATGATATTTCTAAGGAAAACTTAAACAAGTTTTTGGTAACTTCGAAGCTTTCCGAAGAAATAATTGGAGAATAAAATGTCAGCGCAAAGATTAATAACAGAATGGGTTAACTTTGAATACGACCCTAAACTCATAAAAGAACAGATAGAAGCAGGCGAGCCTTTAATGATGAAAGGTATTCTTCAAAAAGCTGAAACACTAAATCAAAATGGTCGTATTTATCCAAAAGCAATTCTTGAAAGAGAAATAAGAAATTATCAAAAATTTATAAAAGAAAATCGTGCGCTTGGTGAACTCGATCACCCAGACTCTTCTGTTGTTGAACTAAAAAATGCATCACATACAGTTAGAGAAGCTTATATGGATGGTGATATAGTTTACGGAACAGTAGAGATATTAAATACGCCAAGTGGAAAAATTTTGCAATCATTAGTTGAGAGTGGAATTACTTTAGGTATTTCTTCACGTGGTGTAGGTAGCACAAAGTCTAAGGGCGATATGCAAATTGTACAAGACGATTTTCAACTTATCTGTTGGGATTTTGTAAGTGAACCTTCAACTCCTGGTGCATTTATGATGAAAGAAGGCAAGGAAGTTTCTTCTCAATTTATAAATGAAGTATTTAACAAAACAGATAGAATAGATAGAATATTTAACGACATAATGGAGTGGAAATAATGAGTTTTGACTGGAATACACAATCAAATCATAACAACGTAGCAAACTATCAACTTAGTGGACTTCCTTTTACAACACAAGTAGCAGGAGGATCTCCAGTAGAACTTCCAAGAGTTTCGAGATGGGTTGTACTAAGAGCTGTCGGTGGTCCAATTACTGTATTTTTTAAATCTGGCAATGAAGCTAATGGATTTACTATTGCAAGTGGCGAAACTACGCCACGTCTTGAGTTAAGATGTGCTAAAATATATACTAATGGCGACGGCGCCCATAAATTACATGTGATTGCAGGACTAACTACTTGTAGCGTAAAAACTTTTATTTCTGATACCAACTTTAATTATCCAGATCCGTAAGAAAGATTAATTAATATGGCAAAAGTAAGTAGAAGTATGCTTAAAAGCATTGTAAAAGAGTGTTTAGTAGAATTACTAGCTGAAGGACTTAGCGGAGGTGATACATCTTCATTAAATGAAAGTCTTTCAATAACAAATTCTACAAGTAATTTTAAACAAGCTGCAATGCCTACACAAATCTCTAAAAAAGTAGTAAATGAAAGATTTGAAGACAATACAAATAAAGTAATATCTCAAGCAACAGATGACCCAATAATGGCGTCAATTCTTCAAGACACAGCAAAAACAACCTTGCAAGAACAAAACAGCTCTGATAGACCAAACCAATTTACAGCAAAACCATCTGATGCATATAGTCAAATCGCTAGTGAATCTGATCCTATGGAGATGTTCAAAGGAGTTTCAAATAATTGGGCTGCATTAGCATTTTCTGATAAATAAAAAGAAAGTTTTTAAAAAACAATGTTTTTAGACATATTTAAAAATATATTAATTAAACAAGAAACACTTAATGGAGTTTATTTATGTCTGGAAATAGAGAAAGAATTGTTAAAATTACACCTTCAACGATTAGAAGAATTGTAAAAGAAGAACGAGCTCGTCTTAATGAGACTTTAGAGCTTAAGATGAAGCACCCGTCAGATGTCGCTAAAAAAGTAAGAGAAGTAGACGCAACTTCTTATGCTGATACTCTTTCTAAGTGTATGAACTATTATCAAGCATGCAAGATCAAAGAATCTAAAATGATTGAAGAATTAAAAAAGCTTCAAGAGATTAGAAGAGAGCTTAAGCTCCACATACTTAAAGGTATATAATAAAAATAAAAGGAGTATCTAATGGCAGGATATAGAAAAGCAGACGGTTTGTTTACAAATGCAACTACTAAAAACGACCAGATAGATCGACAAAGAGCTGCATACAAAGATAGAAATCAATCTGAAATGGGTATTGGCTCAGATACTTCACACATATTTTCTGGTTTTGATGCTGACGATATTCTAAACACGTCAGTACAAGAATTTAACACGTTAGACGTCATTTCAAATGTTGCAAATGGTAATCCAGACTTTGAGGGAATTGTTTCTATGAACAGTGCCGGTGCTACGCCTAATATGTACGATGATCTATCAAACGCAAAAGACAAACCAAACAAAAAAGGACCGAACCTTGTTATTCCAGACCTAGATCAACTGATCCAAGGATCTGTTTCAGAAGCAAGTGATCAAGTCTCAACAAGATTTGTAAATAAAGGTTTCGGCTGGCGTGATGATAGAAACGAACCAGGAACACCAACTGCTACTATAGGTCAATACTTTAGTAAGCACTATAATAGCACTGGAGAATCAGACTCAAAACCTGTTTTAGGTGAAGCTAAAGACTTGGGCGAAGATCCAATAGATTATAAGCAGCCTTAAAAATAAAAATGAGCTATTTCAGTGGTACAGTAAATGCGATGCCAAAAGGCGGTTCTTCAGTTGGAGATACAAATCCTGGCGGTGGCGTTGGTATTATAAAAAAACATCAAGCGAGTGGTTTAGGGTCAAATTGGAACATGGGTGACGCTTTGTCTTCGCCTAAAGGTGAATGGGATAATTTATTAGACCTAGAAGAAGATTTTGATGATCTTGATGACGAAATCGAAAGCTTAGCTTTTCTTTCATTTAATAGACTACCAACAGATAGCTTAGCCCATAAGGGCGCTGGTATTGGTTATTTAGGCGGTATTGGCTCAGATATGTCTGCAGTTATTGGCATGTCTGCAGGATATCAGCCAAAAGGTAGACTAGTTGCAGAGAATCAATTAAAAGAGTATATAAAAGAAGCATTAATGGCTGAAGCATCTGTAAGTTCGATTTCATCTAGCGGAAGAATTGCAGTTTTAGCAAGTAATCAAGGTGAAAATTTAGGAAGCGAAGATGACGATGCATATGGTGAACCTTTAGCTTCTACAAACACAGCAGATGCTGCACCTAAAGGTCATTTGCCAACAAGTAGAAGTGCCGTAAATTATAAAGGTTATTATCAAAGCCATAATGCAACTACAGATGGCGCCGAAACTCTGCATAATCCTTTGATAGGTATAAACTACCAAGAAGATGCTGATGCTTTTGAGAACGGCAAGACCACGGGCGAAATCTCCCAAAGATATGATGACGAAAGAAATGATTATTTAAATACGAGAAAACATATTTAGTAATCTTGTGTATAATTAGTAGTATTAATAAAGTATGAGAGTACATAATGAGTAACAATTTATATTTAGAGGCAATCGAAGCTGCAGAAGAAATTAAGTTAGCTGCTGAAGAAAGAGTAAAACAAAGACTTATTGAGTCTATGACACCTCAAATTAAATCTTTGGTCGAGAAAAAGCTTTTTGAAGATCAAACAGTTGAAGAGGAAGAAAAACTCTTAAAAGGTGAAAAAGAATCTTCAGAAATGGCAGATAAGAGTGATTGCAGTACAGAAGATATTGAAGAAATAGATGAAAGTACAATTACAAACATATTAACGAAAAATGCAAAATTTACGGAAGCTTATTTAAAAATAAACAATATCAAAGAAGGTATTGAGAAACTTAAAGAAGCTAAAACGCTTATTGAAAGTAATGGAAATAAAGTTAGTAATAACAAAAAATACGTACAGCTATATCAACTTTTATTAAAGGAAATTAAAAATTTAAGAAGTAATAGCATAATTAAAAATAATGATGACTTATTGAAAGAGTTTTATAATATAAATAAGGAGATATACAATATGTCTAAAAGACGATCATATAACGAGCTGGATCACCTACTAGAGATGAATCTTTTTGAAGAAGACGAAGTAGAAGATGTAGAAGACGAAGAAGGCGAAGAAGGCGAAGAAGTTGACATGCCTGAAGATATGCCTGAAGATATGCCTGAAGATATGCCTGAAGATATGTCTGGTAAAGATGCAGATGAACTCGAGCAAGCTTTAAGAGATATTGTAACTCGTGCTGAAGAAGCTCTAGAAGATTCTCCTAGCGATGATAGCGATGATAGCGACGAAGACGAAGATCTAGATCTTATGGACGGTCTTTTCGAAGTTGATGAAATGATGGAAGACGATCAACTTGAAATGATTGATGCTTCAGTGGATGAAGTGGAAGAGCAAGAGAACTGCGGTCCTGATGAAGTTTATGAGTCCCGTCGTCGTGATCGCGTTTTAGAAATTGATGAAAATATGCTTAGAAGAGAGATTGGTAGAATGAAGTCTATTCGTGAAGGTGAAGCCCGTGATATGGCGCATCACTTCGGAGGCGGTTCATTAGAAGGTGAAGCTTTTGTTGACGGTGTAGAACTCAACAAGCTTCATGAGATTAAAATTAAAGCTGCAAAAGTTATACGCAGAAATCGTATGCTAGAAAGCAAGCTTTCTCAGTACAACAAGGCGCTTCGAGGAATGAAGGGTCAACTTTCTGAAATGAATCTATTCAACGCAAAGCTACTTTATGCTAACAAGCTCATGCAAAATCGTGACTTGTCAATCAAGCAACAACGCCACATTGTTGAGTCATTAGATGAAGCAAAGACTATGGGTGAGGCTAAGATCTTATTTGAGAGCCTTTCTAAGTCACTTGTAAGCAGTCGTCCCGCCAAGCGCGGTGGAAACCTTGCAGAAGGCGCTATTAGACGAAGACCTGGTTCTGCTTCAGCACCAGTTAAGAGTGCACAGCCACTCAAAGAGTCAGTAGCACTTGATCGTTGGGCAACACTTGCTGGCATTAAGAAATAAGAATTAACCCGTTTTAAAAGAAATAAATAAGGATATAAACATATGAGTTTTACACTTAACAAATTAACAGAAGGTATTAGAGACCGCCACGTAGGCCAGCAAAATAAGCGCCTCGTAGAGAAATGGTCTCGCACTGGTCTTCTTCGTGGTATGGAAGAAGTAAATCGTGAGAACATGGCTACTCTTCTTGAGAACCAAGCTGCACAAGTTCTTCGCGAAGCAAACACAATGAGTCAAGGTGATGTTGGTGGTTTCACAAACATTGCATTCCCAATCGTTCGCCGTGTATTCGGTGGTCTTATTGCAAACGAACTAGTTTCGATTCAGCCAATGAGTCTTCCAAGTGGTCTTCTATTCTACCTCGATTATACATACGGTAGTGCTGCAGGAGGTATTGATTCTGGTGATTCAATTTATGGGGGACCGGCTGGCAAGGCTATTCAAAATGGCGCTGACGCTATCGGCGGTCAATATGATCTTGTAGGTAGCGGATTCTCTCGCGTGCATAGTGATGCGACTGCTGCTTTTACACACCAAGTCGTTGATGCTGCCGGTAACACAGATGGAGCTGTCGCAGTTAGAGTTATTGGTGCACCTGCAGAGTCAGGAGCTTTTGATACAACAGCAACACGTCTTCTTGATACATCTAATGCTGAACACTTGCGACTAATTGATTATGATTCACAAGTTATTCAAGATATAACTGAAAATAGCGCAAAATATGCACTTGTAGGTTTAGCACTTGACGATACAAAATTTGCAGGTATTGATTTAGATCGCCCACAAGAGATTTCAATTTCAGCTCATTCAGCTAGCAAAGTCCAAGCGCTTCCGGCAACAATGCAAGAAGGATCATCTCTTAACTTAAGAAGAGTTACAAAACTTGGTATTGTAGATGCTGACGGTAGATTTGTTGCTAAGTCTCACGTTGCTCTTGATGAGAAGTCTCCACTAGCAATTGCTGCAGGAGTAGATGCATCTAAACAAGATGCAGTAGGTGTTGCTTTATGTCTTGTTAAAGTTTCAGGTGCTCTTGCTGGTGCCGAAACATTTACAGTTAGTTTCGTTAAAGCTGACACAGTTACTTTTGAAGATGGTGAAGTTACTAAAGGTAATCCTTCATTTGAGAGTAACATGGCAGAATCAAGCTCAACAGATTCAGCAATTAGCCCAACAATCCCAGAGATTGACATTAAGATTGAGTCAATCCCTGTAACTGCACAAACACGTAAGTTAAGAGCACGTTGGAGTCCTGAGCTTGCTCAAGACCTTAATGCTTACCACTCAATGGACGCTGAGGTTGAGCTTACTCAGATTCTTTCTGAGCAAATCGCTCTAGAGATTGACCGTGAGATCCTTGGTGATCTTCTTAACGGCGCAAAGGGTGCTAACTTCTTCTGGAGTCGTTCACCTGGTAAATTTGTTAACAAGCGTACTGGTGCAGAGGTTGCTCGTACATCAACACTTAACCCTGGACCAGCTTTCACTGGTACAGTTCGTGAG
>Ga0098048_1000785_pt1 | contig 14578 bp, 10 predicted proteins | sample 13_taG_FD_75052 | JGI IMG/M metagenome (GOLD analysis project Ga0098048, IMG submission 75052) | Marine viral communities from the Subarctic Pacific Ocean - 13_ETSP_OMZ_AT15268 metaG | ecosystem: Environmental > Aquatic > Marine > Oceanic | place: Pacific Ocean | collected 2015-01-16 | reverse complement strand
TGGCGGAGGAACGCCATCGGGTGCGGCTGGCTCTATCCAATTTAGCGACGGCTCGGCTTTTGATTCGGACGATGCAAACCTGCATTGGGATGATGCAAACAATCGTTTGGGTATCGGCACGAATACGCCCGAAAACACCATTCATGCTGTTGGCACAGGCAACTTCCCATTCCGATTTCAAGGAAACGGGGGAAATCTCCGTATAAACAATTTTGGTCACCTTCAAATTCAAAACGATAACTCAAGCCCAGTTGATGGGACGACAATTGACGCTCCACTATTTCAAATCGGACAGCGAGACGGAGGACAATTAGACATAGCATTCGGCAACTTAGCAGGCAACCACTTGGTTGCGGCTTCGGATGCTTTGCTTACGCTCAAGCGGGCCTCCAATAGCGCAACGGGAGCAAAGCAAATCGGCTTCTTAGGGGCTACGCCGGTATCACAACAGAGCGTAGTTAGCCCCGCAGCAGCAGGTTTCAATCCGGTTGGTGCAAGTGCCAACGAAGTAGCATTACAAACAAGCCTTGATTCAGTTATAGCAGCATTACAGGCTCTTGGATTATTTGCATGAGGTGAAAACATGGATAAATGGCTTGATGAATATGTGGAAAAAGTAATGGCGCAACAAATTGTGACAAACAGTATTTTTAAGAAAAAGGTGAAAAAAAAATGAGTAAGCGAAAAGGAAAAATTGTGTATCAGCCACCGGAAAGGTGCTACACTAATGTGAACATTGAAGAGACACCGCATGGCTACCGTCTATTTAGGGACGGCGAAAGCCATCATTTTACAGTTATCCCGTTATCAAAAGCGGTATCGGTGGACTATAAAGGAAGTGGAAAAAATGAATGAAGAATTGATGTTGGTTGCAGGGTTTGGTATTTTTGCAGTTGGGTTTGGTCTTAAACACTATCGGAAACTGCGCACAAAAGTCGAAGAAGCACTTGAAGATGGCGAATTGAGTCTTGATGAAGCACTTGATATTGTTCAATCTGTTGAGGAAACAATTGAAAAAATCAAATCCCTGCCTTCTCCTTCTGCTATGAAGCGTATGCGTAAAGACGAATTAAAAGCGTTGTGCGCAGAACACGGCATTGATGAAAAGGGAACAAAGGACGAAATTATCAAACGACTTAGGGAGGCTCTTGAATGACGCATTATTGTGAAGTTGCAGATGTTGGGTCAAGACTTTCTCTTGATAGTGCGCAACGCACACGAGCAGAAAATCGCATTGAGCGCCACATTCGGCAAGCCAGCATTGAAATTGACCAATGCTTTCTTGAATACGGACGGGACGAACCAAGTATCGCCCTCGCAGAAACAAGTCTTGATGGCGGTATCAGCGTAGGCGCAACAACCATAACGCTCACCGATGCTTCTTCCTTTTCAGCAAGCGGCAGTGGAAACATTGACAGTGATTCCTTTTCATGGACGGGCAAATCCAGCAACGACTTGACGGGATGCGCAGGCATTTCATTTAACCACAACAATAATAGCAAAGTCCAAGAAGGACAATACGCTCATGTTGTGCGTGAAATCTGCGCAGACCTTGCGACTGCTTCATACCTTGAGGACGAAGGCACAATGCAAACAAACGCCGATGGTGGACTTCGTGGGCAAGCACTGCGCAAGCGTGGAATGAATGCCCTTATGCGTCTTGCGCACATGGGAGATGTCTGAAAATGCAAACCCACACACGACGAGGTTCGACGGTTGAGTTTAAAATGACAACCGATGATTCGGGTCTGCGTCGTGCATTAGCCTTTCTTGGTCGGGAAGGTGGAAAGCGTCTTGACGGTTTGATGAAACAGGTTATTGACGAGCAAGTGGAAGCGGCTAAATCAAGACTAAAAATGATGGCGAGAAATCTTGCTGGCGTAAAAGTCCCACAAACAACACTTTATGCCCCCACAAGAAATTTTAAACAATCCAAAAACATTCATGTTAAGGTTGCAGACGCATTGAAAAATGAGCGTGTTCGTAGCAAGCACTATACGGTTCACACCGGAAACAGTCTTAACGAAGCAAGTGTGGGTGTTCTTGGTCAGAGAGGCGGTCGTCTTGCGCACATTGTAGCAAAGGGTATTGACCCGTTTAAATACGGCAACCTTCCCTCAACTGTTCGTTCAAGCACAGGCTTTTATGCGGCTACGGGGCAACCGGGCGGCGTTTCTTTTTGGATGCGAATGCGTGGTTCTCATCCGGGGTTTTATCGCACATTTGACTACATCGGGACTGTTGAGCAAATGTCAAAGAAACAATTTGAGGAAATTGCACCAATTATGATTAAGCAAATGGCTCGCGAAGGAGGATTTGCAGAAGTCCCGACCAAATCTAAACTTTCGTCTAAGGTAAAAGGCCGAGGGGTTATGGCCGCAAGAGGTGGTTAATATGACAGTATCACGACAAACAGACTTTTGGACTGCACGGCTTAACGGTCAAGACCCTGCTTCTCCCGTTGGGATGAACAACACTGCATGGTCGCTTGATAGCGGCGATGCTGGCGATGGCGTTTCACAAAATGGCTATTGGCAAATAACTTCGTCAAGCGGAGGTCAATTGTGGAAACAGACCGTTGCCGACGATGATAACGACTTGACTCTCATCTGCGCAATCCATCAAGAGTCTGCGCCCGACACCGATGAAGTGATAATGGCTCTCGACAACGGCACTTATCGGGTTGAGGTTCAAATCATTGACATTCATCAAGTGAAATTGGTTGGAAGCACTTCCGTTGAAAGTCCAAACCTTGATTTTAAAATGGGAGAGGACACTGCCGTTCCCATTATTTTGCGCTTGACTCTCGCCAATGACGGCACTGCTCGTTTGTATATGGCTGAAATAATTGAGGACGATGATGCACAACAACACTACCTTGAGGTTTCTGCGCAAAGCACTTCTGCGCAGGGCGCTTTCTTCGGGACTTCTTCGGGAACCGTGGACTTTTACAGTGTCTATTTTACGCCTCATGGTGCTTATTCCCCCGATGAAATGGATATGTCCGACTTTATTTCACATAGCCTTTTGCGCACAGGTATGAAGGTTCGTGATGTTTTGCGCAATAGCAATCGTTTGTTTCTTAAAACTCATGTTGGAAATGCAGGCATTAACTATGCGTATGATTTGTCAAGCGACTCAATGTTAAACCGCTATCAATCACCATCAGTCCATGTGATGATTCAAAAAGCAGACTCCCCGGAGTTCTTGACTCTATCAGGAACACGAACCGACCAGCGATATGATGTTGTTATTTTTGTTTCTGCAAAAGGAACCAATTATGAAAACGCTTATCGTCTTGCGGCTTCAATTCTTGGCGAAGTCTTTGATGAATTGTATGTAAATACAGGATTAGACGATGGCGTGGATAGTCTGCTTGGCTACACAACAACCTTTGATACAAAAGTGGACGATGATGAAATCGTTTGCATCCACACGCTTTCCCTTGAATATATGAAGAAAATCCGAATGTTCTATCGTGAAGCATGATATAATGTTTTTAAGCATAACCTTCATAAAGCAAACCCACCCTCTTTAGGGTATGACGAGCCACCAGTTGCGTTATTTGACAATGGCTAAGGAAACCACATACAACGATTCAAGCACCGAAGTCAATTTATTCGTTGGCGAAGTGGAAAGCGAATCATATCAGCAATCCTATGATGTGCTAAAGCGCAACGACATTAACTATTATGGCGCACGAAAAGCCATTGTGAGCAAAAAAATCGCAGAAGGCTCTTTTACCTGCGCACTACAACCCGACTCCTTCGTTTTGTGCGCACTACACGGTATCATGGGCGTTGATACACCTTCAACGGACAGTGGTTCAACACCAGCCACCGACGAGCGACGATTCACCGAAGTCCCATTGACGGCAAACACTGAATTGCCTTCTTATACAATTCGTGTTGGTCGAGACGACTATGAACACATTTTCCCCGGCCAAGTTGTTGAAAGCATCGCCGTTTCTGCAAGCATTGGTGAATATGCTATGCTTACTGTGAACACCGTTGGCGCAGAACAAGAAGATGCAGAAGGAACGCTTGAAACAACTTATGTTCCTGACTACACGGGCGATGCCGCACACTTTGCTGGCGCTTTTGTTAATTTTGAAGCCGTTGCGACCAACAGTGTGTTTTCAAACATGGTTCAAAGTATTGACTTTGAAATCAAAACGAACCGTGATATGGATAACGCATATAGTCTCGGTAGTGAAACTTGTGTGCGCAAGCCACCTATCACCCTTCGAGAAGTAAGCGGTTCAATCACTTTCCACAAAGCATTGGACTCAACCGACAGTGCAAGTGGTGCGCCTTATTTTGATGAATTGCGAGCCGCAACCGCTTCGGGCGGTGAAGCCTTGTTTGACCCAAGCGGTGCTGATGTTCCCGCACTTTCAGCCTTGTTCCGTGTGGATGCAGATAATTACATTCGCTTTGACTTTGGAAGAGTTATTTATGAAATGCCCGAAACCTCGGTTTCAGGCCGTGATTCGCAAACAATGACCGTTAATTTTCACGCACTATGGGAAGATGATTCAGCCGGTCGTGATGGAATGGTTGAAATCACTGCTAAGGGAACAGGCATTAACGATTATGATGCAGTTTGAGGTGGGTTAAGTGCCTATCACAGACCCTTCCGCAGTCGCAACAACAACCGTTCATGGAACGCATTTGGCTATTGGCGCTCTTATTGAAGGAGTCATTCAAGGTCTTAATGCAAACAGTGAAGTTATTGATATTTCAGTGGTTCGCAGGGCAGTCGGAAATAACTACACTGCCTTCATCACTTATGAAGAAGCACCAGCCGCACCTTGAGGTGAATAGTCCATGATGAGCAAAAGCAGTCGCTCATTGGATAGCATAGAAGAAAAGGAAAGTGAATACAATGCCTGTATTGAAGAAAGAAATTGAATTAGACAACGGAAACATGATTTGGGTTCGTCAAGCATCAGGTCTTGACAAATTGAAAATTGAAAACATTCAACAACGGGTTGCTCGACAATTCCGCCACTTTGGTCTTGACCCGACCGAATGGACTCCCGAACAACACGAAGAGTTTGCAGTGGCTATGGACGAATCCGGCGCTGGAATTGAGGCACAAATCCAAGCATGGATTCCTAATTGCATTTTGACCGAGGACTTTGACATCAACACCCTAACAAGCCTTGAATTGATGGATATTCTGCGCTTTGTTCGTGGCGATACTTTGGAGGGCGCAGTCCCTTTGGGTTAGTTGGGCGTGTAGCACCAACATTATGTTCAGCATTCAAAGGAACACTGCCAAGCGACTTATTTAAACGATATGATGATGAAATGGGGTATGAGATGCTTCAATTTGACATGATAGTTGCGGCTGAAATATCCGACAGAATCAAAGAACAACACGACGAAGCAAATAGCAAAATAGACGCAAACCGAGCAGTCGCACGAAGAAATCAAAAGAGAAGCGAGCGCATATCACAAAAGGACATGGGAAACTTCATGGAACAATGGGCGAGCGGTGAATAAAAATGGCAAGAGTCGGTGCGGCAAGAGTCTTTTTCGACATTGTAGGGACTTTTCAAGCACAGTCTCTTCTCGGTGATACCGAGGCTGCTACAACGGCTCAACAGGCTATTTTGCTTGACGCTATCGGCGGGATTAGTGAAGCCTTTGATGAAATGTCCCAATTCATTTTGCAGTCCACACAGGTCGTCGTGGATGCGTTTTTTGAGCATGAGGAACAGTTAATTCGTGTGCGCAAATTTTATTCGGGTGCGACAGAAGAAGTCGAGCGATTTGCTAATGCGTCAATTGGACTTGGTGAAGCATTTGGATTTTCCGGCGACCAAGCACTTGCCGCAAGCGCACGGACTGCGCAGTTAAAGGGTGTCCTTGAATCCCAAGAAGCCATTATTGAAGCAACCCGTGGCGGTTTGCTAATGGCACAAGTCGGTGAAATGGAAACTGAAATGGGTATGAACCGCTTTATTGCTCTTGCGCAACAAACTCAATTTATGTATGGTGGATTGACAAAGGCTCAATACGACGCATTAGATGCCGAGCAACAGGCAAACATTGTGCGTGGAAATAGCATTCGTGTTCTCGACCAATTGAACACCGTTGAAAACTCATCGGTGGCTATTATGGAGGACATAACCTTTGTCCTGAACCAATTCGCCAGCCAAGCAGATATTGCAGGTGAAAGCATCGGTGATATGGCCGCTATGTCGGCACTGTTGCTTGAAACAGGTGAAGAAGTAAGTCGTGCGGGAACAGGTTTGCGTATGATTTATCAGCGCATCGGAAACGAAAACAGTGATGCCGTCAAAGCACTTCAAGAATTGATGGGCGGTGTTGATTCCTCCGTTATCACGCAGATGAAACTTTCGGAAATTATCGGCGCAATTGGCGACGACTACGCCAATATGACAGGTGAACAAAAGCGAAACCTTGCCGTTTCTATCGCCGGTTCCCGCCACTATGTCAAGTTTCTCAAATTGATGGAAAACCAGCCACGGTTGCTTGAATTGCAGACCGCCGCTTATCGGGGTCAATTCGGCGCTATTGAAGAGTTTGAAAACAAAGCCGACAGTTTGTTTTTCAAACAACAACAACAAGAAGCCATCGTCAAAAACCTGCAAGTTGAAATCGGTGATAAATTGGCCGATGCGTATATGACGGGTGCGCTTGCTCAAGAGGCGTTTTTGCGTGGAATGGATAAAATAACTGATTTTGGAATTGGAGAAGATGTTGTCAAAAACTTCATTCAATTGTCGTCGGTCTATCAACAAATTATTGCACCAATGACAAATGTGGGTATGCAAGCCCTTAACATGGTTATTGCATTCAAAACACTTCAAGCAGTTATTGCCGCTTCAAACCCAGAATTTTTTGCGCAGGCTCAAGGCTACCGTAGGACTCGTCAAGAGATGCAATTTTTAAGTGCGGCTACAAACGAGTTTAGCATTAACAGTGTTATTAACATGGATAGGGCGGCTTTATCGGCAAATAATTACAACGACCGTGTAGTTGAAATGCGCATGGTTCAAAGCATTCTCAATGATGAAATGACCGAAACCAGTTTCAAAATAAATATGGTGAACGCCGCAACCACTGCTATGCACGGTGCTATGGGCAAAACCAAAATGATTTTTGTTGATACCTCCCTTGCCGCATCAGGAATGATGAATGTTGAATCAGGTGCATTACTTACTCTTGAAAATATGTATCAACAACACCGAGCAACACTTCTTGATGTTGATGCAAAACGCTCAATGATAAATGTGAAAATTGGACAATACATGGCTCTTTCAGTCGAAGAAAGAAATGCTATTCTGCAAACCAACATTTTTAATGCGCAGGGAACGGCTGGAATTGTTGAGCGCAATAAAGCGCAAACAACATTAAATGACACAATGGCTCGCGAAGTCGCACTTCTTAATTCGACTTTGACGCTTTCCCGACCATTGACTGCTGTTGAAAAGCAAGGCATCAATAATGAAATTGTGCGCAATAATGCGACAATGACAACAAATCAAACACGCATTAACGCCATTAACACAACGCTTCTTCTTTCGGATGCAGAAAGCGAATTTACGGCTGAAATTACGGAAGAACGAGCCGCACTACAAGCAAATAATACAACGCTACAACAACGCAACGCCACTTTGCGCACAGGTTTGCTGGCGAGCAAACAGGCCGAGCAAGCAAACAGACAATATGCCGCATCCGTTTTAAGCGCAGATGGCGCAGAACGCATCAGTATTGGAACACGCATAAAATTAACTGCAACAAATATGAAAGCGGCATTTTCTTTAAAAGCGATAAACAGTGCGCTTATGCCTATTTCAATGATTCTGCCGTTTATTGTGGATTCGGAACATCAAATGGAAGCAATCATGGCTTCTGTTGCTATCACTGCTTTTACAATGGCTATTCCTGCGATGAGCGCACTTGGCGCACAAATGAAAGCAAATGGTGTTGCCGCTACGGTTATGACAGGCGGTTTAAATATCGCTGCCGCCGCACTTATCACATTTGCCGCATACATGGGCGTAAAGGCTTTTGCAGGCGACGGATTTATGAAGAACGCTCTTGGGAATGTCGAAGAGTTTAACGCTGGAATTATTGGTGCAAACGACATTCTCGCAACGCTTGGAGAGCGCACAGAAGATATTTACGGCGGCGTTGTTGATAAGACCTATCGAGAATTATCGCAAGAAGGGCTTCCCGCTATGACAGATGCGCTTTCGGATTTGCGCATGGAATATGATGATTTGGATTCTGCGCTCTCGGTTGCGGAAAAAGGAACAAGCCACTACAACCAATTGCTTGCAGACCGAAAAGCCGTTCAAGATGCAATCACAAATGTTGATGCTTTGGCTCGTTCCTATGAGCGACAGGCGGCTTTGACTGATGCGCTCGCAAATGACTATGAAGCAGATATTACTATCACAGAATCGCTTTCATATAGAAACGAAAATGCACGAATATTGGGACTGCAAACAAAAGCCTATGCGGTTGAATACACTGACATTTACGGCAATATGCACAGGAAGGTTTATGATACGGAAGAAGAAGCACTTACGGCTCGGAATAAACTCCAAGAAAAATACAACCAAGAAGCACTTGCGCACGAATTGGATTATGTCAATGCTTTTATCACCAACATGGAAAAGAAAAACGCCGATGTTATTGCTGGCGAACAGGGCGCACAAGAAATTTTGCTTGGTGATGCTTATGCTTTCGCAAATGCCCGTGAAGAATTGTTTTTCGGCGCAAATAAAGCAGGGTTCACAGGTGCGCTTATGAAGCAAATAACGCAAGGTGGTGTCGAAAATCTTCTATACAAAACCGAAATCGTGCAAACGAATGTCTTTAACGGCATGACTTTGCCTGAAATGGTGGAAGAAGTAAGTAAGGGCGTTTTGGCCGAGTTAGAGAACACAGGTGTTTTGTCTTGAGAACGAGCGATTTTAAACATTCCTTTTGGCTTTGCGGCTATTATGACGACTTTCATAGCGCACGCGCAGTTGCAGACGACCTCAATGTTGCGAATGTGCGCATTCACGACCACACAAAAACGCACTATGGTTCGGTATTTGGCGCAGAAGCCACGCTTAACCCACGATACCGATTCACATACGCAGACCGTTTGCGCACAACGCATTGGGAATATAGCGACCCAAACATTACCGACGATTTGTTTAATTCAACCGACCTTAACCTTCTGCGCAAAAACAACGGGATGCACGAATGGCTCACAATTGATTTTGCGCTATCCGATGCAAGCAATTATGAATCAAGGACTCGTTTTCAAATCCCATCCTCTTTTCTCGCAAATCGCTACAAATTAAATGGAGATTCCTCAGACGCATATCTTTCGTTTTTTAACGGACATGACACGGCTGGCGTATATTATGCGCCTGTTGGTGAAATAGACCATACCTTCGGCATGAGTCCATACACCAATGCAGATGAAGATTATTTTCCGTCAAACCACACGCAAAATCTCGGCAGTCATGTTCGCATACTACAAGAGGATTCTGCGCAGTGGGGTGTTGTGCAAAAGCACATTAACTTTGCCAGCATTTACACGGGAGAAGCACCTTTAACTCCGCTTGACACGACCGACTACTCACCGGGAAAAATTATGCAAAACATTCAATCTCCTTCTCGCCAACAGTTTTTAATTCAGTCGTTTTATGCGCAGGATGCGTCGGGAACAGAACGATTGCTTACATACACAGGCGAATTGCGTATGAGAGGCATTGGTGAAATGTTTCATTTGCGAATGGCCGCACACGCTATCTCGGATGCGTTTTTTGACAGTTATGAATTAAAAGTGGGCTACAAATCCACTGCAACCTATGACAAATCAACAGACGACTATGACGACACAACTGTTCTTGCGTCTGTATCAATTGATTTTTCTTCTCTTGGCTTAACTACGCATAACGCTTGGGAATATCCTGCACCCGTGGAAACACCTTATGTCGAAAGCAACACATGGATTGATATTTTTATTGCTTTTGACTTTACAGCAGGGACTTGGAAAGCATACGCAGACGATAACACAGTCCATTTTGATTCAGGTTCTATTGGTAGTGTTGATAGGAACACTGCTGTTGGTTGGTCGCTTGACGGCGTTTGGACGAGCAACGGAAGCGAAGGCGCTATTGTCGTCGATACCTTGATTGATAGAGCCGCAGTGATGTTTCCACTTGCTTGGAACATTGAAGGCAACGAGATTCCCACAATCAATGACGCAAAAATGCAATCGCGTGTGAATAGCATTTCAACCTGCGCAGTGACGCTGATGGATTCTGCGCACGAATACGCATTTTCTGCGCTTACTACGGGAACGACTGCCGCAGAATGGCGATTGCTTATGTTTAACGACAATGAAAACCGTCCAGCATGGTCGGGACTGATTGATAGCATCGCATATAAACAGGAGTCGTTTAGCAAAAAATTGACAACGACCATCACTGCAAAAGATTCATTCAGCATTCTTGACCGTGTGTTGCCAACTTGGGAAACGGGACAAAACGCAGTGTTTTCGTTGAACGAACACATATCCCTTGTTGGAACGCTGGAAAAGCGATATTTTGAAACAAAGGCTCTTGAAAATATGTTTTCGATGGGCGCAACGCCTCTTTCTTATGGAAACAGTGAATTGGGCTTTTCTTCTTATGACGCATCAGGTGCAACAAAATACCTCGCAAATCCCGATTCACGCACACGACTTTTTAGTGGGTCGGCCATTCAAATGTTTAATAATGAAAATGAATACGGCCCAATAAACACCGAAGATGATTGGGAAGGAAGGAATGGCGATTATGTTTTGCTTGATGTGGAAGGTATTCGTGCAACCTCTCCCACTTCAAATGTTGTCGGTGTTATGCTTCAATGGACTGACACAACAACTGCGCCTGTATCGGGATTAACTACCTTTAAAGGTATTTCAGTAGGCGACGACATTATTCTAAAAGGAACGGCGTATGATGGAACGCTTCAAGTCAATGACATGAAAATCCATGCGCATTCATTTGGAAGCGAATATGACATTAACGGATTGACTTATTTTATTGAATTATATTGTGCTTCGGCAGGTGCTACACCACAAACAGACTATTTCAAAGTCGGAAGCATTGTGCGCAAATCACAAAACTACACTGACCCCATAGATGCAAATAATTCAGACGAATTGCTTCTTATTACTTGCACATCAAATCACGGTCTTAATATTGGCGACCAATTTCAATTATTTAATTTTGAAGAAGATTTAAGCACACTTGCCAATGTTGAAGGATATGTTTTTACAGTTGAGCATGTCGAAAGCGCAACAGAAGTTTTTGTCGCAGTCCCTAACACTTATGATGGCGGTATTCTTGAGTCATACATTGGAACATTGGATTCAATTCTTTACGCAGAGCCGTTCACCAGCATAAACAGCCACCGAACATGGTCGCCTCCAATTGTGAAACCTGTTGTGATTCTCGACGGAGAAGGATTTCTTACCGATGAAATTCTTCAACGAGTCAAGCATCGCAACATTCATGCACGATGGATGCGTGATTTGCCATTAAGTCCGTTTTTCCGTGCGCAGTTTGGAGTTATCAATGCCTCCCCTCTTTGGCGAGCAGGAAAAGAAAGCAATCTGCAACACCCGCTTTCTGCGCAGTTTATTTCTGCGCACGGCTCAACAGGCTACAATAGCGACGGAACAGTGCAGGGCTGGACGGGTCTTGACGCAACGATTGACGAAAATAGCACAACCATTGTTCTTGAAGAAGCCGGTATGTGGTGGTATTGGAAAACAAACAACCTTGAGCATGGAATTATTGAGTTGCTTGACATTGAAACCAACGATATGCAGTATGTGATTGCAGATGACATTAGCAACCCTCAATATAGCGCAAGCGTTTCGTGGGATGGCATAAGCGAGTTCCAGCAAAAAGGCAGTCCCACCTATGCTCTCAATAAAGGCGACATTGTAATTCACACAGGATTTTATGATGTGCGTTTAAATGGTGTTTTTCGTGTGCAAACCTATTCAAGCGGGACAAAAAAATATCAAGCAAACAAAATCACCGAGTTTGAGCCAACAACTAATGAACACGCTTTCATGGCTTCTCGTTATTTAGGAGAGTCGTCTTGGAATTATGGAACGCCACGACACTATCAAGACCCCGATGCTATCCGATTTAAAGAAAAACGAATGCCAATAGACTTTGACTCGACACCAGCCGCAAGCACAGCAGACGGACTTATGCAGTTTGGGCAAGTCACGCTTTCAGGCGTTAAAGGCATTCGTCGTGAATGGAAGCAAGACCACACCATTTATACTCTTCGCAGTGTAAATGAAAGCATAGGCTACAAACACTTGTATGTGCTTTGGGCTGATATGCGCAACGATGGAACGGCAGACGCAGACGGTGGACTGCGCAAAAACGAGTTTGGTCTTATTCTTCCTACTACGCAAAATTATTCAGTGAATATGGTCGTTGCAGACCAATTGGATGAAAACGGAGAACCCGATATTTATACGGAGTTAAAAATTGGCGAGGACATTGACATTTGGACTTTTGACGCAGAAATTGAACCGTATAGCGGCGCAGATTGGTGCGCACAAGGAGGTGCAAGCAACGACGAACCTCTTGACACACGCTATCACAATTGGGATGAAAAGGGCGGTGCGTTCATTATCATTGACGCATCCCGCTATTTTAACCTCAACACTTCCGCAACCAACGGTCGAAGTGGCTATACAAGCGGAGGAATGGTGGACTTTGGCGACATAACCCTTGCTATTCCCGCTACACCGACGCTGATTGACAATTATTGGAAAAATGCCGCCGCCACCTACAAAAACAGGGACACAACCAAAATCCCAAAGCACCCCAATGGAAATTATTTCTTGAATGAGGCTACGCTTCTTACACAAGACATTGTTCTTGGCGACACCGAGATTTATGTAAGCGACAATGCGCAGTTTGACACAAGTGGCTACGGTGCAATTATTGCACAGGTTGGTGAAGGTCGTGGTGCAGAAGATTTAATTTATTATTTTGCGTGGACGGGTAAAGGCGTGGACGCATCACTTGGCGACAAATTGACAGGTGTGTATATCACTTCCTATCAAAACTCATCCTCCTATGACCCAAACACGCTTGAAGCGTTAATTTTATCCGAAGTGTCGGCTGGTGGGTCAGGTTCGCTGGCCGCTATTAACATCACTGACGCAACAGGTTCAGGCGATTTTGCGAAAGCCTATGTCTATACAACGACTGCGGCGCTATTCCCGCTTCGTGTGATTCTTAACATTCAAGGACTTGTTGTGAGCAAAAACCAAGGAACCTATTATGCGCACGACAAATTGCGCACAATTTTCAATATGATAACCGCCGAAACCGCACAAAAAAATACCGCTCTGCCGTGTATTTACGGACTTAATGGAGTCCCTATCACTGATACAATGACAACAACACAGACTGCGCACGCAGGCAACGACACCGATTCCTTCGGAAGTGTGATGAATGTCAAGGGTCAAACGGTTATGAGCATCCTCAATGAAATGAGCGACAAAGCGGGGAACGGTGCAGAAGGAAAGACGCAGACCTTCACATGGGGCATCCACCGAGACAATATGCTCTCATTTCGACCACGATATGATTCGGGGGTCTCGCTCACACGGAACGAATTGACGGTTTCGGACATGACGAGCAAAATGGGAACGGCAATCACGAATGTCCGTGTGTTTTACAACGGCAATTCCAACTTCGTGGACTTCCCCGAACCATCGGGAACGGGTATCACGCGTTTCCGCATCCTCCAACAACCGAAGGTTTTCACCCGTGATGAGGCGCTGGCTCTTGCGCAGGCCGAATATCTGCGTGAACAACAGTCGAGCCTTAGCGTGTCTGCGAAGATTTTCCGAAAGGCCGGGGAAACCAATTCAATGACGACAGGAAAATACGGCTATCTGCAAGACACCTTCCGCCGATTCTATCACTATGATAAAGAGTCAAACGCTTCGTGGATGAACCGATGGGGAGGAATGCCGTTCTCAGGCACGCAGAACGCCTTTGATACGCTCGCTGGTGTATTTGACCTCCCGGCTCTTGGAAGCCGAGGAAGCGTTGCTTATGCGCTCTTAGACGACAATACCCCAAAGAGCAACGGCATAGAAGTCCGAACCTCCACTTCCGGCGAGAACGACTCAAGCCCGACTACGAACATTGGTTCTTTGGTCTTGACATGGGACGGTGTGAATCAAAAGGCGAAGTGGGACTCAACGGGAGGTGGTATTTCATACGGAACAGAAGTGAACCTCTCCGTTGGCTGGAACACCATCAGCGATTTAACGAATGACTTGACAATCTATCTGCGCAGTGGTTTCACAGGGACGAGCGGCACATACGGCGTGACTTATGCACAGCCAATCCCGCACAAAGAAGGTTATCACCACTATGGAACGAATAGTCTTGCGAATTGCGTAGCCGTTGCGCACATTGACAAAACCCTCCCCAAGACGAGCGCATTGACTTCCAAAGAATTGCGTGTAGCAATCACCGTTGATTCGGGAACGA
>Ga0098048_1000783_pt1 | contig 14609 bp, 6 predicted proteins | sample 13_taG_FD_75052 | JGI IMG/M metagenome (GOLD analysis project Ga0098048, IMG submission 75052) | Marine viral communities from the Subarctic Pacific Ocean - 13_ETSP_OMZ_AT15268 metaG | ecosystem: Environmental > Aquatic > Marine > Oceanic | place: Pacific Ocean | collected 2015-01-16 | reverse complement strand
AGTTTTAGCTACAAGCAAGCAAGATATTTTTAAAAAAACAAAACTAGAAGCAAAAAACAAAGAACAGATATTTGCGCTAAATCTTTTGTTAGACGAAAATATTTCTTTAATGACAATGACAGGTGTTCCTGGAAGTGGAAAAACATATTTAGCACTAATGACAGCACTAAGTGAAATCGAAAAAGAGAAGAAAAAAAGAATTATATTCACTAGACCTATACAAACAGTAGGTAAAGACATAGGATTTCTTCCAGGTTCTTTAAGCGAAAAGATGGCACCGTGGTTATCACCTATTGTAGACAACTTCAGAAATCAGTTTGGCGACTTAACATATTTCAATATGATGATGGAAAAAGGTATCATCGATGTCGCACCTTTATCCTATATAAGGGGTAGAAGTTTTAATGATGCAATTATAATTGTTGACGAAGCACAAAATGCTACTGTTCACGAATTAAAGACTGTAATTACACGTACAGGTAAAAATTCAAAAATAATTCTACTAGGTGATATTGAGCAAGTAGATTTGCCATATATAAATAAGTATTCTAACGGTTTAACAATAGTTATTGAAAAACTTAAAAAAGAAAATCTAGTAGGTCATATTCATTTTGAAAAAGGCTACAGATCAGACTTAGCTAATATTGCTGCTAAATTATTGTAAAAGGTTTTTTGAAATGTCAAATCAAATCGATTTAAATAGGCGGAAAAAAATATACCCACTTTTAAGACAAAAGCCTGTATTTGGAAGTGCTACTATTGGACCTGGCGGAGGTGGCGGTGGTAGTGGAGGTGAAGACCACTGTATTAATGCAGAAACTCACATAATTCCTTTTATCGATTCTCATAGCGAAACAAAGAACTTTACAGGTACTTATACTACTTTACCTGTAGTTGCTGTGACGCCTGAAGATGAAAATGTAAATTTATTTATAACAAATTTAGAATTAACTTCTGTGACAATAGAAAGCTCTGCGCCATTTACAGGAAAAGTTCACCTTCAAGTATTTAAGGACAACTAGTATGTCAAAAACTTACGAAGTAGGTAAAGTTATATTAACTAACAGTGAAATAGAAAAAATTGTTTCTTTAGCAGAAACATATAGTCAATCTCCTGTTATTAAAATTACTAGTAACAAAAACGTAAATATATTTATAACTAATGTTAGCACAAATAGTTTTACGATAAACAAAAGTGCTTTAGAAGAAGTAACGATATACTATTCAGCTATAGAGAGATAAAAAATGGCAGCAAAAGACTTTTTAAGTAATCAAATAAAAGTAGAAAAGATAATAGGCTCAAATTCAACGGGACCTAAACTTTTAGTATATCCGGATGGAAAAAGTACAAACGATACAGGTGGTATTGATTCATCAATGCTTGCAAACGTCGGATCAGATACATTTTTATTTGTTAGCGGATCAATTTTTGGAAAAGATAGGGGAGATGCAAATTCTGTTTCTGTTTTTGGTGGAGACGTCGTCGTAAGCGGTACCTTATATGCTGAAAGACAGGTCATAGAAGTTGATGAAGTACTGCCTGGTTATCTTTACGTTTCAGGCAGTCTAGCAGTTACCGGAAGTTCAATATTTAACTTAAACAAGACAGGAGATTCAGATTTTATTGTCAAGTCTCTTAATAAAGACAATGCAATTAAAGTTAATTCACTAGAAAATACAATACAATTTATGTCTGGTGGGTCTCCAACATCACCAGACGAATCAAAATATACAGATACAAATTACTTTGTTAGCGGATCAATAGGGTCAGCACATCAGCCATCAATAGGTCCACAAATCGGAAATGGAGATAGAGGTACTAGTGTTTTTGGCGGTGATGTTTTTGTTAGTGGTTCTATGTGGGCACGTGCCTTTAATGTAACAAATCTATCAGTTGATGGTGATACTATAAATCTTAAAGGTTATGAAGAAAATGGTTCGTTTTTATCAAGAAACGTTGTTGAAGGATTTAATTCGATAGCATTAGGTACAAACAATGTTATAGAAAGTAAAAATTCTTTTGTTTTAGGCTCAAAAAACAACAGAATAGAAGGCAAAGATGATTTTGCCAACAGCTCAATAATATCTTCAATTGGTTCAACCATTTCAGGATCAAATAGTTCTATAATACTAGGCGGACAAAACAATGAGATTAAAGACTTTGCAGCACCTAGTTATGTTGCTTTTTCAAATAATGTCAAAGTAAGCCGCGCGGAAATTCTCGCACTTTATAGTAATGATCTAATCGCAAGCGGTACAGTTAGTGAAACATTTGTTTTAGGCGCTAGTAATACTGTAATTGGTGCTCCAGAAGATGTTACTAGATTTAATCACGTTTTAGGACGAAATAATAAAATTTACGGTGTTAATAGAAGTTTTATTTTAAACTTTTCAGATGAAGAAACTTATAAACCTGAAAACTTAGATAACCCTGAACCTTTAACATTAGTTTCTGGATCTAATAATAGTTTTGTAGTTTCTAGAGGCAGTGACTTTATTTCTGGGTCTTACTCAAATGTAATTTTTACAGAAAACTCTGACTATACACTTGTTGAAGACTCGTTCATAAGTGGCAAAGAAAATACTTTACATAATGTTAAAAATTCAACAATATTTGAAAACAATATCAATACGACCGGATCAAACTATTTAACAGCTATTGGAGGTGCTAACTCTAATTACTCTGATGATAGTGTTGATGATTTAAATGATAGATTAACTAAAAGTGGAGTAAATTACTTATCGTCTCCTGGGTTTAATGTTTCATTAGGCGGCGACTTCTCTCAAATAAGTGGATCATACAATTCGCTAATTGGAGGTGCTGCAAATAAAGTTACTGGTTCAAATTCATCTATTATTGGATCAATAGGGTCAACAATATCTAATTCAACAGGCTCAGTGATATTAGGTGGAGTAGACAATAGTACTAGTGCAAATGAAAACTTTATTATAGGAACTGATAACACTTCTTCAGGTGAAAGATCTTTCTTGCTTGGACGAAATATTACAAATGACAGTGACGACTTTTATATAATTGGAAACGGTCAAGATTCTTCTAATACGAGCTTAGTCCTAAGCGCGTCAAAGTTTGAATTTGGAAACTTATCTAAAGAAAAAGTTTACGGTGCTGATACTAGCTTTTTCGTTAGCGGTTCAATTGGTGCAAGAAGTAGATTTTTTGCAGGAAACACAAATAAAGATGAGTATTATGGCGTCTCTGTCTTTGGCGGTGACGTTCACATATCAGGCTCTCTTACAGGAGGAAATTTTGAATTAACAAAATTATTCTTCGAGGGCGGCGAAGCAAAAGGAGTTGCTCGAGCTCTTGGTAATAAGGATGCATTTGATCTTAATTTTCTAACAAATAATTTCAATAGAGTTAATATTGATGGTGTTTCTGGAAGTCTAACTTTAGGAGGAATGATTCCTGCTGGCGAAGAAGAACACGTTCAATTGCACATTAGAACAGGCTCCGATGGGAGTTTTGATTTTAATAGTTCTTTAGATAAGTCACCTGCAAGTGAATTTCCTTTACTTATATCTAGAAACATATCACAACCATCAGAAAATCAAGGTACTGGCAAAGAAGTAGGTTTAGCATTTTCATCATTCCCGACTTTAGGCATTAGCGATGAAGGATTAATAGATGAACCCGGTGCAGCTATAACACATAGAACAACAGGGTTCAATGCTAAAGGTGATCTTTTATTTAAAACAAAAACTGAAGTAGGACAAATATCATTAGGCGCTGCAGGTTCTTTAACAACTAAACTTGCCATTACAAGTGCAGGCGAAATGCTTCTCGGAAACGATAATCCTCAAGGTCACTACATTGATTTAAGAGTTACTGGTAGTGAGTGGCCTTTAATACAAGCATCAGGTTCTACACCTTCAGGAAGAATAATTTCTATTGGCGAAAACAAAAATGATACAAAAGGATTAAACCAGAAAGATACAATTTTTAATGTTTACGGCTTTCCAGGATCGAAAAAGCTTTTACAAAATAGTCGATTAGTTTCTTCATTTGGCGGAGACGTTGTTGTAAGCGGTTCTTTATATGTTGAAGCTCAACCTGGTGATGCGAGTTCACCGGGGATTGATTTAGATGGTTCTCTTTTAATAAAAGGTGATATTGAAAGCAAAGAACATAATCTGGATATTAAAGCACCCGACGGAGATATTATATTAAACGCCGAATACGACGTAATTGTTGAAAAAGATTTAGTAGTAAAAGGCAATATTACAGGTTCACATATAAAAGGTGACGGTTTAGAAATATCAAACGTCAACAAATCTTCAATATGGGAAGTAGTTGGCACAGATCCGGTTACTGGTGGAACTTTATTGTCACCGGGAGATTTTATAGACGGAAACACTGGAGTTCATATGGTAGACTTATTTGCGACAATAGACGAATCAAGGATACAAGGCAGACCTGAAATAGCATATTCTCCTACAACAAATACGCGATTATATGATACTTATTTTGAAATAGAAAAAGATGCTATTGGTCAAGTAAAATATAAAAATTCTTCTACTGGTGTTGAAGGAACAAAGCCAATAGAAACTGAAAGAGTTGAGTCTCCTGAGCAATTAATCATTTCGCTTAAATAATTAAATAAAACAAAGTAAATTAAAGGAAAAAAATATGTCAATATTAGTACCAAAAGCGCATAGAGACGGCTCTCAACTTGGTATGCATAAAAGAGAATGGTCAAATATTCTTTCTGAGCAAATATATTCTTCAGCTTCAATTATTGATGGCGCAGTAATAACTTCAGGCTCAACTAGTCTTTTGGTTGATGGAAGACCACTAATTACATCTCCTTTTACAGAAGCCAGCATTTCAACCGAATTAGCAGACGGCATAATTGGCTTACGCCTCAATAACTTAATGAAGCCAACAGCTGACTATGACATGGACGGCAATACACTAACTTCAGTTAGAACTCCTACTTCTGCAGGTGAAGTTGCGACAAAGTATTATGTTGATCAAAATATTCAAGGCTTAAAGTGGAAACAGTCTGTTAGAATATCTTCACATTTAGAAGATCCAGACGCCAAACATTGGTCTAAAGGTGAACTAGTCTTAGTTTTTCAAGAGCAAACACCAGACTTACAGGATTATAAATTAATTGATGGTAACGAAGGTTGGCATTATAACTCAAGCACAGAAGTTCTAACCTGGAAATACCCGACAGCTGTACAATATCTAAAACACCCGTCAAGCACTACAACAACCACTACCACAACACCTTTAAACAGTGGAAATCAGAATCTTATACCTACAAGTATAAATCACGTTTACCCACATCCAAATGGAGTACACTATAAGTCTGCAAATATTGATGATGTTTCTCTTGAAGATAGAAAAATAAACTTTAGAGAATTAATGTTTGACAGAGGTTTAGATAGTGCACCAGCTTATGGTGAAATTCAAATTGGTGATAGAGTTTTAATAAAAAATGCAACGCCTAAAACCATGAATGGTATATGGTTTTTTGAACAAACTGGTTCAAATTTACCTTATTCTACTTCGATAACTCATCCAGAACATGAGTGGAATTGGAGTTTAAAAAGAGCATTAGATTTTGATCATAGTAGTGAAGTTTCTTCAGCAGCAGTTTTTATTGAAGAAGGTAATAAAAACGAAGACAAGAGTTATGTTGTTACAACAAATACATCTTCGATAGCAGCACAAGCCATTGGCACTTATGATGTTGACTGGGCTATCTTTGGAACACAATTAGGCGACGACATAACAATCTATAGAGATGCAACGCAAAGTGATCGATTTGAAGTCACCGGTGTTCTTAGAGATATTAACGATATCTTTTATGACTATACAACTGCAGGTAATTATGATGGTATAACTGGTAGAAAAAAAGTAATAGACGGAGAATTTCTTGTAGGTAATGGAACAACTTTTGTTGCTGAAAGTGGTAACGATGTTAGATTGTCAATGGGGCTTGGCGATACAGATAGTCCTACGTTTGCAAACTTAACATTGACAGGTGGGGCTTTAACAGCTTCACACTTAATATCAAATAGCAACAACGGTGCAGATCCAATAACAATTAAAAGCAATTTATCAGGAACATTTGAAATAACAGGTTCAAGTATTCGTTTAGATGAAGATTTAAATGCAAAAGATATTGTAGCAAGAACCTTACTTACTTCTAAAGGTAATGCTCAAATAGACGGTAACTTAAATTCAAGTAATAACATAACTGCAGGAAAATCAATTTCAGCGCAATTTGTAACTGCATCTGTTGCATTAAGCGCAAGTTATCTACAATTAAAAGAGTTTAACAATGTTACAGAGTTTACTACTACAAATGGTTATCCTACACAAAACTCTTTATATATTGCTAATAATGCTTTATATTTTGATGGCACACAAATAGGAGGCTCAGGAGGCGGAGGTCAGCCTATAGAAAACGTTTTATATTACGGTGGTAATATAGTCTCGGATATTGCTTCTAGCAGCACGCAAGACCATTCAAACGCAGTCCTTTATATGCGTTTAGGTGTATCAGGTAGTCATTTAAGTGCAATTACTGACGCAGCTGGAAGAGCAAATTATTACCAAATTCTTACAGGCTCTTTCCAAGAATTAACAGGGACTAAAGTAGATATTAATGGTGGTACTATAGATTCAACTGTTATCGGTGGTTCTATACCGGCTGTTGGTACATTTAGTACATTAAATACTAATAATGCTAAAATAACAGGCGGTGAAGTTACTGGTAGTTACGGAAAATTTACAGTACTTTCAGGTTCAGATGTAGATATTAATGGAGGTAGAATTGATAATACTGATATTGGGCTTGACGTAGCAGCACACGGTGTATTTACTAATTTGACTGGCTCGACTCATATACACACACCTTTAGCCGAAATTGGCCGAATAGAATTAGAAGGTACTGGTACCCCTGGATTCATAGCAAATACAATTATAGGTATGGATAGAAACGGTAGTACTAGCGCTCAAAGAGGTATGTTTACTCAGTTAACTGCTAGTCAGGGGATTGAAACTACTGGAATTAGTACACTTAACGGTACTAACAAAGCCCTTAGTAGAATAAGCAACTTTACAATTGATAATACATGCCAGATTGATGCAACAACCACTACAGCAACAGATGCCAACTTTACAAATTTGAAGGTAACTAATTTACAAATGCCTCAAAATGGTACTACAGATGATCCTGCTAATGTAGGTAATCATTATTTCAAGCTTTTTGCAGATTCCAATGTTCGAAGTGAAATTACACACAGATCAGGCAAAGAATTATTAATCAAAGCCACTGAAATGACGGGTACTAGAGCATACTTTAATCATATAGAAGTTAAAGCTGGTGAAGTTACTGCTAGTTACGGAAACTTTACTTCACTAACTGGCTCGAAAGCTTTATTTTCCGAAGCTATTATTAATAATGCTAAGATAACTGCAGGTGAAATGACCGGTAGTTACGGAGAGTTTGTAATACTCTCAGGTTCAGACGTAGACATTAATGGTGGCACAATTGACAATGTAATTATAGGCGAAGATACCGATGCAAATAAAATTACACACGGTAGATTTGACACATTAACTGGCTCAGTTTCTTATATAGGCGATCCAGCTTTGCATGGTAGCACATCTTCTAGCGCATATAAGAGTTTTGGTAGATTCTTAACACTATCAGCTTCACATGTAGAAATATTAGATCCTGATTCACAAAATCACGGCGTTTTTGAGCACTTGACTGGATCTTATATTAGAATTGAAAACGAATTGAGTGCTAGTGAAGGTGCTACAATTGGCTTCGGTGGTAATGTAATAGGAAACGTTGGAACGCCAGATACGTCCACAGCAAATCGAAAAGCCGCAGTTAATAGAGAATACATTGATACTGTTGTAGCAATTAAAACTTCCGTAAGATTAGCTCATATGGACGGTAATAAAAATCTTTTGATAGACTTACAATCGGGGGATAACATTGACGGAGTTGAGCTAGCAGTAGGTGATAGAGTTCTTTTAGCTGCTCAAACTGATCCGAAAGAAAATGGAATATGGGAAGTTACAGGCCCCGGAGCTGCATTAAGGCCCTTTGATTATGCTACAGATGATCCAATAGGTGAATTTATTGTATATGTCAAAGAAGGTAATGGTAATAAGAAAAGTATATTCTCGATAACAAGACCTGATGATAATTCAACTGGTATAATAGATACAGACACAGTTGTTGTTACAAAAATATCTAGTCACTTTGGTGTTTCAACAGCTGGCAAGGGATTAAATAAGACAAATTCTTTATTTAGTGTAAACATTGCTGAAGGGGGTATTGATGACACCAACTTTAGAGATAGATCAAATCTAACATTTGATGATAGATCAGGTGCTGATCCTAGACTATTGCTTTCATCATCTATTAGAGTTGATGCATTAAAAGTAATAGATGAAACTGGAAATACTGGCGAAATATTTATAAGCGGTAGTGCTGATTCTCGCATTGACAATGTTAAGATTGGTATGACAACACCTGCTGACGCTCAATTTGCTAACATAACTATGAAGTCAGGCAAGACCAAATTTGACACAGACTATGTATTAACATCTTCAAACGGGTCAACAAATACTTCAATTGGTTTACATAAAGGTGAGTTTGAAGAAATTCATGTTCCTAATTCATTTGTTGCTGACAATAATGACCCTTCAGGAGAAAATAGAGTTATAATTTCTGGTTCGCTAATAATGGAAAATAGCAAGCCAAACAATACTACTAAAAGAATCTACGTTAAAGATGGCGATTTATACTATCAAGATGATAGAATAGGTTTCGGAAGTGGTGGAGGAGCTGCTACAGGAGCAGTTACAAAGATACCTGACTTTACATCAATATTTGTCACAGGCTCACAAGCTGACGGGCATGGTGCATTTATATCTGGATCTTTGGTTGTTGAAGGTGACGTTCATATTAAAGGAACAACAACAACAATATCATCCTCCAATACAACATTCCAAGATTCAATATTAGGATTAGGAATTACAGGATCAGATGCAGGTACTGAAGAATTTAACAATTTAGGTGATAGAGGTTTAATATTTGCAAGAGGTGCAAATCAAACTGATGCACTGCCAGGTATGTGGTGGGATGGATCTAAATTTAATTTTGCTAAGTCTATAACTTCACCATCATCAGGATCTTTTGGCACAGTAACTGATAGATCTACTATTAGAACAGGAGACGTAGAAGCTGAAGAAATTTCTGCTACGTCTTTAGACGCTTCATCAGTAACAGCAAGTCTTGGTCTTCGAGTCGGTAACGCTATAGACGGGTATGAATTACCAACATCAGACGGAAACACAAATCAAGTTCTACAAACAGACGGAAGCGGAAACCTTACTTTTGCTGATCAAGCTGCAGGACAGAATTCGTTCCTTGTTAAAAGAATTCCAATAACCGTAAACCCTACAGCGACAGGCAATGAAATATCTATTAGCCTTGACGATAAAAGCCCAGACATTATTTATTTGGACTTTGCTAATATAGATGTTGCTACTTCTGCATACAGCCCATCAGGTAATAACGTTCACTATTTATCAGTTATTCTTTCAAACGTTAAAGATTCATTGTTTGCTTTACCTGAAAGAGAATTTTACCTAGGAATTAGAGGTTTTGATCATGATGAATATACTAAGTCAAATTTTGGTTTTGGTGATGGCGGTTTAGCAGTGAGAATTATTTTCTCAGACAATGAAATGAGTTCAAGTCCATACAATTTAAGACGCAGAAGTACTGCAGATACTACCACAGCTTTATTTAATAACCGGCCAGCACTTTGGACTACAATTAGCGACGCCGGTTATATGAATTTATCCTCACCAAAATCATTAGACAGTGCTTCTTTTAACCCCGACGCGACGTGGTATAGCCACGACTTTCAATTTACTGGAGGGTTTCTTACACAATTTGAAGCCTCGAGTGCAATTTTTGATCGCTGTATAACAGATGATAATAAAATATTTTGTTTTAAGTATACAATTGTTAAGGGAGGCATCAATGAGCCTATGGAACTAGTTACAGACTATAAAAACATAGAAATATTTTCAGTTAATGATTCTAGATTTACGCAGCTATAATATTTAATTAATAAAGAGGAATAATAATGTACTTAACAAGACGCATACTAAGAAATGCAAAAAAAGGTGCTGTTTTACAGTTTTCCGAAAATGGCGGGGTTACTTTAAATAATAATCTTGCAATGTCTTCTTCTTCGCCCGTTACGATGTCAATTGATCAAACATTCAATATTGACGGAGCAGACGCCTATTTTAGCAATAACATCAATACTTCAGGATCATTATCAGTTGCTGAGGCAGCTACTCTTTCAAAAACTTTAACTGTAACACAAGGATCTACGCTTCAAGGAACTCTGGATGTAACTGGTGAATCGATTTTTACTACAAATACAACTGTGAGTGGCACATTAAAAGCAGAAAACAATTTAGACTTCTCAACCGGAGGTGGTAGTCTTAAAGCTGGAAGTTTAAATGCACTAACAGTTAATTCTTCAGGGGAAGTAACAAAAATAGGCCAGGACACTCCAGGTGAAGGTGAGTTTTTAAAATGGGATAGTAATAATAACAAAGTAGTTTGGGATGCTGTATCAGTAACATCTTTATCTTTAGACTCAATCACGGCTGCTAATAATGCCAGCACTAGAATTGAAAATTCAGGAGACTTACATCTAGATAGTACAGCCGGAGAACTATTTCTAAGCTCATCAAATGATTTTACATTTATTTCGAGCGATACTACAAGTAATATTAACTTTCAAAGTAATGGACTTACATCAGGTAAGGGCCACATAAATTTACAAATAATTGATAGAGGCAATGATAAAAGTTTATCTCAAATTTCGCTTAGTAGTTTTGGTTCCGGTGAGCGTGGATTAACAATAAAAGATGGAAATAATGATATTAGTAATTTCTATTTGTCTGGGTTTGGTACTGCTGGAGCTGAAATTACGAATTCAAACGAAATGGCAGAAACAGCCGGTTTTTTACATATCGGAACTATAAATCAAAGCAATAGCGATAGATGGGGTCAATATACAACAGGAAGTCTGCTATTTTCTGCTACAGATAGAAGATTTATTTTCTGTGATAGCGGTAAAAGTACAACTTATAGTGGTCGACCAAAACCTTTTTTCCATATAAAGAAAAATCGTTCCAGTCTAGAAGATTTAAATACAAATTTTGAAGTAGAATTAAATGCTACTAAAGGACAAGCAAGCACGCCAATAAATAATTGGAACGATACAAGTTTATTTACTCATTCGACATTTTTAAAGTTTAATCAAGACGGTCAAATAACAAAATTAGGTCACGATACCCCAACAGATGGACAAGTATTGTCTTGGGATAATACTAACGGCTATGTTGTTTGGTCAACACTATCAGTTGGGTCGCAAACCTTATCAGGACTAACAGATACAGATCTTACTACTACTGCTCCTACTGAGGGTGATTATCTCAAGTACGTTGGGGGAGAATGGGTGCCGGCAGATGTGCCTATATCAACACCAACGTATCTGAGTACAACTAATTCTCCCATTACAGCAGCCATAAACTATCACTACAGCATTAATACTACAATAAGACCAGTAGTTATAAATTTACCTCAAGTTAGTACAACTAATCGAGGAAAAAGAATAATAATTAAATTTAAAAAAGGTAATAATTTTTTAACTACAAATCCATATTCAGGAGAGACGATAGAAGAAAATAACAACTTTATATTTGCACCTAATCAAAGTCCTGGACAAAGTATAACATTAGTATCAGATGGTGTTAGTAATTGGGAAATAATTTAAAAGAAAGAATTATAATATGACAGTTAGTTTAAAAAGAATAAAGGTTGATGAAAACAGTAATGCTTTTGGCGAAGGCACTTCTGTTTTAGACGAAGGCAGTCTACTTGTTGCTAGTAATAATGACAGAATCCTGCAGGATAGTATTACATCTGGAATTGGTATATTAATAGTTGATATTACTCAAACTAATTCTTCTGGGATATTCACAGTTAACTTGCCTGATAGCATTGGAAATAATCTTGATGCTTATTTAGAGATAGACAATAATAATGATGTTACATTTAAATCATAATACTTAATAAAAAAAGAAAGGCATAAATTAAAATGACTAATTTTGTACCAAAGACGAACAAGACAGGCGGCTTGGGAACGTCTTCAAAAATGTGGAAAGAAGTAAACCACGTTACAGCCTCATTTGACACTACAAGTTTAGTAGATGAAGGTTCAGTATTAACTGTGAAAGATGGTTCATTTGCAGCTGGTACTGTTGATGCATCTGGTCACAATGGATCAAATGCAGGTTTGAAACTTGGTGGTACGCTGGTTACAGCAACAGCATCTCAAATTAACGTGCTCGGTTCAGCTACGTCTGATGGTGAATTTTTAGTAGCAACAGGCGCTGGAGCTTTAGCTTATGAAAGTGGTGCAACTGTTAGAACTTCGTTAGGTTTAGGGACTGGTGACAGCCCTAGCTTTACAAGCCTAACACTATCAGCTCAAGCAACAGACTTGGCAATGAATAACCGCAAAATTACTGGATTAGCTGCACCAGCAGCAGATGGTGACGCTGCGAATAAAAGCTATGTTGACGGTGTTGCGCAAGGATTAGATGTTAAAGGCTCAGTACGCGTTGCAACTGATGGTGGTGATATAACAATAGCAACTGCGCTTAACATAGGAGATTCTATTGATGGCGTTACGCTTGCAGATGGTGATCGTGTATTAGTAAAAGATCAAACAACAGCATCAGAAAACGGTATTTATATTGCTGGTGCTTCACCAGCACGCTCAGATGATATGGCAGCAGCATCACAAGCTGCAGGAGTGTTTGTTTTCGTAGAAGAAGGTACAACGAATGCTGACGCTGGTTTTGTATGTACTACAAATGATAGTGCAGATACTGTTGGAACTCATAGCCTGACATTTAGTCAATTTAGTGGTGCCGGGTCTGTTACTGCTGGTGACGGTCTGAATAAGTCAGGAAACACTCTTTCTGTTAAGGTAGATGATTTAACTTTAGAAATTAATTCTGATACTTTAAGAGTTAAAGCAGAGGGTATTACAAATGCATCTTTAAATGCAAGTGTAATAACTGGACAGCAAGAAATGACTGGTGACGTTGTCGATACAGATGAACTTCTCATTTCAGACAATGGTGCTCTAAAGAAAGTCGACTTTAGTGTTGTTCGTGACGCAGTATTTAACGATATTAGCGGTGATGCTACTGTCGCTTCTGGTGGTGCCCTTACAATTGGATCAGCTGCAATTGAAACAGCAATGGTAAATAAAAATGTAATAACTGGCCAAACAGCTAAAAACTCTGTTGCTGACGGTGACTTAATATTAATTGCAGACGCAGGAGACAATAGTTCACTTAAGAAAATGACCAAGGCAACATTTGTTGCAGGTCTAGGCGTTGCATCTGCAATAAACGATCTTTCAGATGTCACAATTACAGGCGCTGCTAATACAGAATATCTTAGATATAACGGTACTTCTTGGGTAGACTCTGCATTGACAATTGTTGATGATACAACACCTCAGCTAGGAGGTGCTTTAGACGTTAACGGTAAAGATATTGTTTCTGTATCAAGTGGCAATATTACTCTTACACCTCATGGCACAGGTGTAGTTAGAATTGATGGTGCGAGTGGTATTGATTTGCAAAGCGGCGAAATTGCTGTTAAAAATAGTGGATCAGTTTCAAATATTAAACTTTATTGCGAAGTAGGAAATGCACACTATACTCAAATTCAATCAGCAGCACATGGAAGTTATAGCGGAAACGTAACATTAACTCTCCCAACATCTACAGGTACTTTAGTTGGAACTGGTGACTCTGGAACAGTTACAAATACAATGCTTGCTGGCTCTATTGCAAATGCTAAACTAACCAATTCTGCAGTCACAGTTACTGCGGGTGACGGCTTATCTGGCGGTGGTTCAGTTGCTTTAGGTGCAACAACTTCTTTGGCGTTAGATCTTAATGAATTAACGTCTGCTGTTGTCGATGTTGCTGCTGACAGTATTGTTATTGTTGATGCTAACGATAGTAATGCTTCAAAGAAAGAATCAGTTGCAGACTTGGTAGCAGGTATAGCAGGCACAGGATTAAGTCCTTCAAGTGGTCAATTATCAATTGACGGAACAGTAACGACTCTAGCAGGTTCTCAAACTCTGACTAATAAGACACTTACAAGTGCAGTTCTTAATGCAGACGTTTCAGGTACTGCAATTCTTGATGAAGACAATATGACTTCTGATAGTGCTACAAAGCTTGCAACGCAACAATCAATCAAGGCTTACGTCGATTCACAGGTTGCTGGTGGTGGTCTTAATATTGATGGTTATAATGCACATGGTAGTTCTACTATTCATCAAACGCAAGATCATTTCGTATTCTCTAGCAACGGTACAGAGACAAAACTTACGTTTTCAAATCTAGAAGATGCAATCTTTGGAAACGTTTCTAGTGATGCTACTATAGCTGCAGCCGGTGCTCTTACAATTGCAGCTGATGCTGT
>Ga0098048_1000782_pt1 | contig 14609 bp, 14 predicted proteins | sample 13_taG_FD_75052 | JGI IMG/M metagenome (GOLD analysis project Ga0098048, IMG submission 75052) | Marine viral communities from the Subarctic Pacific Ocean - 13_ETSP_OMZ_AT15268 metaG | ecosystem: Environmental > Aquatic > Marine > Oceanic | place: Pacific Ocean | collected 2015-01-16 | reverse complement strand
TTCTTCAGATTCTTTTTCTTCAGATTCTTCTTCTTCAGCTTCTTCTTCATCTTCTTCGTCTTCATCAGCTTCAAAAAGATCCATTTCTAACAGATCTTCTAAACTCTCATTTAAAAAGTTGTTTTTTGTGCTACGTCTTCTTGACATTTGATTTAACTCCTTATATAGTTCTTTATATTCTTTAAATAGTTCAACGTCTGATTTAATTATATTAGAGCCGCCGATATTTTTTAACTCTTTACATAAATTTTTATATATTTCAGCAATTCTTTTAATATTTTTTCTAGAAATATCGTTATTTTCGCTTAATAAAATAGCTTTTTTAAAAGAAATAATGCTTTCTCTTAATGTGTTAAGTCTTTTAAACGCAGATCTCTTTTTTTCATTTTCATCTATTATAGATTTAAATAAATCTAATGAACTCTCACTCATTTCTTCACTAGACTCTAAATAAGTTTCGTCAACTAAATCTAAATCTTCTTCTAAATCTCTGTCTCTAAGATTAGTATCTACTTCACCTTCACAATGAGATTCTTGTTCGAGTTCGTCAACAGATCTTGTATCATCATCTTCATAAATATCGTCTTCGTAAAGATCTTCTTCATACATTCCGCATTCTTCTTCAACATCTTCGTCTTTTAAGCTATCTTCTTCAATAGCTTTTTCAACTAGCATCTTAATCTTAGGAGAAATAGACTCAATAATTTGTTTTTTGGCACGATTTTCTGCAGCTTTTTTAATTTCTTCAGCAGCGTCAATTGCTTCTTTATATAAATTTGACATAAATATTGCTCTCGTTTTTTCTTTATTATTTATATATATTAAATTTTGTATTATTTTTTTTGTTTTTTACGTTAGCCATGTCTAATTCTTCTTGAGACTGATTGTAAAAATCACTTGTACTCTCATACTCTTCTGACCAATCTTCTTCTATATCATCTTTTAGTTCGTAAGTATTATAAGATGCATATTGCTTGGAATCTACTCCTTTTTCATAACCTTTTATGTTAATAATACTCCCTGCATTTGTGCTACCCATAGATCCTAGAGTTGTATTGTCTATATGGTAATGTCTGCTTTTATTACCTAGATTTTTACCTTTAGGTCTTGAAGCAACAGAAATATTTCCACTTATTCCTAATTCAATCTCTGACAATATTGTTTCTTTTATGTACTCTTTTAATAAGTTTTCTTTTTTACTACTAACAGATTCATATGTTGCACCTAAATGTTGCATTGTGTTTGCTAATCCGTTAAAGCTATTTTTGTCTCTTTTTTTCAATGAATCAGTGTGTTGTTTATTAAGTGCAACATGAATTTTTTTATTTATTTTTACATCTATTTTATCAATATCTTCTTCGTCTTCTATATCTTCTAACTCTTTGTCCCATTGCCCTTTAGGAGAAGATAATGCGTCACCCATATTCCAAATTGGATTATTTTTTGTTTTTCCGTATCCTAAATCATTACGTGTATCATAATGACCAGGACTTGGATTTGCTATAGAATTATTATAGGGTATTGACATATAAATTATTATTCTTCTGGTAAATCAGATAAATAGTTTGCTATATCAATGTATTCACCTAAAGTAACTTCGTTATTATCTCTTCTAGTAATATAACTTTTTTTAGCACCTAAAACATTTTCTTCTTCATTTCTATCGAAGTTATTACCAAAGCCACCATTCATGTTAGTTTCAGGCTGAGAATTTTCATGTCCTTCTGGAATAATAGGTAAGCCATCGTTACCAATAGATATAGTTCTAGTATTTGGACCTTTAGTAGAAGGCTTATCTTCAGCATTAACTGTAGAAGAAAGCATTCCTATAGAATCTTCATATCTAAATCTAGAATCACTAAAACCTTCAGGAAAATCTGGGTTTTGTCCTGCAGGAACTCCACCATTTAGTTTATATAAACCTGTTAACTCTGATTTAGTATCTTCAAATGCTACTTCTCTATTAGCTGCAGATATAGGATTATCTGAACTAAACAGAGAAGAAAGATCTCTACTTGCACCTTTTCCATCATTGTTTCTAGCAAAAACTGCACGAAGTCCTGTTCCTTCTCTTTCAGTTTGCTCGTTTTTCATAGTTCCGTATCTATCAGCCATTTTAAAACCTTTCTATTTTATATTAATTATAAAGAAAAAAATTAATCTAGGTTCTTAATTAACTTTGCTTTAAGACGTCTTTTAGTTTCTTGAATCTTTTTTAGTTCTCTACGAAGCTTTGCTTCTTTTAGTTTACAAGCTTTATAGTGATCAAGACAAGATTCAAGAGTACTAGCATATTTGTTAGCATCAACTTCTCTTGTTCTTTTTGCTGCTTCTGAAGGGTGCTTTAAACCTAGTTCTAAAGTTTCATTTAGTCTTTGCTTTTCTTCTTGAATCATTTTTCTAATTAAAGAGGGTGTTATTTTTTTTCTTCTTGACATAGTTTATTACTCCGTTTTTACTATAATAATAAATATATTGTATGCCAAGTTTTTTATTTATTTATTTGAAAAAGCTAACTGTGCCCAATTAGAAGCAGCTTCTCCAAACATCTCTGTAGGATTTGCTTCAGAAGCTGCTCTTGCTGCATTATCTTTGTGGCCAGTTACAAATTTACCTGGACTATCATTTTGATTTTGTTCTTGCAAAGTTGTTTTTGCAGTATCTGCTAAAATAGAAGCCATAACAGGATCATTAGTAGCATTTTGAATAACATTATTTACTTTTTTTTCAAAATTTTTATTTTTTACTTTTTTCTTGGGTGGAAGCATTCTACTTAAGTTCTTATTTGAATGTGTATTAATACTTTCATTTAAAGAAACAGAATCACCGCCTGTTAAACCTTCAGCAAGAATCTCTACAAGACATTCTTTAACAATACTTTTTAAAATTTTTTTACTTACTTTTGCCATTAGTTGTTAGCCTCTAAAAATGTTTCTACTACATTATTAAACTCAGCTGCGTCAATTGTTGTTAAGCCAGCTCTTACTTGAATAGCTAGACCTATATTTCCTCCTGCATTCAACGCTTTATTATCAAAATATAGCTTAGTACACCTTAGATGTAAAGGAAGAGTTGTTTCAGCTTCAACTATTAAACCGTTTGTCTGGCTTTCAGCGTCTTCTTTACAAAAATAAACTGTTACAGTCACTCCTGCCAATGTTTTAAAACTTAACCATTGAGTTATTTTTGGAAATGAAAATGATCTTATGTCATTTCCTTCATCAGTTAGAGTATTTCCAACTGTCAAAGATCTCATGTAAGGTACAGCACTAATTTGGTATTCTGGCGCAAAGTTATGCCCGACTGATCTTGGGATATGTGATATTGCCATTATTTCCACTCCATTATTTCATTGAATATTCTATTAATCCTGTCAGATTTGTTAAATATTTCATTTAGCTTGCTTGTATTAAATTCTTTTGCTTCTCTCATCATAAAAGCGCCAGGCGTAGAAGGTTCACTTACAAAATCCCAACATATGAGTTGAAAGTCATCTTGAACTATTTGTGTAGAACCTTGAGTTTTTGTACTTCCTACACCTCTAGATGATATACCTAAAGTAACGCCACTTTCAGCTAAGCTTTGCAAAACTTTTCCACTTGGCGTATTTAAAATCTCAACAGTTCCATAAACAATATTTCCTTCCATATGAGCTTCTCTTACTATATGTGAAGCATTTTTAAGTTCAACAACAGAAGAATCAGGATGATCTAACTCGCCTAGCGCTCTGTTTTCTTTTATAAACTTTTGGTAATTTACTATTTCTCTTTCTAGAATAACTCTAGGATAAACACGACCATTTTGATTTAGAGTTTCAGCTTTTTGTAATATACCTTTCATAATTAAAGGCTTACCTGATAGCTTTTGCTCTTTTATAAGATTAACATCATACTCAAAATTTGTCCATTCAGTTAAAAGTTTAGTTTTCATATTCATTTTACTCTCCTAACAATTCGTTATACAATTTCGACAATGTTAAATATTTATGAATATTTTCTTTACTAAAATTTTGTTCTTCTAATAGTTTAATACTACTTTTTATAGTATGATACTTTTCTTTAATTAAATTATTGTCTGTATTTTCTGTATACTCTTTTAATAAATTTATCGTACTTACTTTTAACTTTATAAAGTTTTCTTTAAGTAAATCTTCATCATTTTTTAAATAACTCTCTAAAATAATTTTTTGAATATCTGTAAGATTATTTTCGTATTTTTCTTTGTATAGATTATTCATAACTTTAAATTCTAAGTTTGTTAATTTTCTATTTTCAGTTAAAACATCTTCAGAAACAATTTGTTTTTTCTCAGTTAATAAATTATGTAATTTAATTTCAAACTCAGTTAATAATTCAAAATCAGATTCTTCATTTCGCCATTCGTTTAATAAAGTTTGTATTGTTGCATAAGTTCTATAATTTTCTATGTTTTCTTTAAAAATATTACCTTTTCCAAAAGTATAATTTAATTTCTTTATAAGTCTTGATTTTTCTCTTTGTAAAGAATCTTCGTCAAACATACTATTACTAGCACTTTTTGCCTTTTCAATAATAGAAGTAGCTAAATTATCAGATACATTATTTGTAGAAGCTAAAGCTTTAAAAAGTTTGTACTCTTTATATAACTGAGTACCTTTTTTAAAATGCTCACGTATAATATTAATAGCTAGCTCTACTTCTTTTTTATCGTTTGATATCATTTTTTTACCAGTATAGCTTATGATTTGTTCATAAATTATACCTATATTTCGCTTTTTATTATGATACTTAGCCATCTATTCTTCCTCGTTATTATTTTCTTCTTTATCTATAAGTATATCTAATTTGTCAAGACCTTCAGTTAAAACTTTATTTTTATTACCTATGTTTAACTTTTTACCCATATTATCTAAAGATTTAGCCATTCTATTAGATAATTGTTTATCTATAAAATCATTAATAACTTTACTTTGTGGCATAATTCCATCATTTAAACCTGATATGTCACTTGAAGAAACTAGAAAATCTTTTTTATTATACTTCGCAACATTAGTATGAGTAGTTGTTGTTTGAATAGGTTTATTGCCTAAAGGATTATTATTTGTTTTATACTTTCCTCTAGATTTATTTGTTACTTTTGCTCCATTACCTATATTTTTTATACTTTCTTCAGATACTTCGTCTTCGTCTTCGTCAATTAAATTATCCAGCTCTTCTAGCTCTTCTTCTGACATTAGTCTACCTTTTTTAATTTCTCCTGCGAATAAGTCAGCTAATCCACCACCTCCAGCTTCTCCTCCTGTTTCTTCTTCTCCAAATCCTCCTAATCCTGCTGCTTGCTGATCTGCACCTAAATCTTGATCTTGCTGGCTATTTTCATCTCCAAAGCTAAAGCTACTAGCAGACTTAGGTAACTGTGCAGATTCTAAACGCATATCATACATTTTATCTTTAAATCTACCTTTATTAATTCTATCTATTTCATCATCATTAAAATCTAAAATATGCTTTCTTAACCACTCTCTATCAACAATTCCTTCTGGCGCTTGACCAGCTATTTCAAATTTTGTCTTAATTAGCTCTAGTTTTTGTTGTTGCGCAATGCTTGATGGATTACTTAACTTTAATTCAAAGTTTAACAGATCTTCATCTGTGTATCCACATGTATATAAATGTATCATAGCTATTTTATTTAATTCTGAAACTATTGTTTTTTGAATTCTTTGTATTGTTCTACTAAATCTAATATCTTCTTGCGCTAAAGTTGCTTTAGCTCCAATATCTTCATCATATCCTAAATAAGCCTTTGGAATCTTTAAAGCAGAAAACAATTTCTTTTGAATATATTCTACATCTTCTATCGCTGCTGTATTAGAACCACCTGCCAAACTATCTATTTTTGTTCCACTTTCTCCGCCTCTGACTGGTAAAAAGTAATCTTCATCAACTGATAGTGGATTGTATCTTAGGTCTACTTGACCTGTATTTTTATTAATAACAGCATTTCTTTTTAAAGAAGATTGCGCTTGCTCTAAATAGTCAGAAATATTTTCAGGAGGAATATTACCTACATCAATATAGAAAACTCTTCTTTCAGGTGCACGTATAACTCTATATACAAGCATTGCATCTTCTATTAATATTAACTGTCTCCAAACTCTTCTTGCACCTTCTAAAACAGAAGATCCGTAAGGAAGAAAAGCATCATTACCTAATAATCTAAAGTGAGATACTTGCCAATTTTCTAAGACTCTATTTCCTTGCGTAATCCATCTAAATCTAACAGCACCTGGATCATCTGGATCAAATCCTTCTTCTCTTTCAATCTCTGCAATTGGAATAGGAAATACATTTATAATTCCGTATTCTGGATGTATATCATTAAATAGAAAAAAGTCTCCATATTTACATAAATTTCTAACCCACATAACTAAGTTAAAATCAATATTTAATGTATCATAAAAAAGTTCATTAAGAATTCTTTTAATACTTCTATTTTCAGAATAAATATGTAAAGCTTGACCTTCTACGTCAGGAGAAACACATTCTTCAGAGTATATATCTAAAGCTGAGTTTATTTCAGGAGTAGCTTCCATTTCTGAAAAGTCACTATATCTTGCCATTCTATCATATGAACCGTAAGCAGATAGCGTGCTATTATATACATCACTATGTGCTTTTCTAAAAACTTCTAGTGAAGATTTAGAGTCTGTAGAACCTTTAAATTTTTTAATTCTTCTTCTTACAACAGGTCCTGATCTAAACAAGTCTGTTAATTTTTTAAAAAGACTATTACTGTTTTCTGCCATTTTTTATTTTCCTATCAACCAACTTAAATCACCTAATGGATTATTTGGAGTTATTTGTTTTGATTTTTGATTAGTAAAGCTGTTTTCTCCCATAAACACAGGTAAAAAAGGATTAACAACTGTTTCTTTGCTATTATAGAAAGGTGACATACTTGTTTTTTCTATATTTGTATTATTTAATTTCATACCTTTTAATAAAGCATCTGCATATTCTATTTGATTAGAATTATATGTTTCACTATTACTATCAGCTAACCAACAGCCTATAGCTAAAGACATAATTAAATCATCATTATACCCTTTCATTGCTGTTGCTTTTTTGCCTTTCCAAACAAAAGTTTTTAGTTCTGAATATAATCTTGTTGATTTTGTCTTTATTCTACCATTTCTCAAAGATTCTTCAAAATTAGCTAATATTTTTTCTCTGCTTTCTTTATTTGTATTAAATCCAGCTTTACCTATTATAGATTCATCACTATATAAGTATTTATATTTTAGACGTTCAGACTGAAAATATATGTTTTCATATCCTAAATCGCTTAGTTTTGAAAGTACTGTATAACCATAAGCATTGTTTTCAGGGCATATTAAAGCTTTATTATACCTTCTTGAAACATCATAAAGTAAAGATGCAAAATTATCTGGGGGTAATTTGCCTTTATATTCAGCAGAAATTGACATTTCTTTTGAATCTATTATGTGAAAAGTAGAATAATCTCCGCTGTCTCCTCTAGCAACATCTGCAGATGCTACGTAATTATGTCCTTCTATAGGGTAGTGCCAATACCAAACATTTAACTCTGGTCCACTTTTTTCTATAGGATTTTGAGTTAATATTCTTATTTTTTCTAATGTTTCATTATTTAAAAAAGTATCACCCGAAGATGCAAAATCACACAAAAGTTCTTGTGATATTTGCTTTTGAGACATATTTTTAGTTTCTTTATTAAACCAATTATCATCTCTTTCAGGATGAACATCCCATAATAGTTTAATAGGATTAAATTCGTTTTCTTTTCTTTCAGCTTTTACGTATAGTTCATGATATTGACCACCAACACCATTTGGAGTAGAAAGTATTATTGCTCTACCGCCTGTTGATAGTGTTGGATATAAACCCATCCATAATTCGTCAAAGTTTCTTACAAAAGCTGCTTCGTCTACTACTAATAATGATAAGGCTTCTGAACGTCCTGCATCTTCAGAAGTTGGAACTGCTTTTATTTGTGATCCATTTGAAAATTCTACTTGCTGTTTATTGTTTGCTATTATTGTTGGCACTAATAGCCATTTAGGCATACTTTTAATATATGTTTTTACTTTTCTAATAAAGTTTTGTGCAACAGCAAGTTTTGTTGCAATTATTAAAATATTTTTTTCTTTATAAAAAATAGCTTGCCAAACAGAATAAGCTGCTACTAAAGTAGATAAACCTAGCTGTCTTGACTTTAAAACAATATTAAATCTATGTTTGTTAAAATCATCTACACAATCATTCTGAAATGGAAATGTATTAAAAGGTATTAATCCTTTTAAAGGATGCTGTATTTTTAAATATTTGTTCATAAAGTATACAGGATCTTTTCCACACTTTATTATTTCTTGTATTTGTGATTGTTTAGATAATCTTTTTGCCATTACTTTTATGATACCTCATAACATACAGTATATACATATTTTATAGTTCTTACAGGATTATGAAAAGAAGTTGTAAGTGTTTCGATGTTATCGTTTTCACTACAACTTTTTGTCTTTAAACTTTTTCCTGTATTTTCTTTAAATCCTTTTTTTATCATGTCGTGTCTTGATTTAATAAAAGATAATGCTTCTTCTTTTAAAAGAGATATTTGTCTTCTTAATTCGTCTTCTCTAGCAGCTCTAAATATAGTTCTAAACTCTATGCATAATAAATTATTTTTAATGCAAGCAACAGTTCTTCTATCGTGTGATTCTGAATAATTATTGTAAACGTTATCTAATAGACTTCCTAGATTTTGTATTAACTCGTATTCCATAATAAAACCTTTCTATTTAATTATAATTATACTTTACTTATCTGGTCTCCAACCATTTTTCCATTTTTCTTTATTAGTATAGTAATAAGTAATATAACAATTTTCACAGCAATTATCAGACTTCATTACTTCTACGTCTTCTATGCAGTAAATTAATTTTTTACATATAGGACATTCTAAAGAAATAGGTTCATCATTTATTTCTCTAATATATCTAATTCCATTTACAGTTTTCTCTTCATAAATGTTATCTATTTTTTTCCAATTATTCATATCTGACATGTGAATCTTTACCTTTTAATGTTATTTCTATATTTTTATCTACAATATCTTTTATTTCGTCTACATGAGATATTATTATTATAGATTTAAAATATTTTTTTAAACTATTTAAAAGTCTACTACAAGCTTCTATGTTAGTACTATCTAACGATCCAAATCCTTCGTCAATAATAAAAACATCAGATTTAGAAAGCGAAGAAATATTAATTAAAGCTACTCTTATAGCTATAGAAGACATCATTTTTTCCATTCCACTAGCACATTCAATAACTCTTTTAGAGTCACCATAATCTATATAAACGTTTAGATTATTTCCTTTTTTTTCTTCTTCTAAATACACTTTAAAATTAGTAACGCCACTTAAAATTTTATTTATTTCATTATTTATTTTAGGTAAATAAGAGTTAATAATCATAGTTGGAATACCTTTTTTATTAACACAGCTTGAAAACAAATCATATATTTTAAATTCATCAATTAGTTTATAATACTCTTCTTTTTCAGATTTAAATTTTTCTATGCTATTCTCAAAAGAAAATATTTCTTTATTTAAAGATAATACTTTTAATTCATTGTTATTAATGCTGTTTTGTATTCCTTCTATTTTATTTGTAACTTCTATTTCTTTTTGTAAAAATTCATCTGCGTTTAAACTTTGTATTTCATTTATAACTAATTTAATATTTTCTAACTTTTTATTTAAATCTTTTTCTTGCAAAGACTTTAATTTGTATTTTTCTGAAAAGTTTTCTTTATCTAGCTTCGCTTTATACTCTTTGTTTAAAACTTCATTATATTTTTTAATTTTTGATTCTATGTTTTCTTCTTGAATTTTTGATATAGCATTTTTTATTTCTAATATATCACCTGATAGTTCTTTTACTGTATTGTCTAATATTGATATTTCTTTTTTTGATTTATGTGCTTTTTTAATAAATTTACAGTCAGGAAAATTATCTTCACATGGAACTTGATCTAATATTTTTAATTCATTTTTGGCTTCTTTTTGTTTGTTTTTAGCAATTGTATAAGAAGCTTTTACGTTAGATAATTTACTTTCTATTGCTCTTAACTTTTCTTTTTCTATTTTTAAATCTTCTAAAGAAAAATCTTTTTTAAAGATTTCTATTTTATTTAGCTTAGAAGTGCATTCTTCTATTTTTTTATTAATATTTTGTTTTTCTATTATTAAATTATTAAAAGAGTTTTCCAAATAAACTAATTCTTTATTAGCACTATTTTTAGTATGGCCTGAAGGATGTTTGTTTGTATTTGACTTTATGTTTTCAAGTTCTACATTTAATGAAACAATATCGTTTCTAAGATTACTGTTTTCTTCATTTAGAGAATTAATTTTTTCTTTATTTAGCTTTATATTTTCTAAGTTTTCTTTTTTTAATTCATCCCAATTTTTTTGAGTTGAATTACTTAACCTATTTTTTAGTACAGTAAAATCTTCTCTTGACTTTTTATGCAATTCTTCATATATTTCAATATTAAGAAATTTTGATAAAACAGCTTTTCTTGAGCTAGTTTTTTCTTTTATGAAAGTATTCATTTCACCTTGAGAAGCAAAAGAAGTGTAAAGAAAATCTTCTGGAGTTCCTATTAAATTTCTTAATATTTTTTCTGTTTCTCTTCTTTGTTCTTCGTTTTCATTAGTATTTTCATTACTCAATAAACTTAAAGATAAATTAGTAGAAGCAGTTGTTATATTTTTTTTACTTGTCTTTTTAATAGTTTCTCTTGATACTAAATATTGATCTGTGCCAATTGTAAATGTTACTTCAGCATTACAACTACCTTTTCTCATATTTACAATATTAGCATTTTTAACTGTTCCTCTGTCTGTTGTATTAAAAAGAGTATACATTAATGTGCCAGGTATAGATGATTTACCAATTCTATTGTTTCCAAATAATCCAATAACTCCGTTTAAATTGTCAAAATTTATAAAATTATTTTTTCCATATGAAAATGTATTATCAAACTTTAAAGAATTTATTGACCAGTTTTGACCAAAAGAATCCTTAAAGTCTTTAGGTATTCTATCTAGATTTTTTATAAAAATATTGTCTATCTTACTCAGTGTTTCGTCATCAATTTCATCATAATACTCTTTTATAAGATTTCTTCTTTCAGATTGACTTCTTATATCAAGAGATTCTTTTTTAGATAAATCTATAATAATATCAGATTTTTTATCTTCTAGTGTTTGATATACAATTTCTTTAGCTTCTTTTTTATTTTTTAAGTAATGATGTATTAGCTTTATTTCAGCATGAGAAATTTGTTTACTCGATCTTATTCTAAATCTACATCCTTTTTTTACTTTGTCTAAAAATAAAATAGTTTGATCAACGCTACCACTCCAATCTACTGTAACATAAGGATGCGGATTGTCTATATAGTATATTTTAGATTTATACTCGTTTTTTGATTTAATATCCCAGTAAATAAATCCTTTTAATATATCTTCACCATAGTTTTGTTGAACTGTTGATCCTGGATATGCTATTCTTTTTTCTTCGTCAAGATACTGATATTTATGTATGTCACCTAAAAAGCCGAAGTCATAGTCGTTAAAAAAAGATAATGAAACTTCACCTTCAATATCCCAATCTGTATCTGTTTTAGATCCTAAAACTCCTCCATGAAAGCAAGCAATATTAATATCACCTTCTACAGGCTTTACGCTTTTCCAATTTTCTTCATCAAAACAAGAAAATACACACCAATTAAATCCTTTTATTCCTGTAGGATATACTCCAGATTTTTTATATAAACTTATATTTTTATTATCTATAGCATTTATTATAGGTGTTATTGCATCTTGACGATTTTCATTCAATATTAAACCATCGTGATTTCCTAGTATGACGTGAGTTGGTGCTATATCTGCTAAAGAATTAAACCACCAAGTTAATACATCTATTAATTCAGGCGATATTCCTTGTGTTTTAGAATGAACAATATCACCTCCAATAAAAATCAAGTCTGGCTTTAATTCTTTTGATTTTTCAAATAGATTAATAAATATTTTTTTATATTCTTCGTGCCTTTGTAATCCTCTAAAATGTACGTCTGATATATGGATGCATTTAAAACTCATTCTTAACCTTTATAACATTCTTATTTTTGATTTAATAAGCATATTATATGAATATTCCTTAGAATCTTCAAGTTTTTTTAAAAAAAATTCTTTAGACATGTCACCTACATCTTCAGCGCCTCTTGTATCAACAAGATTTGTTTTAATGTTGTAAAAGTTAAGTCTTTCAGCTATTCTTAAAGCTTTCATGTATATATCTTTATCTAATGCTAAATTAACTTCTGTATTATTTTTAACTATTTTTTGGAATAAAAGCATATCTTCTGTTAAAGAAGAGCCTAATAAACATGTTGCATTATCATTAGTTTTTATTAAATCTAAAGGTCCTTCTACAATCGTTAAAGGTCTATTCCAGTCAATATTTATTTCGTTAAAAATAATGTTTTTCTTAGCAATAGGAGCATTTTTATACTTAAAAGAATCTTTAGTATCAGAATCTATTTTTCTTGAAACATAATAATTTAGTCTACCATTAACATCATAAGAAGGTATAATAAGTGATCTTTTAAATTCATAATTATTAGAATATCCCATTCTCATCATGCACATTTTATGCTTATTTGTTCCTCTTTTAACAGCATATTTAAATACATCTTTTGCATCTGGGTTTAAGTAAGAAAAGTCTTCAATAAAAAATTTAAATCCTTCTGGTAAGTTTACTAAAATATCTTCATATACAGTTTCTTCTTCGAATAGACTAAACTTTTTTTTGCTTGATTTAAATAAATTAGTTGATTCTTTAGATTTACTTACACTTATCTTAGAAATTAAATAAGGAATATTAGATCCTTTTTTATCACATATCCAGCAGTGATAAAAACATTTTTCTAAGTGTACACATAACTTTAATTTTTGCTTAGAAGGATGTTTACAAAAAGGACACCAAATATTTAAATTAACGCCATCTTTATCTAATCTATAATTTCCAATAAAACTATCAAAAAAATCAATTCTTTTATCTACTAAGCTCATTATTTTTTATACCTGCTTTACAAATAACATATGCGTCAGATATATCATAACAATAATTTTCAAATTTTACACAACCTTTATTCTTCCCTCGTGAAATAATTTTTGTAGGCCACTCATATCCATTTAAATCTTTATCAACCCATTCAATAATCTGCTCTTTTGTTGATTTGTCGCTGTTTTTATTTATTTTAATTCCTAATATTTTCCTAGCAGTATTTACATTTAAAAAAACAGGCTTAACACCAAGCTGCTGATTTGCTATGTTAGAAACAATCCCGTTAAATTTAGCTAACTGTGTTAAAGTTTTAGCTGATGATAATCCTCTTTGAAAACTTTGAAGAATATCTTCTATATAAATTTCTGAAATTTTGTATTTTTCTTTTAACTCTAAAAATTTATTATAAACAACTTCAGCTTTGTCAAATATACACTTTATCTTTGTTAAGTTAATATGATCTAATTCTAAAAATTCATAGTCTTTAAAAATACTAATTCCAATTATTGAAGTCGATATATCTAATCCTAAAGTATACTTTTCATTTTTCAATCTAATAATCCATTTTAAGTCTAAATAAAATATTATCAGTATTCTTTTTTGCAACTGGCTGCGCAAGTTTAGCTTTCGCAACTATGTTTAAATTTTCATCATGCAAATTAATATCTGTAATATAAACAAATTCTTCATCTTGATCAAAAGAACTTTCACTTGATCTTAAATCTCTATTATAAGATGAATTATTAGATTCGTTAATAACACCACTTTCACAGGGTATATTTATTTCATTTACATAAAGTGTGTTTTCACATCTAAAGTTTATTTTAAAGTTACTATACCCTACGTTTTCAAAACCAGGATGATGTATTACTGATAATCCTTCATTATAAAATATATGACCAATATAATTCCAATCAGCAACTTTACTTTTACAATCTGATCTGTATAAACATCCGTAACCATTATCTTTTATTGTAGTTGATAATTTTTCATTAGTTCCTAATATATCATAATCTTTTAACTCAAAAGTATTTTTTTCAATTTTTTTATTGTAAAATTGATTTGATATTTCTATAATATTACTAAAAGAAAAATAATACTTATTAAAATCTTTATAAGGAGCTAAAAAATTGTTATATACTTGATTATTAACAGGATCAAAACCGTATATAGAAGATTTAGTATCTATTTGAGAAATTATAGTAGAATCTGATATTTCACTACTTTTAAAATCTTTATTTAAAACATTACATTTTGTAGGTTCGTATATTGTATTAAAATCTTTTAATATACTATAAGGTGATTCTGAAAGGCTGATACTATCATTATAAATACTAATCATATCAGATACGTTAGAAAAAATACTAGCTGTATTATTTGTTTTAAGATTATATAAAAACTTATCAATATTATATAATTCATCTTTTCTATCATATTTTATAAAAT
>Ga0098048_1000774_pt1 | contig 14733 bp, 32 predicted proteins | sample 13_taG_FD_75052 | JGI IMG/M metagenome (GOLD analysis project Ga0098048, IMG submission 75052) | Marine viral communities from the Subarctic Pacific Ocean - 13_ETSP_OMZ_AT15268 metaG | ecosystem: Environmental > Aquatic > Marine > Oceanic | place: Pacific Ocean | collected 2015-01-16 | reverse complement strand
GACATTTGCAAAATATTGCAGTTTACGTTTCTGTTTACGAGCAATCTCTTTATCACTCTCTACACCAGAGTTCCACAGTTGCGAGTTGTACTCACTCACTGGGTCTTTCTGATTGAGTGTGGTCAAAGAGTTCTCAATAAACCATTGTCCAGTTGGGCCTTGGAATGCGTGATTCCAAACTCGTACCCAAGGAAGTTCCTCACCCTCTGGTGCTGGTAGGAATCGAAGTACTGCGTACCCATTGCCTGCCTTGTCCACCTGTGGTTTCCACAGACGTTCATCCACATAGGATTTCTTTTCTGTAGCTGGGGATTCGTCCTTTTGGACTTGTTGTAGTAGTTTATCCAGACTGTTCTGGTTTCTTAGTGCTGAAATTGACATATTGTTTTCTCCGTATATTGTCGTATGTTTAAGTATTTCACATCATTCATTATGTAACAGTATTTATAATACCGTAAAAGGGGGCATTTGTCAATAGATAAATCAAACTTTATCTTTATTTCTTAATGCATCCCATTCTTGTGGTGTTGCGTCCCAAAGAGATTTACGACTATAATCATGTGTATCTTCACCGTATCGTCCACGCTCTCTGTTACCATCACCATTTAGTTCCGTAATGTCCTGTTGCATTGCTTTATAGTCTCGCAATTCATCTTCTTCATTAGGAACTATCTCAACATTCCCATCAAACGAATATCCATTCGCAAGCAGGAAATGTTGAAATGCGTCACACATCTCATCCAAATCAGAACCGTCTTCAACATTGAATTCAATTCTGTTAGTGTGGTGTGATGTTGTTAAACCATGCACATCTTTTTGTACAGGCTCTTCATGTATAAATTTATACACTATAGTTTCTCCATTAGTGGAAAGATTTTAGCAATCTCTATTGCACATTTCTGTGCAACTTCCATGTGTTCTTTTTGAGTTCCATTCGCACTACGAAGTTCAATATAATGAACCCAAGAACGTAAAGAACCTTGCATATATAGTCGAGTCTTGGTCAGTCCTTCTGGGAGAACTGCACGAGCCTGTTCCTTTGCAATACCATTATCAATCGCCCACTGATATACTTCTTTAGCACGATTGATAAGTCCATGTTGTCTGCGTCCCCACTCAGTAATCAAATCTTGCATCTTCGCATTTTCTTGAATGGATGGGTCACGTTCAATCTCAATAGAGTTTTGCCTGTTTTTAGGGTCTTGTAAACGGCACTCTCGTGTCGTAAATTCATTGCCCATTGCAGAAGGTTCTGCATATCGTTGACTAAACTCTTGGAATGCAAAACTACGATGTCTTACAATCTGGTGAGCAATGTCACGAGTAGTATCAATCTCTAGTGTTGCACTTGCCATTTCTAATGGACTCCAATGTTTATGCTTCACTAGGTATTTGATAAGTTTTTCAGATGTCTCTGTGTTCATCTGGTTTGCTGGATTAGATACACGAGCACAATATGCAATCAAGTCTTGCACATCATCTATGCCGATAATCTTTTCTTCATCCTTCGGTGGTTGACTATAACTAATCAGTCTTGCTGATGTTATCATCTGTGGTACTTCCTTAATCTCTGTCACCATTATCTTCCTTTTTTGTCAAACTGTAACCGCCATCGGGCAGTTCTTCCCATAACAGAGTATCGCCTGTGTCCCAACCAACTGAGTCAATTGACCCTGGCGGAAACTCAAAAAACATCTCTTTTGTTTTACCATCTTGCTGGACTTCAACCAACCATGTATTCTGTGACAATTGTTTATATTTCATAACAACTCCTTCAAAATAAGCAGTTTGATATCATGCTTAGGATATTCGGTTAACCCGCCTTGCGATATCGAGGGCGATAACCATTACTCGGCTTATTAGCGAGTTCCGAAAGTCTCTTGGAGAGAATAACATCACGCTTTTGCAGTTCTGCTAAATCTCCCTCTAAAGACTTAATTCGTGTTTTAGCTTGTTCAAGCTTTGCACGATAGAAATCTCGTTCTCTAATAAGTTCATTCGATTCGTTTGTTCGAACTGGTGATGCAACTTGCACTTCCATTAGAATGTCTCCTTTACCAGATTGAGTAGTTTCGATTTACACTTCTCTCTATCATAAGAGAGAAATGCGGCGTATTTGACGATTAATCGTCTAGTGTCAGGCCATACTAAGTCATCTTTCATTCCTTCATCAAACCGTTTTACATAGTTAAGTAATCCTTGAAGAATTACCGCCGTTTCGATACTCACTCTCTTTGCGAGTATGTTCTTTAATAATACAGGATGTTTACCGTTTTGTAAAGAGAAAATTGAATTAAAATCATCAACTTGATCAAATAAAAAACTCATGTCCTGTAAAAAGTTATATGTCAGTGATTGTTTGTTCTTAGACCATTCTAAGTAATTTTCTTCACTGAAATCCCCTAACCATCCTTTTGGAGACTTAACAAAGTTTGCTATATAGTATTCTTGTGTCTTATCTCCATACTTTCTTGCTACCCTTGCAAAGAAATATCTGTCTCTACGTTTTAAGAACGAAGCCTTTGAGGCAGAAGTCTTTCCACCATATCTAGTGAAATCATAATCACTTGTAAAATGTAGTTTCAGACCAAGATATAGTTGGTAGGATTCCCACGCTTCCATTGGACTAGTCCTTAAACTGGTAGGGTTGCTACTCTGGGCAAGAAGTTTAATTTCCTTGCATCCGCTTCTATTTTTTCTTTGAGTGGTTTTGAGATTAGAGGCCCAATCGTGTCAGGCTCCATCTGGTGTTTTTCGCAATAGTCTAATATTGCATCCATGTATGTTACATCGTTTCCTTGACTTACAATCTTCTCTATTTGAAGAGCGAACTTCTTTGGTGTCATCACAACTAGTTCTTCTAGATTCATAACAAACTCCTGTTAACAGGTTAATAAAGTGGTGAGAGGCATTGATAGCCCCTCACCGATAAATGTAGCAGAGCCAGTATATAAATGCTGGATGCAAGTAGGCATTAGTCTCTCTTAGTTATAAACTTGTAGAGTTCTTCTGCCTTTTCCATGACGGCGGCGGGTTTATACATCTCTGGTGTATATCTTTCATACACCTCTTGTATATCCTTACCGTTGTCTTTATATTGTTCAATCATTGACCAGAACTTGTTGTTCGCAACTTCGTGTTGCTGATCCATCATTTCCTTCGCCATTTTAAGAACATCGAACCGTAGTTCAAAAGGGTTTTTATTACTCATAACTTTTCTCCTTATGTGTTGTGTTGTGTGATTGTGAGGGTAACAGTTCCCCCACACGGATGTATTAAGGCATCACCCTTCAAAAAAAACTGGAGCGGGTGGACAGAATCGAACTGCCGTCATAAGGTTGGAAACCTCAAGTAATGCCATTATACGACACCCGCTTAATTCCACTTTTCTGTTGCTAAGTAAGTGGACAACTCCCTGCGTTTACGCCGCTAAGGCGAAATCAGATGTGGCAAAGTTATCGTTTGCGTTTAGTTTTTTTGACTGAATATCGTAAGTCACCACGGTAATCTACTCGCCTCTCATCTTGTCAGTCGATTCCTAATTCGCCCCCATCAAAAATACATTGTCTTAAACCCTCGTGAGGTCTGTGTCTCTGCAAAGACACCTTATTGCAGTAAGGTGCAATGTACTTTTGGTGGAGGCGGAGGGATTCGCACCCTCGTCCTGTCCAAGTGTTGATTTGTATCAACGACTACATATATATTTATATCACAAAGACGTTCCAATGTCAACAAGTTTTTCAAAACCTTTTCCAGTAGCTACTATGCAACCTATTCCTGTTTCAGTAGGAAATTCAATTAGAGTCCAACTTTGAGTTGACATATTCATTGCAATAACTACCTTAGATTTAACATACTGTCCACTTGGAACTTTCATAAAACCATCCATAATTATGGATGGCAACTCACCAAACTGTTTGGTGATATCAATCACTTCTTCCAGAGTTCCACACTGGACAGGTTTTGCCGACCAGTATGGTTCTGCTAGTACATCAAGCGGTAGCAGTAACGCTCCCACTACTAGAGATATCTGAAGTGTCCGTTTCATTTTCCTTTTCCCATTCTTCTGTAAAGAGGTCGATTGTATCAACCAAGTCTTGAAGATAGTCTTTCTTATCCTTCACAAATTCTTGAACCAAACCATCTTCGGTTACGACAAGGATAACAATCTGATTGATTTCAATCCCTGTTCTTTCTTCAAACATTTCTGCATAAGCAGATGCTTGCATATAATATTCAAAATTATAATCGTCCTTTCGTTCAGAACGTGAAGTCTTAAAGTCAATGATAGAAGGAACACCGTTCCATTCTCCAATACAGTCCACTCGGCCTGCGACACGATACTTCTCACTCCACAGTCCACACTCTTGTGCATAGATGTTATCTATACTTTTTTCAAGAGTAGGTTTTAGTTGTGAGAACAAACACCAAGGTAAGAATTTTTGTTCATCCTTGATAACTTCTTTATTGTTTAGAAAGTCCTCACACATATGGTGAACAGCAGTTCCACGACTAGCAGCAGTACGCATGATATGATTAGCAACATCATTACCTACACGATTGCGCCAAGCTTGTAGTCCAGCTTTCTTTTCTTTTCGAACACCCAACACTGTTGTGATAGATGGATAGAAACCAGTGGGCGTATCATAGAAACGCTTCCGATTAATATTTTTAGTAGACACCTCTGGGATATCAATTGGTTTATGATTGAACATATTTCACCTCAAGTTTTTTACAATGATATAATTATAACAAAAACAATACATTATGTCAAGAAGTTTCTTCATCTTTTACTATGAAATTTATTTTCACAACATTACCATTTGTTTTACTAATGTAATACTCTAACTCATTTTTGGTTAGAATTATTCTTAAATCTTTTAGAGACACTTCTTTCATTATCCACACTTTCTGCGAGGTTGTTTAGTGCATCCACTACCAGCGGATTAGGTTTGGGACTGAATATAGTATCCCAATTCTCTTGCATTTGTTCGTCAGCGATTTGCTGAATTCTTCTTCTACTTCCCTTGCCCACGATATTTTTTATAACTCCGTCTTTTACTTTTATTCATCGTAGAGGTAATCGGGTTTCTACCCATTGATGTACCTTTAGATGTACCCTCATGTCGGCTACCGCCGATAGCACTTCTTGCCATTATTCAACTCCTAATCTAATCTTGTTGATCAGATATTCTTTAACAAAACCACTGCGAACAATATCGCCAATGGTAAATTCAATGTTCTCAAATGCCTCCATAGACTCTAAGATTTTCATAAACTGTGCCAGTCCACTCTTATCAGAAGACTTAATTAAGTCAGTCTGAAAGAAGTCTCCACAGAACATAATCTTGGAGTCCTGTCCTACACGAGTTACGATTGTATCTAGTTCATGGAAGTTCAAGTTCTGACATTCATCCACAATGATGATTGCATTGTCCAGCGTAATACCTCTCAAGAAAGATGTAGTCAAAAAGAATAGACTTCCTTGTGACTTCAATCTCTCATAGAGATTATCAAACGCTTGTTCGTTTGGTTGTTCGAACATAAACTTAACCATATTCTGATAAGGCACTTGGAACAGTGCTGTCTTATCTTCCTCATCGCCGGGCAGAAATCCAATCTCACGAGTTGGCACTGCACTACGGACAATGTATACAGTATCGTATGGTGTATCATTCTTCAACACTTCTTGCATTGCAAGATATAGTGATACGAATGTCTTACCTGTACCAGCAGCACCATACATAAAAAGGTTCTTTCCAGCTTGATATGCTTCAAATGCCTTTGTTTGATTGTCAGTAATCGGTTTAACTTTTACTAGACTGTCTAGTCTAATTTCTTTTGCTTTACCCATTATTTCTTCCCTTGTCGTTTACGATGTTTATCCACCACCGCTTGCGTCTTAATATCTTTAGCTGATTTCTTGGCATACCTTTGCCCAAGGTTACTGTTAGGATGTGACTCCCCTACCTTTTGCAAAACTTCCTTAAAACCATCATCCACTTTTATGTCACTCATCCCTGTACCACCAATAATCATCGGGGCAGAAGTGATGACACTTTCCTTACTTGGATTTGCTTTTAGATATTCTTGGAGAGAGGAGTATGTCATAAAGACTTCTTCCATCTCACCAGTATCATTATCTCTCACACTATACGTTGGCATTATTTTTCAATTCTTCAATTTCATTTTTTAGTTGTTGGTTTTCTTCAACCAACTCCTTTATTCTATTTATACAAGAATAATAACTGGAATTTAATTCTCTTATCTGATCTTCAAACAGCTGTGTTTCAGTTATAGTTTTTGAATTCACCGCCTCAAAAGAAGGATATCCCTTTTCAAAAACTGGTTCAAAAAAATGTTCTTCTGTTTCAAATTCTACATTCATTTTCTCATCCTCTTCCTTGCTTCTACGAAGCATATAATCATAATACCCCTCACGCTGCATTTTGAAACTCATACCAATCTGGTGAACCTCTTTTTGTCCACTTTGCAAGGTGTTGTTTGTACTTGACGTAATAGTCTTTGTACGCACGAATAGAATCCCTGTTCTTCACATCATCAGGCATCGCTGGGGTTGGTTGTGTAAACGTACCTTGTTTCATGGACTTAGGTGGTTCACGAAGCAAGTCTTTTAGTTTGTTGTAGGTTTCATGGTATTCACCATTCTTGAAACCACGCCAGATAAACTCTTCATTCAGTTCGCACCACATATTATACAACCACTCATAGTTAGCACGAGACTCACGAGTCCAGATACCACTAGGGTGATTGATATGAGATGCCTTGTATAGAGTTGTTTCCATAACATCTTCTGGGTGTAACCAGCGCTTGATTTTACTTCCGTTCTTTGTCCTACCGTAATACATCTCACCATCCATAGTACGATGTGCAGTGGACATGAGTTGGGCGTATTCGATAATCATTTTACTGCAATGACTGTTGTTGTGCATCTGGGCACAAATCTTAGGGTCTGGATGCATGTAGAATATATTCATTATTTCTCCCATCTGTAGAAGATGTGATCTTCTATCTCAATCGTTTTTGTTTTGGTTTTTGCCCAAGCAGGCATTACATAGTCAGCATGATAGTGCGTTGCACCTTCTGTGATGTCTATACTATGTATTGTACCATTAACCATTAACTCTGTCAAGGTATAAATGTTCTGATATACAGAATCATTATGAATCTCATCAGACTTACCATCACAATACCAACTGAACTGACACTTATGTCTTACTGGTATCATCTCACCCGAACCTGTCCAACTAGGTTTATGAGGCCCTTGTTTGACAACATCACAAATACTGTTTGGAAATCTTGAGTCTGCTACACGATTCAATGTCACGAAGATAACAGCAATCTGTCCTGCTGCACCTTGTCCTCGTGCTTCATGGTATACGTTCTCAGCGAGACACCCTGTTTCCATTTGCATATAGGTATCCAACTCACCTTGAGTTAAATCCTCTGGAGCAATTGGATGTCCATGAAAGGTCAACATAGACGCAAGTATTATTTCTTTAATCATAAATTATCCTCACCACCAGCCATGTTCAATTTGACTGATTTGTTCCCTTGCAGCATCTACTGCCATTCCATTACCAAACTCTTCTTTCACTGCTTTGATAATATCATCAGTAGTACTAACTTCACTCGTTAAATCGCCTGAGTCTGTATAGAAATCAAAAACAAATTCCTGTACATCCATCAAGTATGCATTCACTCTTCCCATTATACAATCTCCTCAAAACCCATTGCGGCAACTTTATACTTAGTAGTTCCCATTAACATCTGATCTCCCATAGAGGTAGAACGCATTCCAAACGTCTTACCCTCGTACACTGGAAGGTCGGCCATTACAGTGACATTCTCATTATAGTCACCATTCTGCATTGTTACACCATTGTCAGACTCTAGTGTAAATTCTTTGATACTCCACGAACCTTGAACATTGTTAGTCCAACGATAAGCATACTCTAAAGCTTGTGTACCAGTTAGGTCACCAACTTCTACCAAAGCAACTGTTCGTGGGGTTTCTTCAAAAGCGGTATGTATTACTGCAACTTGTGTCATAATTTAGTACTCCATTTCATTCTCAACATAGCTATAATATCAAACTGTCAATAGATTGTCAATAGGTTTTACAAAATATTTGCATCCCAAACAATCTGAGCAAGTTTTCCTTCCAATCGGTATGCCTCTTTTTCCCAAGGCAAGTCCCAATAACCAACTGAATCCGATACAGTGGTTTTCTTCCAACGTCTGTCTATAGCGTCACCAGACATTTCATTACGAGCATACTGCTTAGCGTGTACCATCTCATGGCACAGGGCAGTCACAAAATCTTTCAAAGGCAAGTCTTTACTAATCTCAATATCAAACTGTCGATTGGTATCTTCCATCATACAGTAACCTATTGCATCATCATTGAACTTACGAATGCGAACTGTAATCTCTAAAGTCTTCATTCGGGGCATCAATTCAGTAATCATCTGACATACTGTTTTGAAAGCAACTTCTTTCTGAAACTTTGTACCGCCTCTGACATCAACTAAATTCATATTCACCTCTATTTCTCTATCTTATGTAGCCATTATACCTGTTATGATAACAAATGTCAAGCACTTTCGCCAAAAAAAATCCCTGTAAAAACAGGGACTTAGAAATTATTTTCAATTATTTTTAATAATCATGCAGAAATATCTACAAGTTTACCCAATTCTCTGGGCGATTCGTGACGTTCTACAGCTTCTCCCCTAGCATTGTATGTGGTATAGGTCATCTCTGATACTGTGACAGCACCATCTCCAACCTTAGAATATTTGACTATTGCAGTAGTTGTGGTGTCTCCTGTACTATAAGTTCTTGTATAGTTACTGACTATTTGTACAGGTAATATTGGTGTAATTTCTGACATAGATTTCTCCTTACGGCGGCGGAGTTCTTCTCTGTGGTTGTAAGAGAGAGAAAGGACGAGAAGAACTCCGCCGAGACACGCTGGTTAAACTAGGAGCACTCCTAGTGTTGCAGGCCCAGCAATCCCATCTGCAACTAACCCATTGGCACTTTGCCATTCTTTTAACGCACGTTCAGTGCCAGGGCCAAAGTCACCGTCTGCTGTGATACCTAATGCTTCTTGCATCATCACAACACCAACTGACTTCATACCCCTTCGTAATACTCCGATATCTTCTGGTGAAGGTTCTTCCACAAACTCATCATCTGATTCGTGTTCTGAAGCATCACTACCCAACATGTGTAGTGCTTCTTTCCAGTGATGGATACGGTCTTCTAAACCAATGTAACCACCATTGATACGTTTCGTCATTGTTTTGATATCACCACTATCTGCATAACGGTTCAATCCATTTTTGTTCCAGTACCAAATGGCGGACATGAGAGCTACCTCTTTATCTTCTGAAACCATGTCTGGATTGTCAACAACGTCAACATCCATGTCGGAGGCAAATGCACTATAGTTTGCTTTACCTGTCAACTGGATTGGGCCTCTGCCACGATACTTCCATCCATCACCAGATTCAGTATCCCCATTCGACATACGGTTAGCATAGACTACGTTAGCAATCTTTTCTGGTTGTCTGTGATATGGTTCTGAATCTCTGGCGGCACGTTTGAAGTACTTGCCGAAGATTGCATCCAGCGCCTTGGCACTGTAGTTAAGGTTTTCAGAGAACACTCTCCAACCACCACTCTCATGTCCACACTGAGCTATGAAAGATGCAATACGTTCTGGTGTATTGATTTCATATTTCGGGAAGACTTCGTTCATTGCATCTACCCATCCATCTGGGTCTTTGCAATTAGGAAATAGTTCTTTGAACTGACTTGCTGTCAACATTGTTATTGACTCCTTTGATATTTGTCATTCCATCCAAAAGCTTCTTTCACTACATTGTCTGAAAGTCCTTTGAATACCTTATGTAAGGATTTGTCTTTTGCGGCGATGACTAGTTCTGCCTCTGAAATATGCAAACCTTCAAGCATCTGAATGAACATATTTTCTTTCTTAAACGTAGGAAGAGCGTTGTTACCACCTTTGATAAAGTGATAAAGTTTTCTAGACTCTCTACGCAAGACAGTATGTTCAGTACCTTCTTCTGCTTCGTTTGCTTTGTATGGCACTTCCCCTGTAGGGATTTCCCATTCGATTGCTGGGTCAAAAGAAGACTTGATAACCATTCTCAAGGCATCACAATCGTGTTCCTTTAGAATTTCAATCTTCTTGCCCTTCGTCTTTGCATTGTGTACTTTCTTTAATACCTCAGAAAGTAGAGGTGTGTATGTTGATTTACTCATAATCAAAAGTCTCCGATATCATTCATAAGATTTCTCAATCTCTTATTTATAAAGTAATTTAGTAGTTTACTCCTGTCACCTTCTGGCGGTTTTCTATATTCTTCTAGAATCTTCTCAGTCAGGTCTTGTGGAATACACTCCAAATCAATTAGCGTTTTGTTTCGTTGATAGTTACGCATCATCTCTTCATTGAAAACATCTTCTGGTTCATTCTCAATCCAACCAGCAATCTTTTTCTTAGACATAGGTTTCTGTCGTAACTCATCTACGAATGTATTGTCGGGCGATAAGAAGTTTGGAATACCATCACTCCTATCACCCTTTAACACATGTTCCTTAATATATATAGTCGGGTCAACTCCATTGACAAACTTCTTGAGTACAGGACTGTACTGCTGAACAAAGTTGTGTTTTTGTAGCTGGATGAAGTCTTTATCACCAGACAATATTAAGATGTGTTCAAACTCGTTTGGAGTTTTTGAAATGTGTTTACAAACTACAGCGATACAATCATCTGCTTCTGCACCTTCCACTTCAAGAACTTTGTAGGGGAAAGTCTCACGAATCTCATCACGAATACGATTAAGTGTTTCAAAGATTGTGTTCCAATCTAAATCAGACTTAGCCCTATCCTTCTTTCGGTTCGATTTGTAGTTGGGGAAGTATTCTCTTCTCCAATACTTTTTGCTATCATAACAAAGTACAAGTTCACCAAATGCTTCCGAAAACTTTGAACGGTACATCCGTAAAGAATTCAAAACCATATGTCTCACCAAGTCTTCATCGACTTGCTTGTTCTTTGTAGAGTTTATTTGTACCATCAAATTACTGATGGTTACTTGGTTCATATCTACTAGAATCATAATTTTCTCACTTATTTTATCATACTATTATATAGGATACATAACCAAATGTCAATAGATTTTTGGTCGGAGTATAAGGATTTGAACCTTAGACCTCTGCGTCCCAAACGCAGCGCACTACCAGACTGTGCTATACTCCGTTAATATAAAGAGTCTTGGAAATTATACCAAGTTATATCTTCAGGCCCTCGCTGAACGCAAATCGCCTGTTGGTTTACAGGAAAGTATCCTTGTCCACCCCCAGCACTTTCAGACAGCATTTCTCTTTCTGAGAAACATTCTACCATAGAAAAATAGTTTCCCATCATTACTGCCTTTGGAGTACCAGCATCAAACAATATCCATATCAAAGTCCACATTTCAATTCCTAACAATTCTGGTGCCTGTTGAGAGGATCGAACTCCCGACCTACTGATTACAAATCAGTTGCTCTACCAGCTGAGCTAAACAGGCGTTAACTTACTCTGGTTGAACACCGTTCTCTTTAAGGTATTCTATAATCGCTAGACGATCTTTTTCTTTCTTTACCTTAACTCGCATCTTAGTACCTTTCACCAATTTCTTAGAATCAGTTAACCACAAGTCCATAAGAGACTCATCCCATCCTTCTGGGAATGATGTTCCCCACTCTGAGAATTTCTTACTATATTTGAAACCCTCTGACTTTGCAATACCACGGTTCATAATATTCCATAGGTTAGGCCCATTCTTATTCTTACCGCCTTCATCAATGGAATGACAACTCGCACATTTCTTAAATGCACGTTCACCATCTGCACTAGCAAAGTTAGCAAACAGTGCTGCAACTCCTGCCAGAATTAAACTATTCTTCATCATCTTTTTCTCCAAATCCTTCTGATACGTCTTTAATCATATCAAGGTTAATATCTAATGTACTGCTTCCATCCTCTTCTTCAATGTATGCAGTGAACATCTTAGTGAAGTCCTGTAGTGGGTGATTAAGTTCACCATCTCTATATATCATGCTTTTCACCAACTCAATTAAGAATGATGTATCTCTGAGAAAGTCTGGTTGATCTACATCTATTCCATTCTCAGCCATATTGTGTATCATGTTTACAACAAGTCCTTCAGTCAAATTCTCAGCGAAAAGCATATGTTCACGAACTTGAGCGCCAGTATTGTCTACCACAATCCTTTTCTTAAAAGGAAATTGAACTATGTTATTACTCATTTTCCATTTCCTTTGTCCATTCCATTCGAATGTCTGGATACCATGTTCCAACACTTCTCTTTGGTGTTCCGTCTGGATGGTATGCCATCACAAGACAGATTGACTTGCAACGATGTTCTTGATACTCGCCCCAAAACATATCATGGTATTCTCCAGTTCTTAGATAAGTTTCTAAGTTTCTGATATATCCACGATGGGATTCGTATCGTGCAATTGCACCCTTAACTTTAGCTCGTATATTCGCACGTTCAGCAGACATCAAACTCTTTTGAGTTTTAATCCACTCTTTAACTTTCTTATGTGACCAAGCATCATCGTCACCTTTTTCTAAAACTGAAGGATGAATACTTTTATATTGTGGTGGATTTTCTGCAAGACGTTTCTCTCTAGCTTTTGCAAGACGTTCCCCCGCTGCCTTTTTCTGTTCGGCAGTCATTGGTTTACGCTTCTTGCGTGGTTTTGGTAGAGTCGAATCGTTTTCTATAGTCTTCGCACGCCGTGCCATTTCTAAATCCTTACTTAATAACCAAGTTCATTTTTACGTTTTTCCATATTCCTTTTGTACCTTCTCGTAGCAGCCATCTTTGCCTTCCTACGCTTAGTACCTCTGGACTCATAAAATGATCTTTCCCTAATCTCTTGGAAGAACCCATCATTCAATAGTTTCTTCTTTAGAACCCTTAATGCTTTATTCACATCATTATCACGAACAATAACAGTCAAACCTTGTGGTTGCTGTTCTTGTTTAAAGTTTTTTCTTTTGTTGTGTTTATTATACCTCATCTATTCCTCAAAAAATAATTGGCCTGCCCGATAGGACTCGAACCTATAACCTACAGCTTAGAAGGCTGTTGCTCTATCCAGTTGAGCTACGGGCAGAAATTTAACCATTAGTAACGGTTAAATGTAACTTGATGCCTGCGTCCCTCATGGTAGAAAGTCACGATACTATGAGAGTAAATCTCATTAGTTTCTGTAGTATATGTAGTCTGTCGATTACATCGTTGTTCTTGACGATAACCAACAATCTGTTGTTTGCCTCGTTTCTTATCAGCAGAAATAATTCCACCCAAGACTGCACCAGCAGCTGCACCGTCATCTTTACCAGTGACACCTTTACCAAGTAGTCCACCAATAATCATTCCACCTAGTACGTCAGCACCAGATGCACCACCACCCACAGTTCCATAGATAGGAACATCTACAGTATTGCAGATATTTTGTGTATGGGGAATTTGTTTTGTTACTGTTTTATAAACATCCTTAACACTAGCATCTCTAGTGTCAGCAAAAGCTGGTGCTGCTAAAAGAGTTGTTACCAAAACAGTTCCGATAATTGAATTTTTCATAGTTTATTCCTTCACGTTCATTACGAGTTCACCAGTACCAAATAGTTCATACCCTGTACCTTCTGGACACAAAGTAATCTTTACATAGGTTTCTAGTACCTCACACATTTCCTTGGCAGCAACAACTGCCTCTTCTAAAGTTTTATACATTTCTTTCTCACTAACCTAACCATAGTATCATAGTCATATTGACTTGTCAAGAGGTATTAGGTCTTTTTCTTTTGTTTTTTCGTTATAGACAACTTTTATAAAGTTTCCCTTTTCGAGCGTATCAAGCGTTAACTCAATCGCATCCTCAACAGCAACCTTTTTGCCCATGTGTACACCAACATAGTAAAACACGGCAAGAAGTCCAGTTGCCAAAATTGAATGTTCTAATGCTTCCATTTACCTCTCCAAAATTACGAAGTGTCCAAAGTATTTATCAAACACAGAAATCAAGTTTTCGTAGTCGCTAGACTTCATCTCTGTAATGATGGCGTCTACGTCTTCACCTAACTCTTCTGCAAACCTCGTTGCAGCACCCAAAAGGAAAAATGCATTTCCTTGCGGGCCTGTGAGGTCGATTACAATCTCATCAGATGGTTGCTTGTTGCGAATCATTTGCAAACTCCTTTTCAAATGCAGAGATAATTTCTTTCTTCTCTGCAATCAAATTTTCGATTGACTGAAGCGCCATTCGCTTCTCATCAGACGCACCCTCATCCATAGCAATCAATAAAGACTCTAGGATATTGATATCACGAATCACATCTACCATTATACAAACTCCTTGTAGGTTACAATGTTCATTATTTTTTTGACAATTTCTTTACCATAGTCTGTGAATAGGATACCGTATCCATAAACAAAAGACTCAACGTCTTGACTGTGGTAAAAGTCTTCACCCTCTACTAACCAACGTAGAGCAGTCTCTTCATCACGAGCCCCACAGTTGATAGTGTTATTAAGAATAGACTTGAATGTATCGACACACTGTTGCGCCCACTCAGTCTCTTCTTTCATATTC
>Ga0098048_1000762_pt1 | contig 14892 bp, 6 predicted proteins | sample 13_taG_FD_75052 | JGI IMG/M metagenome (GOLD analysis project Ga0098048, IMG submission 75052) | Marine viral communities from the Subarctic Pacific Ocean - 13_ETSP_OMZ_AT15268 metaG | ecosystem: Environmental > Aquatic > Marine > Oceanic | place: Pacific Ocean | collected 2015-01-16 | reverse complement strand
GGAAACTACTAATGATATTAGCAGAAAAGACTTCAATGAAAACTCAAAAGAAGGCAAGCAGGAAATACTTAGAAATTTCTTAACTTATTGGATTGTTTGCGAAGGAACTTTTTTCTTTAGCGGCTTTGCAATGTTGCTAGCCCTCGGAAGACAGAATAAACTTCAAGGAATTTCTGATCAAATAAAATATACATTAAGAGACGAAAGCTCGCATATATCATTTGGTGTTTATTTAATAAACACACTAATAGAGCAAAACCCATCAATATGGACTAAAAAAATACAGGAAGAATTTGTAGAGCATATTAAAAAAGCAGTTGAATTAGAAATCGCATACGCTCATGATGTTTTACCAACTGGCATTCTTGGTTTAAATGCTGAAATGTTTATAGATTATATGCATTACATAGGCAACAGAAGATTAGAGGCTATAGGCCTTGATTACCGCTTCCCTAGCGACAAAAATCCCTTTCCTTGGTTAGGGGAAGTGGTAGATGTTCAAGCTATGGGTAACTTCTTCGAAAGAAGGGTTAGAGAATACCAACAAAGCGGAAGCTTGGAAGACGATTTTTAGATTTTTTTTAATCTTTTTGGCTTTTTTTTAAATAAAAAGAAAAAAAAGTTTTTTTTCTGTGTAACTCTTTCTGAAATGATAGAGTTTTATAATGTAAGGTCAAAGAAAAAAGTTCAAGTCTCGGAAGAAAAGGTATCAAAGTCTGTCTACACAAAAAAAACAAAAAAAGGTGTAGAAAGAACTAGATATGCTTTTAAAGCTGTAGACGATGATGGAACAAAGCTAACAAGGTTCTGCAGTAAGGCTGACTTTGACCAGCACGAAGGAGACTTAGTATGAAGTTTTCAGTAGATATATCTTCAAAAATAAAAGATTTACCTTTTTTAAATCTAAAAGAAAATTCAGACGAGCCAAAAGAAGTTGAGCTTTCTAATGATGGGGAAAAATTAAAAAAAGATTCAAAATTTAAAAAATTAAAAAAAGAAGAATCTAAAACAAACCCAAAAACTCTAAAAAAAGAAAAAGAAGATTAATTATGTCTAGAGTAGAAATAACCCACAATAGAGGTCCTGAAGTTTTTCATACAGTTAATAGTAGTATAGCTGCAGGCGTAAAAGATTACTACAGCGAAATTAAAGATGTTCGACTTTATACGCTTCATAGCTACCAAGTGTTATCTGAATCTTCTGATATAGACTTTACAATTTTAGCTTCAAATGTAATATTACCAAATGGAAAACCAAGTTTGAATTTTCAGAGGGACTGGACAGTTATATCAAATCATTTGGTTTCTGGAGATATACCTCTGGCTTATTCAGATATTTGGAATTTTAATTTCTCTTGTGTGCTTATTAAAAATTTGTCTTCTTCAGACTCTCAAGTTAATGTTCTAGAAAAGCATAATGCTTAATGAACGTTAACAAGGGAGAAGGGTCTTATACCCATTTAGTATCAAAAGGAGAAACTCTGGATGATATATCCTCTATATATGGAATCTCAATAGATAGAATTCTAGAATTAAATAAAGCTGAAAAAAAATTCTTAAAAGAAGGAATTACAATTTTAATTGATGAGCTCCCTCTGTATTACCTCAGTAAGGCTCAGGCCGCAGATATATATTGCACGTCAGGAATCAAAGATGACTGTGGAGTTTGCGATGGCCCTTCTTACTTTGGCTCGGGAGTAGGAGATCTATGTGATTGTTCCGGCAATTCATATGACTGCGCGTTAATCTGCGGTGGAACTTCTACGCAAGATGATTGTGGAGTTTGTGGAGGTTCAACTTTTTTCAGCTCGCCAGCTGCGGGCAATCCTTGTGATTGTTCAGGAGAAACCTACATTTTATGCGATGGTAAATACGAATGTTCTAGTGAATGCCCTATTTATGGCTGTACAGATCCAAGCGCATCAAATTATGACGCAGACGCAACAGAAGATGACGGTAGCTGTTGTCAACCAGGAGTTAATTGTGGCTGTACAGATCCAAGCGCATGCAATTTTGATTCGTCGGCTGATTTTAACAACAACACATGTGAGTATTTAGATTCTTGTGGGGTTTGCGGGGGCGACGATAGTTCTTGCTCTGTTAAGGGTTGCATGGATATTAGATGTTCTAATTACGACCCACTCGCTACAGATGATGATGGTTCGTGTGACTGCGCGTATGGATGCACAGATTCAGAAGCTTGTAATTTCGATGTTGATGCGGATATTGACGATGGTAGTTGCAATTTTACTTGCACAGGATGTACTGATACAGAGGCCTGCAACTACGACCCTACAGCGACAACAGACGATTCTTCTTGCGAATATACAACATGTATAACTCCAACACCTGGCTCAGCTGGATGTACTGATACAGAGGCCTGCAATTACGACTCGAATGCAACAACAGACGATGGCTCATGCGAATACCTAGACGCTTGTGATATTTGCGGAGGGAATGGAAGTTCGTGCATTACTCCTACCCCAGAACAAACAAAAGGATGCACTGACAGCAATGCTTGCAATTCAGGCTCTTTTGATATATCTGATGATAGTCTTTGCGAATACCTAGATGCTTGTGGTAGATGTCAATCCTCGCTACCTTGCTATGGATGCTTAGATCCAAATGCTTGTAATTTTTGTGCTGATTGTAGAGTTAGTTCTACCTGCGATTATGATTGTGCTGGCTGCACAGACCCGCTAGCATGCAATACTTGCGACGACTGCACAATTTCAGACAATACTCAATGCGATTATAATTGCTGCACAGATCCAAGCGCATGTAATTACAACGAGCCCGGCCCTTGTGACTTCAGATCTTGCATTGGATGCACAGATTCAGATGCTTGCAACTGGGACTCTTCGGCTACCATAGATAATGGTTCTTGTGAAGGGAGTATTAGTGATCCTGGTTGCATAGGATGTTTAGACGCTTCTGCAGATAACTACGATTCTAGATATATTCAACACAGTCAAAGCGCTTGCGTAGTAAAAGGTTGCACGGACACTAGTGCTTGTAATTTTGATGTTCACGCCAATGAAGATGACGGTACCTGCGATTATACATCTTGCACGGGATGCACACAACTAGGCGCTTGCAATTATAAACCTTCAGCAACAATAGATGATGGCTCGTGCGAATGGGAAAGTTGTTTTGGCTGTAAAGATCGAAACGCATGCAATACTTGTGCTGATTGCACTGTAGACAATCCAGATGATTGCGACTTTAGTTGCTATGGATGCATGGACGCAGACGCTTGCAATTACGATCAAAATAATAATTTTTTATACGATTGCAATCAAGGTAACGCAGACAGTTTTGGCTGCGAGCCTTGTGAATTCAAATCTTGCGAAGGATGCATGGATCAAGATGCATGCAATTTTTGCGATGATTGTACGATAGATGATAGGGGCCAATGTACTTACGATTGCTATGGATGCATGCGAGATAACGCCTGCAACTACAGCCAAGATTTTACAAAATCCTGCCCAGAAGGTCATTTTTCTGGCTGCGAAGTATGTGAAGACTCTTGTCACACTTGCCCAGATAAAGAAGCCTGTAATTATGCAGATCCAGTGAGAGACGAATGGGGAGACCATGCTTTATGCACCTACGATTGCTTTGGATGTACAGATGCTGATGCTTGTAATGGCCCTACTCAAAACCCCAATATAACAAAACCTTGTTCAGCAGCTCCCACTGGAAATGATTGTGCTGACTGCGAGTATGATTCTTGCGCTAGATGTGGAGATCCAAAAGCTTCAAATGCAGATCGAACTGCGCACAGAAGAGACGATAGTTTATGTATTTACGCCACCCCCACAGAGACCCCAAAACCAACTCCCACTCCAGAGTCCACGCCTACAGAGACTCCTAAGCCCACGCCTACCCCGAATGTAACACCAACGCCAACTCCAGAATCGACAAAAGGTTGCACTGACAGCAATGCTTGTAATTCAGGGTCTTTTGATGTATCTGACAGTAGTTATTGCAAATATTTAGATCAGTGTGGAGATTGTTTATACAGAAATAGTGCGAATTGGAATGCAGGCTGCACTGGAGGATGCTTGGATATTGACGCTTGCAATTTTGAACCAAGCGCTGTGTATGACACTTACAACTGCGAATATGATTCTTGCTCAGGATGCATGGACTCAGATGCGTGTAATTTTTGTAGCGATTGTACGTTAGATAATTCATTCTCTTGCGATTTTAGTTGTTATGGATGCATGGACTCAAATGCATGTAATTTTGATGATGCTGCCACAATAAGCTGTCCAGAAAACCATGTTTCTGGATGTTCGCCATGTGAAAGCTCCTCTTGCTATGGTTGCATGGATTCATCAGCTTGTAATTACGATTCAAGCGCAACAAAAACAAACGGCAATGAATGCGAATATGATTCCTGCGCTGGTTGTGGAGATTCAGAGGCATGTAATTTTTGCGATGACTGCAGAATCCAAGACCCTGATCTTTGCGAATACCCACCAGTATCTGACTGTGATTGCGACGGAAACACAAAAGAAGAGGAAGAAAAATGGGGTGAATGTGGTTACGAACCATCTGATTGTGAAATAGAGCTCGACGAAAAAGGAGATTTTAGGCGAGATACTTGCGGCGATTGCGTACCTACCGGCAACCCAGATCCTGAGTGTTGTGACGGCGAAGTAATAAATATCTGCGGAGAATGCGATGATGTCCAAAATTACAATTCTTGTGATTGTTTTGGTTGCACAGATGATGATGCTGAGAATTTTGATGAAGATGCTGCTCACGATAACAACGATCTTGGATGTCAGGTATTACCCTGCGGGTCCGATCCTTGTAAGTTTAACTACACCACTGTATCGTGGAATGCCTGCTTGGATTGCCCAGACTTGCCAGGTACAGAGGGCAAATCAATTACATTTCTTGATCCAAGAGCAGAAGCCGCAGGAGACATTCAAGTAATTCTGGATAGTGCCACCACAACAAAAACTGTAACTGATGAAGATGGAAATGAAGTAACTATTGATATTACTTACCTGGTTAAGGTAGACGGAGAATGCGCTGAAAGCGCTTCGATTAGCTCAAGCGATTATTACACATGTGAAGAATCAGATATTAAAGATCTTGGATCTCAGCCCAGTATAGATGTAAGCAGCTTCGAATCCTGCATGACTTGCAATGGTTGCGGCTATATTTACGAGCATTGCTCAACGGGAGATAAAATAGAAATTGCCTATGACGATGATTGGGCATCAGAGCCTCCAGACACCCTGCAAACTTACGATCCCTAAACGTTTTATGAGTTATAAATATTACATAATATCCCCTTTTTCTGAGTTTGATTATTCTTTTGTTTCCACGAGGCCTAAGAATGGCTCAAGTCGCGAATATCGAGTTAGCCCTAAAGACGCTTATTTTTATAGAAATTCTCTTAGAAAAAATATAAAACAAAGCCCTTATTGTCAATTTGATATACACAATCCCTACTTGCGAAGCCTTTCGGCTTCTCCGGCTACAGAAAATTACTTCAAAGATAGGCAGCTAATATCGGAGCAGGATGCTCAAAGTATGGATAAAATGCTCTACGGAACTAATAATCCAAATTTTAGCTTGGAAGATTTCCATATAAAGTCCATTTTAAATAAGTCGGGCTCATTATTTACTCCCTGGTTTTTAACAAGGGGAGAAGTCTCCGGATTATCTCAAGGCCGCCAAACCTTTGGTTGCTTTGGTAACGATTACTTAATAGTAAAAGTTGACGCAGACTTGCCGTATTACTCCTGGACCCCCGCAAATACAAGTTCAACAAGGTTAGACTCTGCGTTAATATTAAATAAAGATTTAAACATTAGGGGGGATGAATATTCCTGGATGTACGACAATCAATATAAAGAAGCTAACTTAAAAAGTTTCAACTGGGGAAATTTAAGTATAGACTCTAGAATATTTAACAATTTTTCTTATTCTTGGTTTCAAAATGAACTGCAAGGGCCTTACAGCGGAAACAAAAGCATTGTATCAAAATCTCTAGGTAATTGCGGCGGTCTTAATGATTGCGATATAAGCTTTTTCATAATGGGAGAGATAGAAAGTCCGGATGAATACAAAACGTGGGTCAAAGATAATTATTCAAAAAAACATTCAAACTTATTAAATAAAGATTATAGATGGGACGAGAATAATATTCCAATTATTAATTCGTCTGACATTAAACAAAAATCGCTAGCGATTAGCCCCTCAAATCCAATTATTGTCGACGGAATTTCAACTCCTCTTTCGTTAACAGATTTGGCATACAGCCCTGCATCCTGCTTAGAAAAATGGGAGAAAGTTGAAGATGGTTCGGCTATATGCAGATCATCAGAAAATTGGCACCATCAAATCTGCTTACTAAAAAAAGAAGGGATAGAGTTGTTAACCTTGCAGCCTGAAGGAAAATTAAAGCTAGATAGCAAAAATAACATGACGGTTGGTATTCCAGGCCGATTTGAAGTTGGAAGAACAGCGTCTCATGAACCTGTATTTATCAATATAGAACTTTACCCTGACGAAAATGGTGAAGGAGAATATTCTTGCGGAGGAAGAAGGGAAAAAGAGCTGGCTGGAAAGTTTTTCTCTAGGTTTAAATTTCACCCTCACTTTACTAGCGAAAACACCACTCTTAATAATAAAATAAAAATTCCAAAATGCTACTTTGAGAACGGATTTGTCTATACGTTTGAGCTTAATCATAAGGACGGAAGGCTTTCCATAGAAGATGCCATTGAGTACCAAAGAGGATTGTTATACTGCGAACTCTACAAAAAAGGCAGCGGGTTTAAAATGCAAGAAGTTTTTAAAAATGCGAGAAATAAAGCTCTCAGCATAGGCTCTCTTTTTGAATTGCCGAATAATAAAAAACGAAACTCAATTTCTCGTTTCGGGTCTAATTTTTTAGACTTTGAAGAGCTTTACTACCCAGGTTCAAACTCAGCAATATTTTCTGATTTTTATGAAGATTCAAACGAATTAATAACTCCCATAATAGAGTCGAAAATTAACCCGCAAAGCTTAGTTCCAAGAACAAAAGTCTCAAAAAATACTTTAAGCGTAGATGTTTTTAATGAAAATAAAATTAGTTCAGGCGTTGATTTTACGATGTATATTAATGAATCTGGAGTTCTTTTTGGCTCTGGAGATAATAGCCACGGGCAAATAGGACTTGGAAGTGAAATTGATAGCGTTTATGATTTTTCCCCTATTTCGGTTGGAGAAAGCTCAATCCCTAGTAAAGAAGTTTTTTGCGGAAAAGATCACTCTTTAGTAATAAAAGAAGATGGCTCTCTTTGGGGTTCGGGATCCAATGCTTTCGGTCAGCTTGGCCAGAATAATTTAAGTGTTTTTGAAAATTTTGTAAAAATCTACGACCCTTCAAAAGATCAAGGTAATAGATCTGTCAAAAATGCCTCTGCGGGCGCCCACTCAACTCATTATATATTATCAGATGGATCACTGTGGGGCTTGGGCTTAAACGAAAGTTTTAAAGTTTGCCACTTTAATTCTTCAGAGCAGTTCTCAACTCCAATTAAAATTCTTGATAGCGGAGTTTCTCAAGTTTGTTCTGGATTAAAATTCATAACTTTTATAAAAGATAATAAACTTTATATTCAGGGAGGAAAACATAATAACGCAGAGTTAAATCTTATTGATTCTAATGTCACTCGGTGCGCAGCTGGAAAAGATCATGTAATCTTTATTAAACAAAATGCTCTCTGGGGTTTTGGAGATAGCAAAAAAGGTCAACTTAGAAGTTTTGCGACTGACCCAAGTCGACCAATATTATCCATAAATGAATCTGGAGAACATCAGGTTTCTAGGTTTTTAATGTCTTCATTCAATGGTCAAAAATTGAGTGATGTTTCTAGTTCGTGGGCTTCGGAATCATCATTAATTCTTAACAGAGCTGGGGAGATTTACTTTCTTGGTAGAAATGACTACGGCCTCTCTCGGGAAAAAGGATACATGGTTGAGGTTAGAGACTCTTCCGCGTTTAAATCTATATCAACTTCTCTTCACCACTCAGCTTATATTGATAATTCTGGAAATGTGTTAACTCAAGGCTCAAACGCTTTCGGTCAGTTAGGAAATGGAAACCCAAAAGGGCGATCATTTTCTCCGGAAGTTGTAAATTTCTCAACCTACTATACGCCTACTCCAGCAATTCAAGAAACTGTACTTAAAAATTTATTTACTCCCTTTAAAGATTCTATTTATTTAATTAAAGATAAAAAACTTCATAAGCTTCATAAGGACAATGGAGAGGAAAAGATAACAGAAATTAACATTAATAAACAATGCTTAGAAATACATTCTGGAGAAATGGGGGTTTTTTGCACAGCTTATGATACAGTAAAAAATACATATTCTATAGAAAAAATAGAAAGTGAATTTGCAGAACTAGATGAAAACACAATATATGAATCAAATAAAAAAATAAACGATTTGTCGGTGGGCTTTTCTCATGTTTTGTTTTCTGATGAAGATTTAGATTTGTGGGGTTTTGGAAGTAATGAAAGTTTTGCTTTGGGTCTTAGCTCGAACAATAATTTTTATAAAACTCCAGAAAAAATAGCGCAAGACATAAAATGCTTTTCGGCTGGATATAAAAATTCAATTTTTGCTTCTAAAGGCAAGGGAGTTGACCACTTAATAGGGGTTGGAGACAACACCTATGGTAGAATGGGGGTTCAAGTTCGTTCAGGAAGATTTCTTCAATTTGATAATTTATCAACAATCAGAGAAGGTATTTTAAATTCTCAAGAAGTAGACGTTTTTTCAAATAAGTCTATGATATGTTATGTCCCACATAAAGAATTTGGCGGAATAAAATCTGTAAAACTATCTGATTTCAATTCTGCAATATTATGCGGAAACGGAAAAGTTTTTGTGGGTGGGTTTAATAATTACAATCAAATTCCTAGTTTAAGTGATTCAGACTTTTCTAATAATCCTAGTAGCTTATTAAAATATGGGCAAAAAGTGACCACTACAGCTGAGTTTAAAAAAGTTAACAATAATGATGTTAGAAATTTCTACAGCTCACTTGAAGATTCTTTGAGGTTTGGTCGGTTTGAAGAAATAAATGGAATCTCAAACTTCAAAAAAATTGAATGCAAGAAAGCATTTTTATTATTGCTGGGTCAAGACAACACCCTTTATGGTTCAGGGCAAAATTCCCACGATGCATCTTCCAGCAAAATTTCAAAAAGTTTTACTTCAGGCTCTTTAGGGGATTCAGACTTACAAAGTAAAAACTTAAATGAAGTATCTAGAAACGTAAAGACTTTTGAATCTAATGTTTTTGGAACGATAACCTTATCATCCTTTAACCACTCTTCGTCAATACTATCTTCAGGAAGTTATAATATTGAAGTCGAAAGTAAAAGTTTTTCAAGTGTTTTTTCTTCAACAGAAAATTCTTCTGCAAGCTTCTTAAGTTTTTTCGACTCAACTTCAGAAGCATCCTGTTCGTCAGATTTAATTGGAGATAAAATCTTAAATATTGAAACAAAAGATGAAGTTTTAGATTTATTTTCTTATACATCAAAGGGTTCTTTAGAAGAAAAATTCAAAACCCTAGATGGCTTGTATGATTCTGAAGGTAGTGCCGCTATAGATCTTCAATTTATACGTGCGGTTTTGGGGATTTTTGATAGAATGGTCATGCCTTTTCTTTCTAACGAAAATTCTTATTCGAGATATTTGTTGATTGGGTCCAGAAGTTACTTAAGTAAAGATTTTTTAAATGCTGTCTCAGATTCAGAATATATTTGCGATTTTGAAAATTATATGGATCGACCAAAAGGTCTAAGGGAAGCTATTCGCTATGAAGAAGATCTTTCAGACTATAATACTGGACACGATGTGACTTGGACAAAAAACTGCGACATGCCCCCACTAAAAGAAGGGGAGACTCAGGGACATACTCGTTATTCAAAATGGAATACTAACGGAATGATTCCATTTAGATCTAAAAAAACTAATTTACAGTCTCCAGAGTGTAAAAACAATTTTATTTATAAAGAACCTAGTTTTGGAACCCCAACTCCTACGCCAGGCAAAGATACGCAACAAATTTTATTAAGTTGCGAATTTTTCGTGTCTGCTTACGGAGAACGTTATCATGAATCATTCATTCTTTCTCCGGGGGATTTTGCTGAGTTTAATTTTGATGGAAATCTTTATAATAATACATCGGTCAGAGTTGACTATCTTGGCTTGGGAAGTGCAGTTATTAATTCTCAACCGGTGAACGGAGAATGTGATACTTATAACAGGTTAGAAACCGCGCAGGCTTCAGGAAGTTTTGATTGGAACAAAGGTGATGCAGTATGTTCGCTCAATACTGAAGAAGGCTGTACTGATCCAGATGCCTGCGATTATAATCCTTCTGCTTCAGAATGCTCAGAGGTAAACAGTAAAAGTGATGATTGCGACTTTAGCTGTTACGGATGCATGGATATTGAAGCTTGTAATTATGATTCAAACGCTACACTACAAGAGAGCGGCTCATGTCGTTATAACTGCTATGGCTGCAGAGATCAAAATGCAGACAATTTTGATGACACTGCTACTCGGGATTGTGACGATAGCGCGGAAACAACTACAGGTTGCTCTCCATGTTCATACACAAAGGGATGCATGGACAGCACTGCTTGTAACTTCATGGATAATGCAACTGAAAATTGTCCAACTGGGTCAACCGACTGCGAGCCATGCGATTTTAATTCTTGCAAAAATGATACTTGGTTTAAGTATATAAATTGCGAAACAGGAAATATACTATATTCTACAGTAAGCTATGGCGAATATGCCATGCGGATAGAAGAGGAGTAATAATTATGGCTAATAAAAGATACTGGAAATTTTTAGGTTGTCCACAAAGCAACGCAAGTAATGTAGTGTGGGTCGAGTCTGCAGGTATAAATTCGACCTTGTTTATTAATTCTGGAGTTCTTTTTAAAATTTCTGGCCAATCAGACTTTTATGGTTACAGGCTTAGCTCAGACTGTATTTTTCAATCAAATTTCACGGGCGGGCCAGATATTTATAGACCCATAAGTCTAGAAGGCTCTAACCCAAAAATTATTACAGCTTCAGAATCTAGCTTCACAGCTCTTCAAGATTGCAACCCTGAAGAAGTTACCCCTATCACCATCCAGAGTTGCAAATCAGAAAGTGGATGTTCAGACTCAAACGATAAGCTTTTGGTTTATTTGGGCGCGTTCATGTCTAATTTAACAAGTGGAGCTCCTGCAAATCTAAGCGTTCAAGATCTTAGACATTGGTTAAACAATCAAATATTTACCAGTAATCGAGGCTCGGAAGGAGAATGCTTCAAGATTGTACCCTCCGAACAGGGAGGCGTTGAGTCTTCAGTTTTTCTCTACACAATAAAAGACTGGAGCAATACAAATTTAAAATACGTTGGTCGAGGCCAGAGCACTAATTGTTATAATTGCGGAGATTCTTCTGCAACAGATTGCTACAGTCCAACTCCAACCCCAAAATACATAAGGGAAGATATCTGGTGGTATACAATCCAAGAGCAGGCTTGTTGCACCTGTATTGGCGGCGAACCAGTTAGAGATGAGATTAACGATCCATGGATAGTTTCCATCGACAATGCGATTCCAGGAAAAACCTATTCTTATTTACATAAATTCGAATATCAGGGCAACGAAAGTCATGAAATATTTAATCATGATTGGACGGGTGGCAGCCCAGCAGCTTTCGAAAACTTTACTTATTATGAAAAAAGCCACTGCGATGACCTTGCAAAAGAAAGCAGCCTTTTAAATAAAAAAAGAAAGCTAGCCTACTCTCACGGTTCAGAATATTGCTACTATAGACGAAAAAATATTTTTTACAGCTCAGGGGCAGAGCCCGATAATGAAAATTTCCCTGTTTCTTCAAATTTAGATTCCAATGATCCAACCGATCAGTCAAACGGAGATAAGATTATCTCAGAATCAGACTCTCGCCATGATTATATCTGTATAAAAAATGCGCAAGAAGATTTTTATTTAGATACTAGCGGAAGCTCTAGCGGTCCAGAATCTATGGTTCTTAAAACGATTGAGGATGGTGCCGTCAAAGAAGTTTCTATTTCAGATGTTGGAACCGGCGTCTCACTATTATATAGCAATGATGCTGATATAGTGACAGTAAAACTTTACACCGACTACAGAGGAAAGCATGAATTAAAGCAGGATGAAGCTACGCTTTCGTTTGGCGATACAGCAAAAACCCTCTCAGCGGAAGCCACAAATCTTAATACAGCATTTGATGTAAAAGTCGAGTATGTAACTAAAGGCTCAGCTGTTACTGGAGATACAACTGCTCCAGGCTCAGAATCCTGCTATCATCTGGATTCTGAGATTAATGTTCCTGCTGGCGCCAACCCGCCAGGATCAGACTCAAGCGCTGAATTAATAAGCGCTGAAACCAACGGAAACTGTTATTGGCAATGTAACAGAATTTCTGGCTGTACAGATTCGAGGGCTTGCAATTACGACTCAAGCGCTAATAAAGACGACGGAAGTTGTTCTTATTCCGAATGTTATGGTTGCAATGACCCAGAAGCGTATAACTTTGGGGACTACGAATATGGTTGTTCTGAATGTCCGTCAGGGCAAAATTGCTGCGATCAATACGATATATGCGCTTACGCCACAACTCCCACGCCAGACCCAACACCGACTCCACGCTCAACACCAACACCAACGCCAAGGCCGACCCCAACCCCAGGGTTTAAAGTTATTTCTCTTTCAGAATGCTACTCCTCTCAACTATTAAGGCCGACGGGCCATGTAGAGCAATATTCATTTGAGGATAACTCTCCCCCACAAGATGAAGATGGAAACATAATTGGAGATGGTGATGTACTTGCCTATTTTGGCAACGCCAACCCAAGTACGCCACTCGGTTGCTACGTTGTGTCTGTATCAGAACTCGGGATCCCTGGAGCGACTAACTATGGAATGTGGGAAGATCGCTCGGGGCTTCCTGTTTACCGAGGTTATGCATGCCCAAATAACTCTCAACTACCTTGTTATAAAGATTGTGCTTGGTATACAATCAAAGCTCTAAAATGTGGCTGCGAGGGTTCTATCTCAGGCACTCAATACGAGTTTAAATCAAAAGATCCTGTAGCTACAAAAAGCTATTTTAGATCAAATGAAGAATGTTTTGTTGTATTTTCTTCTGTTGAATCTCTACTATGTGAGTTCCACAACTCACCTCTAGAAGAAATACTATATAGCGATATTTATTTTGGCGCATCAGATCCTTGTGGAGATTGCATGGAACAAGGAGGTTTTTGCACTCCCACTCCAACAGAAAATAAAAAGCATTTTTCAACTTATGCGGTAAAGTATTGTTTGGAGGAAGATTTTGAGCACGAGGGCTTCATTTACAATGGTTGTGATCCAGAAAAATGGGGCGAAGGTCGAGAATGTTTTCCATTTCATCCTGAAAAAAGAGGAAAATTTAAAAGTGATTTTGGAGAGGATATTCAAGATGGATACTACTGTATTCCGGGAGAAGCTACCGCAAAAATAGATGTAATAGAACGATTTTTTGGCACAAAAGAAGAATGGATTCAAAATCAACTTGAATTCCACAACATTAGCCAGTATAATAAAACAAGCGGTTGCGGTTGTAGTTGCTCTTAATAAATAACATGTCAAGCTCTTTTCCAATAAATCAAGATTATCCATTCGCCCCCGAAGGAGGCTGCATGGATCCCAAGGCTAATAATTATGATTCCTCTGCTACGACTTGCTGTGAAAGTTTAGATTGTTGTAGTTACGATACCCCGACCTTAACAGCTTCACCTTCGGTAACAATTACCCCTACTCCAGATCCGTTTTTCTATTGGATAGAAAGTTGTGAAGGAAGTTTTCCTTCTTTTTATGGTACTTTTGCTAGAGGCTCTGCAGAAGTAGGAGATACCATTAATCTTAAGGGGAGTTTTTGGCTCACTGAGGCATTATTGGACGGAAAAGATAGTTGTGCAAAAATTACCCGCTTTACAGATAATATTTTTGGCGCAATGTCAGTTCCAATGGAAGGTGAGTATGAACATGTTTCAAGCTGTGACGATTCTGCTTGCCCGGATCCCCTTTATTATAAATTAGTAGATTGCTTAGGTGAGATTCCTGACCATTGGACAGAATCAAGATTTTTTCGAAAAAATGAAGTTAGTGTAGGAAACGTAGTTTCCATAGATACTAATTCTAGTTCAGCTTGTATGCGAATCGACAGCTTCAAAGATAGAGTTAGCCCTTCCGAAAGAGCTTCCATGTTTTTTATTGGCAAAACTACAGTATTTCCCAATCCCCAACCGAGAATTGATGTAGTTGACGGATGCGGAAAATATCCATGCCCAGAAGCAATTTATTACATAATGAAAGATTGTTCTGGCGTAGAATTGGGTTTTGCTTGGTGGCTTGGGACATCCCCTTCTTTTAAAGTAGGAGATGTTTTAAGTATTACAGATCCGACAGCAATAGATCTTATAGGTTTAAACTGCGCAGTAATCTCAGAAGTACTGGACGGAGCGACTTTTAATTCAACAGGCTTCAGAGATTTAGAGGGAGAAGTTTCAATTGTTGGAGATTGTAACAGCTTGCAATGCATGACTCCGACTGTCACAACTAGTCCCTCACCGTCCCCTACAGCCACAGAAACTATAACGCCTACCCTTTATTCTTTAATAGAAAAATGCGACCCTTTTGTAGAAAATCATTTAGGAAATAGTCGAATTTTAGCTTATTGGAATAATGGAGAGCAAGAAGGAGAAATTTACAGAAATATAGATTATGGTATTTGCTACAAAGTCATTTCTGTTACGGATAGTCCG
>Ga0098048_1000752_pt1 | contig 15089 bp, 10 predicted proteins | sample 13_taG_FD_75052 | JGI IMG/M metagenome (GOLD analysis project Ga0098048, IMG submission 75052) | Marine viral communities from the Subarctic Pacific Ocean - 13_ETSP_OMZ_AT15268 metaG | ecosystem: Environmental > Aquatic > Marine > Oceanic | place: Pacific Ocean | collected 2015-01-16 | reverse complement strand
GTTCAACTCATCAATCTGAGTTTTTATTTCCTTTGATACACCTGCGTTTTCAACCTTAAAGATTTTCATCTTTTTGTCAAAATCTGCAGGGTCTTTTTCAAACTTGTTAAGCATCTCCTGCTCATCAGCATCAAGCTTACCTTGAAGACTTGAAGACAAAGACTTTACTAAACGACCAGAAATACCAGCTGCGGGGTCTGCGAGACCTTCTAAGGCAACATCTCTCCAATTTATTTCATCACCTGCGGCAAGAGAACCTAGAGCCTCACCAGAAGCTCCTAAAGAGCCTTCAGCTGCATACTCAGCTATTTCAGCTGCAACTTTTTTAGCTCCTGTTTTAGCAACACCCTTAGCAACAGCACCACCAAGACCAGCAGAGAGTGCGTCAAAAGAACCAACTATACCAGCTTTAGCAGCGGATTCCTTTACCAATGGAGATATAAATTCTTCGTCATTCCAAGCAGCTTCAAGAGCTTTAGGATTGGTAATATCAATTCCGTTTTCTGCTATCTTTCCGAGCAAGGTGCTACCAAACGTAAGCATACCAGAGCCTGCAAATGCGGCACCTGCTGCACCACCAGCTGCAGCCGTAACAGGAGCAAAAATAGTTCCTACAGCAGCACCAGCCGCAGCACCAGCACCCGCTGAAGCAGCAGCTTCTGGAGATATAGATGAATCAACTAGACCAATAAGGGATTCTGGAATGGTGCGGACAATATCAAGTAGAAAACTACCTACAACATTTTCTTCGTCTCCAGCTAGCCAGTCTTCAGCTTTGGGAGCATTCTCTTCAAGTACTTTATTGTAGTAAGCGAGTTCTTCAAAATCAATAGAACCGCCATAGAATGAACGTGCAGCAATCTTACCTGTCTCAGAACCAGCAATAGCTCTGTTCCAGAGTCTGCTAAGTTCCATTGGGTCATTGTCTATTATTTTAAACGCATCGCGCTTAGGAGCCTCAGTAGGTAATGCCGAGTCTGCAGGAACTGTCGCCCCAGCAGAAGGTAATTCCGTAGAATCTTTTTTTTTAGGAGTTTCGTCTTGCCATCCACCAGTTGGGGCATAGTCTACTTGAGTGCGGTACTGTGGATACTTTTCTAGCATCTTGCCCACTAACTCTTGATTATCAACCTCAGCGTATTCGGGGTGATTAGACTTTATACCAGCAGCGAAAGCGTCTACAGAGTAGACCTTATTGTTCGCCATTCTTTCTTCTGGAGATTCAGACATATTCTTTACTCTTTGTATTGAGCAAAGATACTGATTTTTAGACTACTATATAGAGGCTAAAGCTTCAGACTCCAACTCTTTAAGTCTGTTTATCCAGCCATCTCCGAATTTACCGTAGTCGTCAAGAGTCTTAAAGTGAGCTTCTTTCTTTTCAGCGAACTGTTTAATAAACCCTTTTGGGTCTTTATTGTACATTTTCTGAATAGCATTAGCCTCTTCTTTATTTATCTTGCCAGTGTTTTTAAAGTCTAAGCCAGTACCTTCCTGAAGCCAGTCTAGTAAAGCTCTATATTCTTCGCTACGACCTTCTTTAAAGTCTGCCGCCCATACCTTACCTGTGCCCCAAGAGTTCTGGGTAAAGAACGAACGCAATACAGGGTCTTTAAAGTTTGAAGCTCCAGAAGCTTTAGCATAGTCATCTACAATGTTTTTAGCCGTGCTCTCTGACATCTTTAAAAAGTCTTGCTCCCAGTCTGACTTTGGAATATTGTTTCTTTCAGCGTAGTTTTTGTATACATTCCACTGAACACCTCTGTTTGTATGCGCTCTTTTGCCGTTTACTTTTGGTGCATCTGGGTTTTCCGCCCAAGCGTTATCATCTTTATCTGTAGATACGCCACCTTCAAACTTAATTAAGTTGTTGTAGTACCAATCGGGAAGAAGTGCATCTCCTTTTTCAACTGGCGCGGAATCAGCTGGAGCCGCTCTACCAGTCTGAGGTGTAAAACCTAATCCAAGTGCGTCACCTTCAGTACCCTTCACCTCTTGCATTGACGGAAGCATTTGTTTTACTTCTTCTGCTTCTGGGTTTAGTTGCTCTTGAGTTTCTTGAGTCTGTTGGGGCTGGTCTTGCTTAGGCTCATTACCTTTAGCCATGCCTCTAACAGAAACACCTAGCTTTCTTTCAATTTGAGCTAACTCAGATTCTGATGCCTCAATTGTTTGAGGTGGTACACCAGCTCCTATGTTCTTGGTAACAAAGAATTTTCCATCATCGGTAACTCCAACGCCAACTATATCTCCTACTTTTTCAATAGCAAACATCTCAACGTCAAGTGTCCCGTCACCAGCCTTAACAGATTCCATGTAAGATGGATTGCCCTTAATAGAAGAGCCTCCCATAGTGTTTTTAATAGTAGACTCAATGTCACCTAGATAAGACTCAACAGCTTTACTAAAGAAATCTTCGTCTTGCATTCGCTCTTCTACCTTTCTAACATCGTCTCTAGATATGCCTTGTTTTCCGTCAATAATGCCTAACTCGCTGATAGCATAATGCATACCTACATCTTGTCTAAAAGCAGGGTCGTTCTTAAGTCTGTGCGTAAACTCAGATGTTGCTTTAGATATTGCTTGGTCTGGGCTTGAAGAAGATTTGAGCACCCCCTTTATTTCTTCAGTATAAGAGCTAGGTAATACAAACTTACCAGTCTGAACAGCCTTAGGCAGTAAGAAAGAATTGTTAGGGTTTATTTTGCTTGAAAAAAATGAAGACTGTTCTGCAGGTACAAATTTATCTCCTTCTTTAACTAAAATCTGTCCGTTTTCTGTTTTGACTTCAGTTTTGTCAAACATTCTACTATTATATCTCTCTTGAATAGACTCTGGGCTTTCAGCATATCCAGCAAATTCATTAGCCTTTGCAGTGGCGTAAGTGTTGTTCCATTCTCCCTGCATTGCCATGCCAGCTCCAGAAAAAAAGTTAACTTTATTAGCCAAGTCTCTCATAGCTTTTTTATCAGTATCTGAACCACTTTTTTGATACTTTATAGCAGCCTCACTAAACGTATCGTAAGCGCCCTGTAGTACATCTTTTCTGACTCCAGTTAACTCGTACTGAGCCGTTCCAAAAGCAGACTCAGCACCTGTTGCTGCTGTTTCTTTAGCTCTAAAATCTCTTTCAGCTGCTACCTGCTTGTCTTTTTTCATGCCAAGCTCAGTAAAACTAGGAGTCTTGTATACGTTAGGGTCTAATGCTGCCATTATTTATTGCTTTTAGCTTTTTTCTCAAACTGCTTAAATAACTTTCTAGCAAATGAGCTTTCTTTTTTAATCTTAGCTGCTTGTTCTGGATTTAAAATGTATTCACCACCAGTAGCTTCAGCGACTTTAACACCATTGTGCACAATGTCTATAGGGTTAGACTCGTGACTAAAGCTTCCTTTTGTCATCATTCCACCTTGCTTAAAAGTTCCAGGAATAGATTTTATACCAAAGTCAAAACCTGCTCCACGATTAGGCGCTGAAATAAATTGTCCAGTTACAGGGTCAATAAATCCATTTGGGTTATATGTGGTTCCTTGAGATTCTTTTAATCTGAATTGCATTTCTTGCTCTGAAGGCATACCAGAAGCTGTTGAGCCTCCGCCCCAGCTTCCACCTGTCCCTACTCTTCCAGCTGTAGTACTTTGACCAGGCAACGCTTTTGCGGTTTGTTCTTCAATAAGCTGCTGTTGCATTAAAGCGGGTCTGTCTAATATCTCTTCAGTGATAGAAATTGGCTGTTTTAAACCAGCCTGCATACCTTCCATGCTTTTTCTTAACCCATAGTCTTGCCAGCTTTGACCAACGTCTTGAAGATATTTGTTTTGATTTAAAACAAAGTTCTGCATGTTTTCATTTGTCTCTCCTAGACCAAAACCACCAACAGCATCACGAGTTTTCTTTATCTGTCGGTCTGTCATAAACTGACTAAACTTAGCTGGAGTATCTGCTACATAACCAGCAGCACCTTTAACAGCTTTTCCTATTGGAGAAAAACCACCAGCCATAGCTCCTGTAGCTACATCCGTTATACCACCTACAATGTTTTGTCTTGCAGCAGCAGCAGCTTTTTGCGCCTGCGTTAATTCTGTTTGGCTGCGTTTTTCTTTTCTGTTAACTGCAGCTTCTTCCGCACGGGCTAAATTTTGTCCTGCGCGCATACGCATCTGACGCTCTTGAGCTAGCATACGATTCTGTGCGTTTTGAGCCTGAGCTGTAGCAGCGCCTAAGCCACCTACCAATGCTCGCCCACCAGCACCTTGTAAGGCCTGTATAGAGGTTGCAATATTACCCTGTATAGCATCCGTTTCAATACGTGCTAGTTCAGAGTCATATGCGTTCTTATAGTTTTCGTAAAACTGTGCGGGGGTCTCTAATGATGGAGCAGCAGCTTTAGCTCTGTCATACTCTCTATTAGCCTCTCTAAGCTGCTTTAAGCCGTATACACTTTTTACAGCACCACCCAAGATGTCCATTGAGCCACCAAGCTCAGTGAAAGAACCACCCTCTTCAAATCGTTTTAACTTCATAGTGCAAATTTAATCTTTTTAGTTGACTCTATCGTTGTGTAGTCTAGACCTATCGTAACTTAACGATAATGCGTGAACTTCAAACGGTGTTGTGTCAGAACTTGTAAGTTTTATTTTAAGGAACACGTCTCTCATTGGGTCGCCATCTACCCTAGAGTTGTGCTGTACAAATACGTTATCACCTACACTTATATTGGCCACTGTAGATGAGCATTGAATACTTTTTCTACCATTAATATTAACGATATTCATCGTAGTATCTGTTAACGTAGAACCTACAGCTGTGTATAAATCATCTCCTACAACAAAAGGTAGAGTGTTTATAGGCGTAGTAAATGTAACTGTATCCCCAGAAATAGATTCAACCTTACCTATATATATCTGATGACCCGTAGAGATTAAAGTATCTCTAGGAATCATAGCGTATCTATTTCCTTCTCTAACGTCAAAGTCTGTTGTGTTTAACGTTGTGCTCTGAGTAAAGTTATTAAGCAATCCACTCCAATTACCCCCGCCTTCTACTGCTAAAGACTCAAATACTTTGACCATGGACGGGTTGTAATTAGACACAGACTCAATCATAGATTCATACTGAGTTCCGTAGAAATTGTTTCTAGTTTCATTTACATTGTGCTTCCACATTAAACCAGAAGGAGTATCGCTAAAGCTGTATAGCTCGTTGTTAAGATTTATATAAGAGGTAGGCTTAAAGCTGTACTTGCTTCCCCACACTCCATTTCCGTGTTTATAAGCTATGGTTAAGCCACTAGCGGCAGGAGTGCTTGAGCCAACCGTAATCGCTGTTCCATCACAAGTTACAGAAGGTATAGTAAGTAGCCCTGTTCCTAAGTTAAGTTGAGCTATAAATGTAAAGCTATAGTTTGAGTCTGTAACCAGTACATTTATGGTAGCAGCAGAACCTTCAAGTTCGCCGTCAACAATAACAGACTGAGAAGTAAATGTTTGGTCTAGGAATACAACTCCGTTTCCAGTATCGTCCCAGTTTCCACAAAAATCATTTATGTTTACCGCTGTGGTGTTCCATAAAACAGTAGATAAGCTATAGGTTATCGTATCAAATACAATATTTCCATTTTCATCAACAGGAACAGTATTTGTTTCAGAACCTATTGTTATAGAGCTTTTTAACGTTGGCTCTATAGTTATAATATACTCATCATTATCTGGGTCAAAACCACCAATTATTTTAGGATTCTGACTATTGGACAACAAGTCGTTAAACAAGTCATCAAAAAAGCTACTCATACCTTTGTCGCTAATAGGTGTAATGCCATCAGCAGAAAGTCTTATAACTTTAGCAGAGCGAGCATCAACATAATACACGACACCAAATCTTTCAATAACAGACTCAGGGCTAGATGTTCCGTAATCTCCAGCATAATAAGAAGGTATTCCAAGTACATTTTTAGAAACTGTTATTCCAGCATTACCGCTAGCGTATTCTATTAAGTTTCTTGATACAGGTAATTGAGATGCTTTGCTTTCTTGTATTACGGTTAGTGCATCACCTCTGTTAATCAGAGAGTTAATCTCCCCAAAACTAAAATCTAAATCTGTCCAATTGGCTAAAGAGAGATTAAAAGAAGAAAGATTTAATTTATTTGAATCTATAAGATATGCATCAGAATAAGTTATAGAAGATAATCTTCTTATTGTTTTAGCCTCTGGTAAATGAGCATATGGCTTTCCTATAGATATAACTTTAGAAGGGAAAAAATCACTTACTGAGACATCTTCTATAAAGTCAACATCATAGGCATAAGTGTTTTCTTTAAACCTGTCATCTAAAAGCTCTAAGTTTTCAAAAAATGTAGGTTTCTTAATTTTACGCATTCTAAAGTATACATCACCTTGATTGGCTGTTATATTAGCTTCAGCGTAATTGTTTATTAAAAAAGAAGCTGATGTTGATGGTATAACTCCAGTATATGTATAAGAATATGTTCCGTTTATTTTTACACCAACAGAAGATATAGTAACATCTACACTGTTAACTGTAATAACATCTCCAACGTATAGTCTGTCTGCAGAATATGCATTTCCCTCACCGTCAAATTCAATTGTAGCTGATGGCTGAGATGTAACACTTCTGTCTCCGTAGTGATATCCGTTTACTACATCGTACATTTTTCCCATGCCGTAGTATACTTTTTCTTCTACTTCTTTTTTAGGAGTGTATATTTCAACTAAAGTGTTATTGTTCCATTTGTCTATATCAGACAAAACACTTGTATGTTTAAAATACTCTATGTCATTGTCTTCAATAATTAAATACCAACCAGATATTGTTTTAGAATATCCTGCTTGCAATAAGAAAGGAGTTTCCTCTGGGTTGGAAAAATATTTGTATCCAACAACATTGAACTCATGGTTTACAGGATAAGTATAAGTTCCATTGTCTTCATACCTTATTACCCTAAGCTTATCTCCTTCTTCAAATTTATACTCTATACTTGCTCCAGTAGATTCTTTGTATGAATTAGGTTTACCTTCTAGGTTATCCATAGAAAGGTAAATATTTTGGTCAGTGGTAGATGAAGAAGGAAGTGCTTCCTTCACAGAGTACTGAATAAACTTATCGTAATTAGAATTTAAACCATATACCATTTGCCATTTTCTGGCCCAAGATGGAGGGTTGTTTTTTATTCTAAAGTCAATGTTGCTGCTGAACTTATAGCTTCTCTCAGACAACTGGGGTACGTACACACCGTCAATTTTATTTACCCCGCCTGCTCTTCCTTTGTCGTCAAAGTATACTATTCCAAAATTATGAGTAGCATTTTCTTTAAATGACTTATAGCCATTAGTTGATTCAGCTAGGTACGAAGACTGTCCTGAAATGCCAACTGTAGTGTATTGTACACTAGAAGTTAAGTTACTTCCAACGTAATCGTATCCTGCAACACCTCCTATCTTAGTTATGTTAGACTTTAATATTTCTGTAGGAGCTTCAAAAGTTCCAGTTAAGGGTACAGGAGATGAGTCAACCCATACGTTTAACTGACTAGGAAATATTTCAGCGCCAGAAAAATACATGCTGTAAATTGTATTTACAGCGCTTCCAATTTTAACTAATTTAAATTTAGCAAACCCCGACCACCAAACTCTAGCTTTTCTTACATTATTAGTATTTGTTATTAAGTTTGATTCGGATTCATCATCGTGATTTGCTTTAATAATTGAAGTGTACGAATCATTTTGTAGTGCGTTAGATATTTCGTCTATTGCATTAGCTCTTGATGTTGACGAAGAAAATAAAACTTCTTTTTTTATATAAGTACCTTCTAAAGGAAAGTTTAATGAAGATGTGTCAAAATCGCTTAAAATTATTGAGCTAACCACTTCTTCGCTTTCACCGAATCCAGATTTATCAAATTTATATGGTACGCTAGATATAGTATAATCTGTAGACCTTGAGGCTTCAAACTTGAATGAGACTATAGTGAGGTCTATATATATTTTTGAATTTGCGGGTATAGTTGTTGGAAGAGAAGAAAAATCTATAGAAAAAACAAGAGGCCCAGGAGAGTCTTTATATTTTACTGATTCGTCTGTAGAATTAATTCTAGCATTTATTCTATAGATATTAGGTCTTTCTCTATTTACTACACTGGGCAATACATCAACGTCAACGTTTGAGTAACCCTCTGTATAGTTCCCATACATTAATCTACCACCAACAAAAGCCTGAGCTTTAGCTAACTGAGGAACATTATCGTAAGATTTGTTAACCTCGTCTAAGCTTAAAGCAGAAGATATTTTATCGTTTCTAAACGATACTGTAGATACGTTATTAGTGTTATTGTTGTCAATCTCTTCTACCTTGTAGAATGTTCCATTATTGTTTTGTCTAGCATATACAATAATTTTTTCTACATCAGCAACAGAGTTCCTTACATATATATCTATTTGATTATAGAAATCAAGAGAATCTTGTTCTACAATTCCATCTTTAAGTTGTGCTAATGATACAGCAGCTGTAGAGTATTCAGAAAGAGCACTCAATTCACCATCTGCATATTTGTATTGATAAGCAAACTGAAAAACTTTATCACTTATATTATTGTACCCTGTGTTTGGATTGTTTACAATATTATAACTAGGAGCAAATAATGGTGATTGCTTGGCTACGGTAAGAGAAATTAATTTTTCCTCATTAGTTCCAGAATAAAAACTACTAGGATAGTCAGAGGTAATTAATCTGTTTATGTTAGCCTTCATCGGAGGATTTACATTATCCGTCCAGTAAAACAAAGTATTTTCTTCTTCGTTTACAACTGCATTACAGCTTGCATAACTAAACTTCTGAAAGTTTAAAACACTATCTTGATACAACTTCTGATATTTACCAGTAGTTACATCCATTCTGTATATACCGTGGTCTGAGTTTTCGTTCCAAACCAGAAATAAAATCTCTTTATTCTTTTCATTAGCTACAGAACCAATTACTCTATTGTCTCCTGTTGGAAATACATCAGATGCTCTTCTAGGTCCTACAACGTCAGTACCCTTGATATTTTTTATTACCCCGTCTGTACCTGCGTCATCTTCAGACACACGAACATTAAGGTTGTCTGTCATCTCAACAGACTTTACAAGTTTTTGGTCAGTATCTGAGTTTAAATACTGTGGTACAAGTTTATCAATAGCCATAGATTAACCTTTAGGGCTTTGCTTAAAGTTCTTTCTGATAGTCTTAAGAGCCTCTTCTTTAGTAAATGATTTAAGTCTAGCGTTGGCTAATCTTTTCTCATTATAATATTCTTGACGCGCTCTAGACTTTTCAGACATAGGGACGTTTGCTTTACGCTCAACAAGTCTGTAATAGATATAAGAGCGCAATGCGTTCTCTGCGTAAATATGGATACTTGGGTTTTCGCTCCTAGCTTCATCTGCAATGTATTCAATAACCACCTCGCTGTATCCAGCTGTGCTATATAGTTCAATTCTGTTCTGCTCAAAGTTTATTCTAAACTCTCCAGAGTATAAGCCACCGCCTAGTCCGTAGGCACGGCCAATATTTCCTTCATATAAGAAGTTTCGGAATGTATAGCTTTCGTAGTCTGAGCCTGTGGCTCTTCCTGTAGCTTTTGTTTTAGCATCTACTCTGTCGTACACACCGTCTCCATTTGAATCAACAGGATTGCCAGAAGCGTCAGTAACATACTTCATAGCCATATTCTGATTTTTGTTTTCTCCAAATACGTAAATCAACCCATCTGAGCCAACTACACCTATCTTAGTGTAATCTACAAAGTCATCTGGAAGCCCAACAGTGTTGTTTGAGGTGTTTACAGCTAGTTTAAGAGACTTAATACGTTTCATGATATCAAAACCCATTTCACGGATTCCGCGTAGCGCATAGTTTCTTAAAACAACTCCATTCACATTGTTGACATAATCATCACCATCAGCGGTAAGCATAATGTCATTTATAATTTGGTCTACTGACACTGTATCTCTAGCCATTTTTTACTGTTTTGGTTGTTGTGCTTCGCTAGAAGTGTATGCATATACCTCTTGGTCACGAAGATTAATACCTACCATTTTACCAATTTCTATAATTAAATCTGGTACGTAGTGGTCTGGTAGCTCAAAATCAACAGATGTGGTAGGGTCAAAGACTTCGTTAGAAGCACCTAAATTTGTTGCATTGTATCTAGGTGTTAAGGCTGTTCTTGCCCCAGTGCTAGGACTTCTCCCTTCTGGATATTTGTAATACCTTACTTTAATGTTAGATATGTTTGTTGGAAAAACTTCTATGTTATCTGCAACCATTGCAACTGGATGAGATGTTGATGGAGCTGATAAATCTGACCTTAATATGTAATCAATTTTTGACTCATCATATATGACATCAATAGGTATAGAGCTAGAGGTGTTAAAAACATATGCTCCAGCGGTTCTCATACTAATAATCCTAGATAAATCTTCAGGTTTAGCAAATACGCCATTAGATTGAGTTATAGCAGATTCTTTAGCAAAGTAAGCTAAATCTTCTTCTAATCGCTTTACATAAGATAAATGTGTTTTAGCGTCAATGTTTCTAGCACGCAAAGATTGCGCCTTAGTCATTTCACTAAACAAGTCGTTAAATATTTTATTCTGTGCAATAGTTGTAAACGTGTTAAATACTTTAGGTGTAATAAAACCACGTTCGTCTTTGTTTGCCAGATTTTTAAGTGCTGAATAAACTTCGTTTACAGATGCCATAATATTTCTGTTCTGGTACAAAGATACAAAAAAGAAGGGGCTGCATTTCTGCAACCCCTTATGATATAGCAACTTATAAGTTTGCTTAAATTTTAGAAAGCTGTCTTTCTATTTCTTCAAGCACTAAAGCTCCTTTTTCAGATAAACAGAATCTAGTAGTAATATCTACAGTGTTCTGACCTGCAGGTGTAGCAACTATAAGTTTTTTACTATCAAACCATTTCATTCCGTCTGAATCCGCTTTTAGAATCTGAAAGTCTACCGCGCTAATCAAAGTACTTTTTATACGCACTACAGGGTTATCAAACATTTCAATAAAACTTGTTGGGTTTGATTTAGCCTGGATGAGTAGCTCACGTTTAATTTCCATGTTCTTCTGATTTGTGTCAATACCTAAGTACATTGCCACGGGTAAAAGATGCTCAATAGATTTATCTCTTACCATACCTACAGCATCAAGAATAGCAAACTCTTTGTCTAGTTCTACTTCTGCTTTTCTTTCTGTGTCAACTAACGTAAATATCTTACCTCCGTTAGCAGTATTATCTGGATGTAAATCAAGGTACTTTTGAAGAGGAGGGTTAGTGTGAGGAACAGGAAGAGTTTTCTTATTAAAAATAATCTGTTCACGAATAGTGTTTTCAGACTGCTCGTCAGCAAATACAGAATTCTCATTAGGAGAGTAACGAAGTTGTCTTACTTTTCCAGAGCCTTCATCAAAGACTGTTATGTTTTGCTGTCTTAGTTTGTACCAGATACCACCACCTTTTTCAATGGTGTATATTTTATCTTTTTTTAAATTCTCATTTCTCTTTACAGGAGATAAAGAGTTAGATAGTGTTGAAATAGGTGCTGCAGTAGGTGCAGACTTTGGTGCAGACTTAGGAGTTCTGCCACCAGGTTTTTTGGTGTTTGAAGCTGTTGTAGCCATTTTGTTATGTATTAAATAAAATTAAAAAAAAGGAGAAGGGACGAATCCCCTCTCCTCAATAAAAACTTGATTATGATTTTTTAATCAAGATGTGACGGTTAGCCGCACGAGTAACTAAGTTACACTCAGAGCGGTAGTGGAATTCTACGTTATCCTTAGTTGCGTTAGACGCTCCCAAGATAGAACCTACCATCCAGTGCTCCATTTCACGGCTGTAGCCGTTAGCAGCTTTGTAGTTCATTTCCAAAGCAGGTGCTTTGTCACCAGTCTTAGCATCAGCAACCTGAGCCATTGGTACAGCAACACCAGCGAAGTCTGAATCAGCTAACAATGTTGGGTCGTTTAGCAATTTCCAGTCATGCTTGTGGAATGTGTAACCAGCACGGTTGAAGCTACGGAATCCTAAGTTGATTGCAGTTTCAGCAGAGTTGCTAAACGCACCAAACTTAGCAGCACCAGTAGTTGTAGTATCACCAGCAGCACCAATCAAGTCATCAAGGTGTAGGTCTTGAACACGGTTAACATACATAGCGTACTCAGAAGAACCTCCTTCTTTGTCAAGAACCTTGATAAGGTCGTCAACATCAGTAAGGCTCTGTAAGTATCCACCATTAACAATACCACGGTCTTCAATAGCACTGAAGTAACCCTCAGAACCATATACTGGATTTCCTTCTGCAGGGTCAGCACCAGCATTGTAGATAGCAGTGTTAGTTACTTTCTCGCCTAACAACATCATCATTTCACGCTTGTCCATGAAACGCTGACGTGTATCACCTTCAGACTTCAAGTACCAACGGTAATCTCCGTTACCCAAGTTAATCCAACCAATGTTGGTAGCTTGAGAACCTGTTACGCTGTATACATCTTTCATAATCATGAAAGGGTTAACACGCTTAACAATACCGCTTTCAATGAACTCTGTTGGCTGGTCTGTTCCTTGGCCGTATAAGTTACCCACTACAGGAACTTCAGCAGAAGCGTTAGCGCCTGCACCTGTGAATCCACCAGACAATAAAGAAGTTAATGTAATGTCAGCACCTGTAATGTCAGTTACTAAAGCACGCTCAGAACCGTTTACTAATACCACATCGTTTTCACGAACGTGTATAGCTGTAGTTGAGTTTGCAGCAGTTAATACAACTGTTGTGTCAGCAGCAGTAATTGCAGCCATAGAACCAGCCTGCTTTTTGTGCAAACGAGTTTCTTCCCAGTACTGTACTTCGTCAGCCATACCGATAGCTTTAGTAGCACCTACTAGTTGCAAGAATCCAGTGATACCTTGGTCACCGTAAGTCTTGATAAGAGCATCACGATTGTCTGGCTTGTTTACCAAGTCGTACAATGAGATGTATTTTGCAGCGTCTAACTTCTGTAAGTTAAACGAGCCTGATGGAAGGTCTCCACCGAATGAAATTTGTTCTGGCGATTGAGAGCCAGCTGTCTGTCTGTTTGCAGCCATTTTGTTTTATTTTTTAAATCTTAAACGTTAATCCGTTGTCATTCATTCCGAGGGCTTGTTTAAGCTGTTCTTCTAGGTTAGGCACATTTCCTTCTCCTGTGTCTCCGATTTGATTTGGTTGATACTGCACATTTGCAGCTTTATCTACCAAATTTCTTTGACCTTCTCCGAGACCTTGTTGGTAAGCAGACTTGACTATTGTTTCAATATTATCAAGTACAGCTTGGTGCATATTCCAGCGCTCAAAATCCCATTGACCAGATTTGTCAACATACGTACCGAAGAAATCTTCAATACCCTCATTTTTAGACTTTAGTTCAGTCTTGTAGTTATCCTCTAAGCCAAAAGTAAAAGACTTGTCCTTTGATAACTGAAACTCAATACCCTCCAGGGCATCAACTTCAGAAGACATAGTCTCTAGCCATTGCTCATTTACAATACCCTCAAACTCTTCCTGTTCTACAGGAGCGCGTTCTGGTGTTTTATATTGAGAACGTACAGACTCAATTTCTTGTCTAGCTTTGTCTGCGTCTAATTTAAGTTGGAGTTTAGCTAGTCTAACTTCAGACTCATCGTATAAATCTTCGTCAAGAGAATACTTGTCTTGAACTAGTAAGTTTAAATCTTCATCTGATACAGCATTACCGTATTGAGATTTTAACTGCATTTTAATAGCTGATAAATCATCCATTTCGGATGGGTTCATAGACTGATATGCAATCCAATCTTCAACGCTGCGTCCAGTTTCAGTTACAAACTTATTTATAGCTTCAACTCTTTCGTCAATTTGTGCAGACGTATCTTTAGTTTCTCCGATTTCATCAAAGCTGTTTACTTTTCGGCCTAGCCTTTCGCTTAGGTATTCAAGCATTGTAGCTTCAATTTCTTCTTCAGAAACTTCAGGTTCTTCTTGTAAAGTACTTTCAGGCTGTTCTATTGCAGGAGCCTCTTCCTGTGTGTTTTCTACTTCAGACTCTATAGTCTGAGGTTCAGACTCAACTTCAGGCGCAGACTCATCCGTAGTCTGTTCTAAAGAATCTGGAGCTTGGTCTGACACAGACATACCCATGTCACCTAGCATCGCTTCTAAGTCGTTGTTTAAATCACTCATTTTAAATAAATTATAATTAACGTAACAAAATTAAATAAAAAAGGGATACACTTTCGTATACCCCTCTGTTAATCTGAATGTTAGCTTACTTCCTGTAACGCCTTACCTTTTTTGCAATGCGCTTAGGTTGCTTGACAAACTGCTTACCCTTTTTGTTGCCTTTTGCTTTGGCTCTATTTGTAGCTCTTTTTTCTGCTGCGCTTAGTGCCTTCCATGCCGCATCTGGTAAGTAACGCTTCTTCCCTTTAGATGGTTTTCCATCTGAGGTTCTCCATTTTTGCTTACTCCATTTGCTGAGACTGTTAGACTTCTTTTTAGCTCCGCTGTATCCACCACCAGACTTCTTATATCGCGCTACAGCAATCTGTGCTTTACGAGCACTCCATTGTCCTGCACGACCTCCTTTAGTACCAGCTTTTACAGCTGCTACAATGCGTTTCCATTTTGCTGGGTTTGATTTCTTAGCGCTACTCATAGTCTTTATTTAACTGCCACAGGCTTCACAATCTTCTGGGTTCTCCATTGAACAGACTGGCTGTTCTGCTGTTTCTAATTCGTTGACGAAATCTGCGAAACTGTCGCTCATATTTTTATGTATAAGGGTTAGTAAAAAAACGAACTACAAATCTACAAATAATACCGTCTCTATTTTTCTCTCATCATGTTTAGGATGCTATCCTTTCTCTTCTGTTTTAATGCGGTGTCGTTGTCTCTGTAGAGTACAAATGCAAATATTACTAGTGCTGTCATTATTGCTATGAATGCTGGTACTAAATAGTACTGAGCTTCAGCAGCTGTTGAGTGCTCACTAGTATCTATATAGTCTTC
>Ga0098048_1000750_pt1 | contig 15095 bp, 12 predicted proteins | sample 13_taG_FD_75052 | JGI IMG/M metagenome (GOLD analysis project Ga0098048, IMG submission 75052) | Marine viral communities from the Subarctic Pacific Ocean - 13_ETSP_OMZ_AT15268 metaG | ecosystem: Environmental > Aquatic > Marine > Oceanic | place: Pacific Ocean | collected 2015-01-16 | reverse complement strand
GATTTTTTCCGAAGGCCAAATAACGTTTTGAAATTCTAAAAACATGGGCCATCTTATTTTATAAATCTTAAAATTAAATTTCAAAATTAAGGTTGAGAACTAAATATAGAGCTTTATTTTTTAATATAATTTAAATAATTAAATCATGTTGTTTACAGAGCTACATAAACACCCTAACACAAACTTTTACATTGAACATTTCCTTGGCCCGTTTTTCTATTTTGCTTTAAGCAACCGGTTCTATTCTAGCGTTGTGTTTAGCGTTCTTTGGGAAATCCTTGAGTTGATAATATTTACTACGTTCGGTAACTATTCAGCCTTGTTTCTTCAATTCGAAAATTCTGATGTAGAGTCCAATCTTGACATACTTATTTTAGACATTGGGGGCGCCTTTTTAGCAGTATCATTGGCTTACATGTATTTTAAACAGCCTAGTATTACTTTAAAAAGCTACATTGATGAAAATGTGTTGACGTTCTTTATTAAACCTTTTGAGAGTGACACCAGCAAAGCAACTGCATTTACAAATATTTTAAACTTTAGTGATGAAAGAATAAAGTATCAATGGATATTCTTTTTAAAAGTTCTGATAGCTTTACCATTTACTGCCGTTAGTTGCAGTGTGTTACCAGATGTGATATCTAACTTCGAGGCAGCCAAATGGTTGTTTCCCTTTATAAGTTTCCTCATTAATATAATATATGCTTTATACCACTTCAACAATCATGTGTATAAATACTTCATTTATTTAATAGTAGTTTTAACACATGCTACAACTTTGAGTTGCTACTGGGATTTCCCCGGTGCTGTCCTTTGTCTTTATATGTACACAATATTAGTATTTACTTATTACATTTATAGGTATATAATGTATCTAACAAAAGAAACGCAAACTTACAATCCAGTAAATATTTTTATTTGATTTTTTCCGAAGGCCAAATAACGTTTTGAAATTCTAAAAACATGGGCCATCTTATTTTATAAATCTTAAAATTAAATTTCAAAATTAAGGTTGAGAACTTTTTGTGCAAAAATGTAGTTTTACAAATAAAGCTTTTGATTTTTTTCCGAGGCCAAATAACGTTTTGAAATTCTAAAAACATGGGCCATCTTATTTTATAAATCTTAAAATTAAATTTCGAAATAGGAGTTAAAAAATTAAATAATATATAAAATATTTAAATAAAATAAAAATGAATAAAGGTTTTAAAATATTTCTAATTCAACATATAGATAATGAAAGAATACAGTACCATTATATTGGTATGACAAAAAAAAATGTTGACCAGTGTGTAAAAAAGATTAAGCAATCAAAACCATGTCAAATTATTGGTAATTTTAGTTTTTATTTAAAAGCATATGGTGAAGACAATTTTGAAACAATATTGTTGGATACAGCTTTAGACAAAGAAGAGGCTGTTAAATTAAGAAACTCTTATGCTTTAAAAAACCCATATAATTTACGAGGAATTAAATATAGAATTACAAACGTGATATGCCCATATTGTAATAGAAAAGTTGGTAGTAAAGGTTTAAAAAATCATTTAAAAAGTATTTATTGTTGGAAGCAACAAATTAAACTTCCATTTGATACCAATATACATGAAAGATGTAAAACATGTGGTGGTTATGGTTTGTTACCATTTGAATACTATGGTCGCCCATCTATTTTTAACAAAGATGCAGTTCATGAGATGAATAAGTGTGAGATGGAAATGATACGTAGAAAGAATGAAGAATTTCATAAAAGGATAAAAGTAACACCAATAAAGGGTAAAACTTTTGTTGATCCTTTATTGTATAAGAGAAGAAAATTGGTCAAGATTGAATTTTAATTATTTAACCCTTGTTTATTTAAACATATTATATAGAGAATTATATTAATAATTAATAATGTTAAAAGAATGATTATATATAGTTTTACCAACAATAGGAATGATTTTTATTTTTTACCAAAAGATATAAATTTAAAAATAAAAGATTCAAGTTCTTTACAAGATTATGATTTAAAACAAATATTTTCAAATTATAAAATTATTAAAATTACTGACATTTATCCTTTTATCATAAAAAATTGTCATTATGTAATAAAATTATCAAAAAAAAGAGCCTTAAACTTTATGATTCGTAGAGAATTTAAATATAGTAGATATTTAGATAAACATTATAATTTAATAAAATATGATAATTATAATGGTATTTTAATGTATTCTAAAGGTATAGATTTAACTAGATTAAATGTAGTATCACTCTCACTTTGGAAAAAATTTAGTAATTATTATATTCATTTACTTGATAAAGGTATAGTACATGGTGATATTAAACTAGATAATTTATGCATAACTCCAGGTTTGAAAGATTTATATATTAAATATAAGATATATTATAAAATTTATTTAATTATTTATTTCTAACTAAAGGTTTTAACTAAAGTTCTTAACTAATGTTCTTAACTAAAGGTTTTAACTAAAGGTTTTAACAATAGTTTTTAACTAAAGTTTTTAATTAATGTTTTAACTGTTCTTATCACTGTTCTTACTGTTCTTATATCTTTGGATCTTTTAATATATATATATATATATAGATAATAAAGTTATAAATTTATTAGATTATGAAATGACAAGAATTAATTATAGAATGAAAGATAATTTACCCTTATGGCAAGAGTATCGTTGTAAAATATACGGTACACCTTGTTATAACTTCCCATTAGTGAATCACTTAGAGAATTACACATGGATTCAAAATATTTTAAATTCATTGTACACATTAGGGTTGTCAATGATTTTAAATGAGTTACAAATGAACCCTTTAATAATGCAAGATTGTGATAATAAGTTGTTAAAAAAGATAGAGTTAAAGCAATGGAAAAGATTAAACAATTACCCAATTAGACTGGATGTGTTATACTCACTTCATAAAGTATCATTAGAACGTAGAAATATATTTTTAAAAATAATTAAATTGATTTATTCAGAATGGAATTCTATTTTATCAAAAGATTTATTATTTAATGAAATAAAATTATGTTTTATTTAAATTTTGATTATATATAAAAGTAAATTAATTTTAACTTTCACCTTTTATCATCTAAAAATCAAAATTATCTATCATTAGTTGTTGCAAACATAAGTCTTAAACATAAGTCTTAAACATAAGTTGCAAACATAAGTCTTAAACATAAGTCTTAAACATAAGTCTTAAACATAAGTTGCAAACATAAGTTGCAAACATAAGTTGCAAACATAAGTCTTAAACATAAGTCTTAAACATAAGTTGCAAACATAAGTCTTAAACATAAGTCTTAAACATAAGTTGCAAACATAAGTTGCAAATAACTTACCTTTATAAAAATCTATTTTAAAAAATGATTTTAATGTATCAAAAAAGGTCATAAATACAGCATAAGGATGTTTTGTAATTTGTGCATGCTCTATTATATTAATAACTTTTCTCATATCATCTGGAAATGATTTACTAAATAAATTAAAATTTGGATTTATGACAATATCTATATCTTCTACTGGTCTTCTTAAATTGATAGGAGGTAAGTATGACGCAACAATATCTTCCCTTAACCTTGTTAAAAATATATTACCTAAAATTGACATAGATTAAAAAAATATATATATTTAAAATAAAGTTTAAACTATTACAAACCTTTTTCAACATTGACTTCATTATTTAACCAATTAATAATTTTCTCTTCATAACTGTTTAGATCATCGACTCTCAATTTTGTGATTTCTATTTTTGCTTCTTCATATCCATCCATTCTTTGTTCAATAAAGTAATTGTCATCATTAAAGATTTGTTTTTCAACTAAAGGTTTTATATTATATTCTGTTTTTTCTGTGATACCATCATACAATTTTGACACTAATTTTATAAATGTTATGTCAGCCCTAAGTTCATCTTTGTGATGCAATGTATACTTGAAGTTACCTAAAAGTTTTGAATCCTTGGTAAATTTATATTTTAAAAATTTGGCTGCAGCACAAAGTAGATTTTCTAAAACATTACCTACATCAATATTGTAAAAGTTTTTTAAAAAGGTATGATATACAATAAGCCATTGATCTAAATCGATTTCTGGTAAATCATAATCTTCATACTTGTGTATAATTTTTAGAACATTTCGTAATTCTTCAATAGTTACATTAAATATTTTTGTAGACTCCATAATTTTTGTAATAATGGTATATAGGGACAAATACTATTTTACTCCTTCCTGTAAGAAAATTAATATGAGAGTTTTTTCGATATTTATACTCTTTTTAATTTCACTCTATAAAGTTCATGCTCAAACTGAGGCAACATGTACGATAAATAGAAGGAGGGCAAACAAGCAACCTGGTTATGGTGACTGTTACTACATTGGTAAAGGTCCAGATGGTGTTGACTATCAAAGATTAGGTTGTGCTGGAAATAAGGAATGGAAAGTTTTGTGGGATATAACAATTCCATCTGCTTCTTTCCCAACAATTGGTAACTCTGTAATTTGTACAAATGTAGATTCTGGTTTTGATCAATCTGATGCTTTCTTTGCACAATCCAATTTGTTTCACCTAAATGGTGGTACAAAACAAGAAATTGTTGAACAATGGGCTGTTGCAGGTTTTACAGGCCGTGACTATCCAGCTTATGATGTTTTAGAAGAAGCTGACTTACCAGGTATCGAAAATTGGTTAGGTGGACAAGGTGTTACAACTCAGAGAGCAAAATTGAGTTACACATTAGATAGTAACGGTGAAATACGTTTAAAGTTTGATAATTTAGCAATTGCATCAAGTGGTGATTTCCAATTTAAGTTTTTAATAAGCGACATAGTGTTATCCAACGATTGTGACACTGTTCGTGATACTTACAAATGGCAAGTTGATGATACAAACCAATACGGTATCTATTACAACGATCCAGATGTTGATTTAACCACTATGCAAGAATGGCAAGATTTGGTAACTGAAGTATTGTATTTCTATTCTGGAACCACAGCATCCGGTGGTGCATTCGATGAGACAGCAACAGCAAAATACTTGTCAGCAATACCAGTGGCAGAGAATGATGACGATGAAGCGTTTTACCGTACATTTAAAACAGAATTAAAATGTGGTACTGAAACTATAACTGATAAATCTACATACGATGTTCATTTATGTCAAAATTTAGGAAACGATGTTGCAAATTCTGTTGCTTTAGGTGTATCACGAAAGGGTCACCATACATGGGGTTGGTCAGTTCCAGAGAATACTTGTACTGACAACGTGTTGACAACATTGATAAAATACGATGAGTTATCTTTTGTAAACCAACATCAACAAAAGTATTCATTACACGTCCATTCAGTTTACCCATCCCAAACTCAAACTGTGAATCAACATGAAGTTGTGGATTTGATAGTAACATATGAAAAGAATAGTCAATACACAGGTCCAATTTCAGAGGTACCTCTTTCTTGTCGTGAAATTTTCATAGAATATGCTCACCAAGGATCTACCTTAAACAAGCAACTACGTGATTCCGATTTAACATTCACTGATGTAAATGGAAACGTAATATTTGACACTGATTGTTCAACTGAAGTAACACCTATTGGTTCTTATGATCCTCAAACTATAATACATAGATACCCAATTCACGTTGGTATATTAAATGACATTGCTTCAGTGTATTCTAGTAGTTGGACATTTTATTCATACAATTTAAATTTAAAAGTTTACGGTACAGTTCCAAAGTTTGAAACCAATAGAAAGGTTCCATGTGATGAAACTGATAAATTATTACCTCTATGGTAAGCCTTAATTTTTAATATGATTTACCCTAATGGGTTTCACCGGTTTTTACCCTAATGGGATTTACCCCTAATTGTTTTTACCCTGGTTTCACCTGGATTTACCCTAATTAGTTTTAGGCCTTACATAAAATCTAATATTTTTTATTTATATATATATAATAGGGAATGTCCTTATAATGAAGCTGCAAGTTTACATTTAGAATCAGCTGAATGTTGTAATGGTTCTAATGGTCCTCAAACAGATTGTTCAAACAGTATCAATACAGACCCAATAACTTTTGCTGAATGTAGACAAAGATGTTTAGATGATGATAGATGTAGTTATTTTGAATTTGCAAAAGATTCTGGAAGATGTGCTGGTACACATACATTACCACTAGATGAGAGAACATGTAAGTGTTATATAGTTATTGCTGGTACATGTGAAATTAGTGACGCTAAAGCTTGGTCTGATGGTGATATATACAAAGTGGGTTTTGAAGATACTTGTGGTGGTACAAAAGTTAGTACTACAAACACTAACGTAAAGGATGGTGACGCATACGTGGTAAATTTTATTTTATTTTATTTTATTTTATTTTATTATTACATAAGTCTTAAACATAAGTCTTAAACATAAGTCTTAAACATAAGTCTTAAACATAAGTCTTAAACATTTTTAACCTTATAATTTTTATTTTTAGGATGGTTCTTTGGATCAAGGAACATGTTCACAAGACTGTTATGCTCTTCCAGATGCTTACGAATTCAGTTCAGCTTGTACTCCTCAACCTACTTTTACTTTAGAACAATGTTCTACCTACTGTGAAAACAATAATTGTGAAGGTTTTAATATGTTAGAAAGTGGTGGATGTGAAATCGTGACTTCAGTGACTGACAGTGGTTCATTCCATTTTGTGCCTTCTTACAATAACAATTTCCACGTGAAAGGATTATCTAATGGTGCGGATGGTTTAGAGCCTCGTATTAGTTTTGACGCTCACCATAACTTAAACGTTGGTGTAGATGTAGCAAATGATTCAATTATTGCAAATGCAAATATTAACATTGACCTTACTCAGGTTGAAGATGCTTTTATTGCGACATCACAAGAAAAGGGTTTATATGAACCTGAATCAGCAGATTGGGATAGTGATTGTACAAAGATGCAAAATGGTTACTGTAAAGTTATTTCTAAATTTCATGAATGCGCTGACATTTGTAACAACGATCCTTTATGTAAGGGTTATTTACAAGTAGGTTCTGATCAATGTCAAATTGTGCATGATGATTCTGGTATAACTACAAATAGATTAGGTACTAAAACATACTGGAGACAATCAGGTGTTGCTGACTTTTGTGCTATCCATACATCCGCAACTGAAATTTACGTAAAACTTGAATTGTCAGAATACGATGCTCAATTATACGATTCACACAACACTGCTGCAGAAGGTATATATTCCTACTTACCAGTGGATGTTAATTTTAAAGATTTAATTCACTCAAATTGGGAACAAAACAAAATCTACACATCATGTCCGCCAGGATACGGAATAAAAGTATTTGATGAGACAGCAGGTTCTGTAGATTACCGATGTGTTTTAGACAGTCCAGGTAACTTTGCTCAACATGATGGTACAATTAGATACAATACTTATGCCAATAACCTTTCTTATTACGTAAGACAAGCAAATGATGTTTGGGGTGGTTGTGGTTTAGCTACAGGTTCCGCATCTGGTTCTGATTTACAAATGCGTCTCCGTCCTGAATCATCTGAATGGTTTGGTTGTGGTGATTTTAAATTACCAGGATGCTCTACTTCTGATTGGAAATGTGGTTTAAATGCTGAATGTGTATCTGAAGTGTGTCAACTAAAATCTGGTTTATCTACTACAGAATATTTGGTAGACTCTTCTGGTGAATCCTGGAAGTTTACCCCAGTAGATGATGCCTCCTACATTACCGCAAAGAACGCTTACGAATTAAATGAGGACACTGGTATTTCAACATATGGTTCACTGTCTTCATGGGATTTAACACGCGTAACAACTCGTCCATATTTAACTTTTGATAACATTTGGTTAAACAGCGGTGTTTTAGGACCAATCCCAGGTTCTAACGGTGATGAAGTAGTGTTCCGTCCACAAAGTTTTATTCGTACAACTTCTAATAATAAAGATTATTTGGAAATACGTTATTTTTCAAATTGTACCAGTGAAAGTGTTTTGGATTCTACAAATCAGTTTGTTTCATTCTGTAGAATCGATGGAGATACTATTATTGCAAACCAAGCTACTGACAGTGTAACCTCTCATTCATTTTTATACGGTACAAACATTGTAAATATTCCAGTCAATTATAATTTAGAACCTCAAACTGAAGGTTATCGTCGCGCACTTATGGCAAACACTGGTAATTTAAATTTATAGTTTTACCCTTATATTTTTACCCCTTATATTTAACCCCTTTTGGTTTTACCCTTTTGGTTTACCCCTTTTATTTAACCCCTTTTGGTTTACTCCTTATAGTTTTACCCTTATATTTTTACCCCCTTTGGTTTTACCCACTTATATTTTTTATTTATATTTTAGGTGCTGTTGTTGAGCATATATGTAATTCCCGTAAATTGGCTGAAGCAAAATTAGATGATCAAATTACGTTTACAGTAACAGAAAGTAATCATTTGAAATCATGTCATAAAAACGAAAACGGATACTATCCATACTCATGTTACGAACATATTCAAGATCGTATTTGTGCATCTAAAAAAACAGGTTTTACAAAACACGGTGTACTGTCAGGTATTGATTTAACATGTGACGGTACCCCAGATAGCACAATTTCAGGTGACAACAGTTATGAAAATTGTTTAACCGCATGTGACAATGACGCTTCTTGTACATACTTTGCATATTCTAATTCTGAATGTAAATTATATACAACATGTGCTTCCACTACTAGTGCTGCAGATCACATTCTTTACGAATTTAAAGAAGAGCGTTTTAAATTAACCGAGGCTGAGTATAATGCTTTCGAATACAAAGCGGATTCTTTAGATGAATTGATAATGACAATTTCAAGAGGTCATAAAAACTTTTTGGAAACCCGTTGTGTAGGTGGTGCACCAGATTTTTACAGATCAACATCTTCTAAGATTGTTTCTGGTGTTCTTGAAAACTACCCTCCAAATTTTAAATCATGGGGAACTACAATTGTGGGTGACGAATTGGTAATAAATTCTGATTCTCACATTGAAACTTTAGAAATAAGTGATGTTCCAGCTAACGCTATTGAACGTCAATCCCGTACATCAGGTGAAAGTGATGTTGAAGTTTTATTGGAACACTGTCATAATAAATGTACAGAAAACTCCAATTGTGGTGGTATAGTCGTTCAGGAAGAGACATCAGGTGGTGAAGGTTTGATAAGTACAACAAGTGATTTAAAATGTCACTTGTTCACTACTTACGATGCCTCAGGTGCAGATTGGAATAGAAACGGATGTGCTCTTTGTGTAACTTACAAAAAACCTGCTTTAACAATTCAATTTTCTGATATATTGACAAACTCTGACATTGTTTCCCCAAAGAAGGAGACAGATAATTTACGCCATGAATTTGAGGAGTTACCAGTAGTTTTTGATTTTGAAATTGAGAGATACCCAATTGCTATTCGTAGAGTTAAATATACTGTTGAGCAAACTTACTCCCAAGGTCAATATTTAACATCTCACCAATACAAAACAATTAAAAACTTGGGAGGTCAACATCCTCATTTCACCATGTGTTTAGATACTCACTCTGTAGACATGAAGATTTACAAAGAAGACACTGATTTTATTACAACAGCAATCTGTGACATTGATAAAACAGGTTCTTTTAAACAAGTAGGATTTGACACTGTTGAAACTTACTCTGACCGTATTTTTGTCTTACCTGAATTGTTTACATCCCCTACTGGTATTACATTTGGTGGTGACATTCCTACCCAACAAACCGTTCAATTTACCTTTATTGCTGAATTACATCCTGAATGGCGTGCAACCAACCAAGATTTACCATCTGGACGTCGTTTACGTCAATTAGAGGAAATTGTATTGAACCCAGATGAGATTTACCTAATTTCTGTACAAACAACATACACTTACGATTCTATTAGTGGTAACTTTACAAACGTGGAAGGTTCCAATAGTGTAACAATTATTGCATCTGAATCTGCTGAATTTGAAAAGTGGATATTGGATCATTACGACATTGGATACACTGGTGGTATTATTGTTTTTATTGCTCAAATTGGTTTAATCGCTGCTGGTTTCTTATTTTTTACCCTAAAGAAAAACATTTTAGGTAGTTATGAAAAAATGGAAGACGACGAATCAAGTTGGAAGATGATGTTATGGAAAGTATTATACGTCGCATACAAAATTACAGTTTTAACTTTTATTACCCAAATTATTTTTACTCGTGAGGTATATTTTATTTTATTTTATTTTATTTTATTAAAACATAAGTTGCATAAGTTGTAAAAGTTGCAAACATAATTTAAAATATTATTTTTTAAATATATATTTAGGAATGGAACAATACATACTTTGACAATTCTGTTGCAGGTGGTATTTTATGGTCTGTAATTTTCCCTGCTGTTTACTGTATTGTAGAAGCAGCTTACATAGAAATGATAAAAGATGATGAACCTTCTGAAAGTGATAGATCTTACTTAACACCACTACAAGAACCAGCAGTATCTACCATCTCAGATTTATGGAGATCACAAAGAGCATGGGGTGGTGAAGTATCCGGTTTGGCTGCTTACATTGCAACTTTTGTTATTTTAGAAGCAAAATCTAAAATAGGTACACCTGACGCTCACCATGATTGGTTACAACGAATTTACCCCGGTGATGAAAATGTATGGCAATATTTTGTCTTCCCACTAACATTTGCTCTATTATTAGGCATGTTACGAGTTATTTCTACAATTAATGGATGGTATGAAAAAACATGGACTGAAATAGTGATGGACTTTTGGGGTGCTCTCATGGGTGGTCATGAAGTTGTATTGTACAACTATGAGTTAATCCTAACAGTTGTGGGTCATGTTCTTTTATTTATTATATTAGGATACCCAATTGCAGATGGTGATTCAACCGCGGTTGTTTTAACCGTACTTTGGGGTGTATACACTCTCCTAGTTGTTGTAATAGCTGCTCGTACACCTAATTTTGAGGGTAAATCTGCAAATATAGTGTCTGCTTTAGCAAGTATGTTACCTTTTGTTGGTGAACGTTTATAATTTTTGTTTATTATAAAATAGAAAAACATGTTTAATTATATTCTTTTTAAATAATTTTTTTATACTATCAATGAAACACACTCCTTCAATTTACAAACAATATCGTTTATTTGTTTCCTAGTATACCTTGGATGATACTCATTAAAATGTGTAAACTCATAAATTAACCAATTTAACAAACAAAATTCATACTCATAATATTCATCTTTCTCATTTAAGTAAGCAATAAACAGTTGAGCCAACAATCTTAGATTATCCTTAAATACAATCTTCAATTGATTATACGTTTCATCATTACTATACATGGGTTCATACACAGTGTTTACACCAAAAGCATTGACCAAAATAGTAATGTATTTATCACAATCATGAGGTGTACAATCAAAATTACACCATTCAAAAGGAATTTCCTCAAAATAATGTTGCATACGAGAGGTGCAATATTCATCATCAATTTTGTAACCAAAAGTAGAAGTTACTGCACCATCCAAACTTTCTAACCCTTCCTCTTTCACTTTCAGCATGCCTTCGGTAAATCTTTCCGGTGTCAATGTAACATCATAAATGTTTTCAAACCACGACATGAACCAAGCTCCACCTATATTTAATTTAATATCGTTTTCCTCACAATATTTTTCAATACGACTTGCCCTGTCTTCCCATAATTCACCACCTTCACACCCACTATCTTCGGGAAAATAGAGTGCATACCATATAAGTTTTGCTGGATGTCTCACCTTCATTTTCATCCTTTGAATAATGTTAATAATTTCTTTAACATTGAAAGTAACCACACCACTTTTGATTTCATCCTTTAAGTTTAAAAACTTTTCCAGGTACCTTTTATTTGTAAATACTGTTGAAAATTCCATTTTTTATTTTTCTGTAATTTTGGTTTTAATATTTTATCATGAACCCCAGCAAATAAAATTTCTAAAATAAAAATTTCGAAATAAATTGTTAAACAAAATTGGGTTGGTTTTAATATTTTATTATGAACCCCAGCAAATAAAATTTCTAAAATTAAAATTTTGAAATAAATTGTTAAACAAAATTGGTTTTGGTTTTGGTTTGGTTGGTTTTGGTAAATAAAATAAAATATTATTAGTTTATTATAAAATAAAATTATAAACTTCAAAAATTGTATTTATCTTAATTTTTACTACAATCCACTTACCTACATAAAAAATTTGTCCAAAATAAAATTTTACAATTGTAAAGATTTATATAGGGTATAATACAATTTAAACATACATAACAAAAGAAAAAGATGAAGTCGTATTCGATATTTACACTGCTTCTAATATATATTTTTTGTTACAAGTATGTAAATGCTGCAACATATACAGTAAATTGTGCAACTCAAGGGGGAGCGGACAATCATTATCAGTTTGATACATACAATGCTGGAAGTAGACAAGCTGGATGGGCAAATCAAGATCTATCTGTTTCAACACCTTATGAAAAATTACAAGTACGAGTTGAAATGGATGTCCCCCTCTTAAATGTTGGTGATAAAATGGTTTGTGATAACGTGCATGCAATTCCTATTTTAAATGCAAGAGAATATTTAAACAAATATAGTTTAGAAATAAAGAATGTTTACGGTTACGCTACTGGTTGGATTTTGGATGTTGAACCAAATACTGTAGATCCTTTGAAACCTCTACTATCTTTTGTAAAAACACAATCTGGATTAGCTGCAACTACAGATTTTGGTGTTACCGCTGAGTATTATGGTTTCGACACTATTGTGAAAGATTCTTTAGGAAATACAATAGAAGATGGTGGTGAAGATTTATGTAAAATAGTTTTTGATCATTTAACTCAATCTACCGAAGGTGCTGCTAACTTGGAAGATTTAGAATCACATTTACCTGGTGATTTTACCACTATTCGTAACCCAACTGAAGATTATGACAATACACCACCAAATTGGCAAGTGTGGCCTTCACAATTAGGTTTACAAAATATAGTTTTTCCAAGTTCATTTATCCCAAAAGTTGGTTCAGGTTCTTGGTTTAAAACAAGATATGAAGTACAATGTGGTACAACACGAATCAATCCAAATTTAATAAATATGGCATTTTGTGCAGCCGATGGTGTTTATGATAACGGTGTGGCAGCTTTTACTGAAAAACCGAATCGTTTCTTAACTGTCCTACAACTTCCAGAACAATGTACAAACTCAAATGGTGAGACTGAATTTATATACGTGTCTCGCTACATTGAAGATGAAGTTATTGAAAACAAGGTAACAAATCCATGGAGAACAGGTGCTGTATTGGAAAAACAATCCGATACTGTAATAAAATTAACTGTACAATCAGTGAAGGAGACAAACTATTTTGGTGATATTCCAGAAAGTGCAGCTCCAACATCATGTACAAACATGGAATTATTTTACAATCATGGTTCTGATAGTGAAGATGAACGTTCATTCCACACTGTTGACGATTTAATATTTAGAAACGGTGATGGTGATTTAATTTATTCTTCCACATGTAACACTGTTTGTGACGATCCAACAACTCCAACATTATGTACCCATACTTACGAAATTTATTCAGGTTGGGTATTTGATCGTGTTGAAATGAATCAAATTGATGATGAAAAAGTGGGTCAACTAGATATGAGAGTAAAGACAAAATCTGCTGATGGTTTAACCGTTCTTGCAGGTGATTCTCGTGCTCAAATTGTGATTTCCATAGATGCAACTACGGAACAATCATTTAATAATGTTTTCGACCGTACATTAGTCACTGATGCTTACACTTTTATCACACATGAACGTCCACTCATTGATGCACTTTTTACTACTGAAGAGTATTGTCAAGTTTACGAGGAATCTCAAAGTGATTTAACATCATCTTCTGATACTGTTGATCAACATGGTGAAGTTTCAGTAAATTTAATGGTAACTATTAAGTTTAACGATGACGATTGGATTTTATACAAAAGTGGTGAAATGCAATTTGCAACAATGTATTTAATTGATGGTCAAATCACCGGTGACAGTGTCGGTTATGTAGAAGGTCAAGTAGCTTTATCTGTTGTTTCTGAAACACCTGAAAATTCCGAGCAAAAAGTTACCCTACATTATCAATCCACTGAATGTGTACCTGAAACTTTCAACGATCACTCTGATAAAGAGAGTAACATTTGTAAATTGGGTTACACGACATACACTAATGTTATTACATACAATACTGTGGTAGATCATGATACTTTATACACTGTACAATCACATTATTTAGATGTTAAAATGTTAACTTCACCAAAGGAAGCCTACGTTGTGGATATTACAACTGATAAAACATTACAAAATGCTGTAAAAATTTGTAAGTTAACCGATGGTTATATTGCAACTAAAGCTCAAGCATATGATTATATTTTAGATGGTGGTTCACAACCTGGATTTAGTTTATGGACTTTAGATAGTGATAAATCTCATATTTTCACAATTGATACTAGTGCTCTAGATGTGGATGATTTACAACAAAAATGTCAATTACAAAATAACAATAATCAATTGGAAAGATCACAAGAATGTGTTGATTTAGTATTGGATATTGTTTGTGGTACTGACTCCACTAATTTCCTTGAAGGTTGGGAAAATGATTACAATGGTAGATCTTTAGGTGATTTAGCATCTATACTTTCATCGAATAGCGATTGTGATGGTACTCCACTTCACCATACTGTTGTTGAGAAAGCATTTACTGCCACTGATACAGCAGATGTTTTATGTCATGGTGTAAAACCAAAAGAAACGTTTTGTAATCATCGTCCAGATGTTCGTTTTGTACACAATCAAGAAACTTTATTCAGTACTACATCTGGACAAGATCTTGAACAATGTAGAACGAGTTGTGAGAATGATGCTGATTGTCATTCTTATATTTTTAATGGTGTTTCTGTAGATGATTCTGATGGAACATGTTCTGTTTACACCACTGTTTTACAACAAACTCAAGCTTTAGGCACTGGTGTATGGCAATCTGGTACTTGTTTCCATGATGACATG
>Ga0098048_1000745_pt1 | contig 15117 bp, 17 predicted proteins | sample 13_taG_FD_75052 | JGI IMG/M metagenome (GOLD analysis project Ga0098048, IMG submission 75052) | Marine viral communities from the Subarctic Pacific Ocean - 13_ETSP_OMZ_AT15268 metaG | ecosystem: Environmental > Aquatic > Marine > Oceanic | place: Pacific Ocean | collected 2015-01-16 | reverse complement strand
CTCTCACTCTTAATTACTGCTAACTAAAACCCACTATGAAAACACTCAGAGAAGGACTACAAAGTTAACTATATTTATTTAATATGCAAATTATTTCTTTGCTTTTGCAGTATCAGCAATACCTTGTCCTAAAACTAAAGCTGCAATACTCATAAGAATATTATTTACTTCTGCTTCGTTTAATCCAAACTGCTCACTTAGCAAAGTAGTAAGACAACCAATTACTGTATACCAAAATTTCTTACTCTTAAACATTGTACCTAATAAAAACTTTTCTAAAAACTTATTCATTTTATCTATTTTTAATTACTAATTCAATTTTATTTTCCATCTTATTATCTATGATTGTTTTCATAAGAAGATTATGAGCATTTTTACTTTGATATATTACATCATCACCCCTCATCATTCCTGTTAAAATACAACCCCTACTATCTTTTGCAGAGTTACCACGGTGAAATAGTATATATGTTCTCTCAGGAACATTCTCTACAATAAGGTGTGTGTAATCTCGGCTTGCGCTTTCATCAGCATATCTAACCCTACAATCATACACTCCTTTAGGTATGCAAGATATACCTTTTTCATTGTTTTTCCAAGGAAGTTCTAGTGTATGTGCTATAAACTCTCCATTTAGATAAAGCTTACCAATAATAGATTTATCAGTAAAAGCATCTCTAACTAGGAATAAATTACAACTATTCATTAAAAATAGCGTAAATTCGTACTCCTTTTATCTCTTTTATTAGTTTTTTGGTACTTTTTACCTCAACTATTTCGTCCATATACTTTGGATTCTTAGAGTTTAGTTTTCTTTTTTTAGCCATATTATGCTGTTACTACCATAAATTCAACATCACAAGTTGCTGTATCTGCTTGTCCGTATATATGTGTAATGTCTGCTAATGCTCCAAATGTAGAGCCTGTTACAGCGTCCATTTCATTGTTCATTAGTAATAATGATTCACCTGCAGCTATTTTAAGCCAAAAACTATCAGCACCATTAAACAATCTTAAAGTAACAAAATTAGTATCATCTAAATTAGTTATTCTAAAATAAACATAATCTGCTGCAACTCCTGTTCCTGCGCTGTCAGTAGCGTCAAACATAAATAAAGTTGTAGATGATGTTGCAACATTCATTATTCTTTGGTCAATCTGTCCTTTAGATGTAAAAACTTTATTTGTAGTATTACCATAACTCACACCATTTAATGTGTAAGATTCTGTTATAGTTACTGTTAAGTCTGATGCTGTTACTGTACTTGCCATATTATTTTCTTGTTATTATAAATTTGTAAATTGAGAATGATATAGCTACAATTAAAGATATTGTCGTTAGCACTTCATTTACCTCTGCTAATGATATTCCTATTGCTCCTGCATTTGCCATTCCCACCTGTATCGTATCTTCTATTGTATCTCTCATTTTGTGTTTATTGTTAATTGTCATATCCTACTTCTATACCTACTTTAAAAAATGTTGTTGCTGCTGTTGATGCTTTTACCATAGCAAACAAAACATCACCTGCCGCTAAAGTTGTTTCAGGATTTAAGTTTCTAGTAACTTGTAAATTATCATTACTTGCTTGTCCTGTTATTGTTAATTCGTTTAATAATACAGGGTCAATAGCTCCTGTATTTCCTGCTACAAAAGTCATTTTACATAATGCTACTGTTATTGTTGCTGAACTTGTAGAGTTAGCCCACATATATAATTTGTTTACATTACAAGCGCTATGCATAACAAATGATTTTACTTTAAAAAAATCACCTATATCTAAACCTGTTTGCCCAACAGTTCCTGAACCATAATCTTGATTGTATTCATTTGGAGATTGACCGTCAGTCATATTAGCTCCATAATGATAGTTAGAATTAGATAGTGTAGCATAACCTTGTATGTCAAACGTATCTACTTTTATTAAATTTTTCTTAACCCATTCTAAACTACCATCTGTATTTCCTGCACCACTCCCTACAGTTTTGCTCAGTATAGTATCGTTAAATGCAGACTCAAAACCTTTAGGATTATGTCTGTTTACGTCTGTTAGATTTTTATGTTCGTTAGATGCCATTTATTTATTTTTAACAATTACTGCAACCACAGTTGTAATTACCATTTACATAATCTGTACCACAAGTGATACACCCTTCAACACCATTATATCCATATATGCTATCATAAAATATCATACCGTGATTTTTATATGTTCTGTTTAATTGATTTGGTTTATTAGACTCATAAGTAGGATATAAACCTGCCTGGTCTGTGTCGTCTAAAAAATTAATCATATCATTAGCAAATATTTCAGCTTTTCTATATGTATCTTGTTTAAATGTATTATAATCTGATGGTGTAATTATTCTTGAAAACTCATCTATATTATGCACAACACCACTAGAAGTTATATTACTCATTATGTCATTAACCACTTCAAATCTTGTAAACCAACACAAGCAATCTTCTAAATAATAAGTCATAAATGTTTGATTAGCAACACTTAAAGTTCCTGTATCGTTTTGCAATTTTAATTCTGCATAAAACTTTTCTCCTAACAATGGTCTTAAATGAGCTAACTCAGACAACACAAGTGTATTTTCAGAAACTAAAACAGGGTCTGTATTTTTATTAGTAAATGTTTTGCTAATAACCTCTCCTGCTGTAACTAATGTTTTGTATTGTTTTGTATTTCCCATTTTATTGTTCTACTGTTATTTCTTTTGTTTCATCTACTTTACCATCTCCATCTTCATCTCTCTCTGTTACAATAATTTCTCTGTCTGCAACAAACATATCGCCATCTTCTAACATAGGTAAATCTTCATCTATTAACATTCTTTGTTCGTTAATAGTTAGTACCTCTCTAATGTCTACGTCATTAGCGTATGAGATTGGCGGCTCATAATGAATTTTTAAATCTTTAGGGTCATACCCCATTTCATTATAAAGAACCGTTCTAATTCCATTTAACAACAACTCAGAAGTATCTCTAATTACAGTAGTCATTACTAAGTCGTATGCTATTCTAATTTCACTTCCTGTATTGTTCATTTTTCCTGAACTTACTATACCTGATAAAGATGGTTGCCATCTATTAGCGGTAATTATATTTTGGTCTGTAATTTGTTGTAATTCTATCCAACTACCCTCTTGGTCATCTTTTATTATTTGTACGTTAGCAGGTGATGTGTCACCATTTTTAACTATAAATAATATTTTACCATTGTTGCCTTCACCAACAAATTTTCTTTGTGCTTCCTTAACCATTTTTTGAGCTTCTTCTTCGCCCATATCTCCACTAATTTCTACAATAGCAGAAGGTTGAAAGCCATTTAAAAATTTTGTATGATTCCATTTACCGATTTCATAGTCTACTGCAATATGCTCTAATGCAGCAACATAATCAGGTAACCCATAAAAGTTAAACGTAGGCTCATAATCTTTAAAGTGTATTACAAATTTATTATGCGCTACTCTTGGGTATATAGGTAATCTATACATTTTATCCTCATTGTTCCAATACTTACACCAATCAGAATTTACATAAACTTCTTTTTTTGATTTAGACATTCTAACTGTTGTAGCGTCTAAGTGATAAAGGTTTACACCCCCATCATATTTTACACATTCCATATACGCATTACCAAACGTATAATAGTCATCTGCTAATTTCTTAAATATATCTCTTAATGATTCTTGGTCTGCATTTACATCTTCTATAAATTCTCTTAATGACTCATTGTCACAAACAAATTTTGCCCCACTTGTAAATACGGTTTTTTGTGCAAGTACACTTCTGTGTGTAGATGACTTTCTTTTTAGCTCTGCTAAATATTGAGGAAATAAATTATCATTACCAAATGGAACCCACTTAGTAGATATGTTATTTAAATTTTTTGGTTCAGTAATATTTGGTGGGATAGCTAAATCAAATACCCCAAACTCAAATGTATTACTTTTAGTCGTCTTTCTTAACTGACTTATTTTTTTTGTTTGTCTTTTTGATACTGCTTTCTTCATTAGATGATATTTTAGTAATTATAGATGTAAAACCTCTTTTTTCGTAAAGATAAGCTAAAACTTCTTGTGAAGCTTCGTCCCAAGAAACTATACCAAAATCTGCTACTGAGCTTCTAAGACCTTTATAATTTTCTTTTGCTTTATACTTTGCCATTTTTATATATATTTTTAAATACGAAGGTAAAGATAATATATTTATTTCTTCACAATCACACATATTAAAAAGATATAAGCAGGGAGCTTTTAATAACCCCCTGCTTTATCTATAATTATTAAGATGTAGTCGCTGTTAAATCTCCTGCTACAACTGTAATTGCTCCTGAATACTCAAGAGGTAATTCAAATTGTCTTGCAGTTAAAGTAACTGTAACTCCATTATCGTCTGCATATGCAGCTCCACTACCACCCTCTATACTTGTTAGGTTTGCATAAGTTTGGTTTCTCGTCCACGAAGCAGAAGCTTGTGATTGATTAGCATACTTATAACTCCAACCCACAACAAGCATTTTTCCTGAGTTAAGCTCTACAAGAGCTACAGGACAAGCGCTTTCCAAATTTGATAATTCGTGAAATCTTGCTGCGTCAATATTAGGAATATAGAAAGATAAAGCGCACTCATAAGATGTGCTTCCTCCTTCTTTTGCTCCTGTTATTGTTAGAGAGGCAGTTTCATTCTTAAACTCAAATCTAGCCCAAGGGTTAGTCCCTATAAAGCTAGTTAAAGTGTGGTCTGCAGCTAACGAAGTTGGAAGTGCAGTTGCAATATTAGATAAATCTGTTAAAAGAATTTGTCTAATACCACCTACTGCGTTCATATCTCCGCAAGCTACTAATAATCCTGAATCTATTGCCATTTTATTCTATTTTTTAAAGTTAATAATTATACTAAACAAGCTCCATTTACTAAAGAGTTAAATCCATATTGGTAACCCATTGTAAAGTTAGAACGGATATACATATTATCAGAAACTTCGTCATAGAACATTTTAAGCTGTGTATCAGGGTCTGTTACATTAGAACCAATAATTAAATTGTCTTTTGCAGCATAGATACAACCTTGAGTTGCTTGAATTCCTGCTGTAGCACAAGTAAATAATGCAGGTAAATCAGCACCTGTTAAAGCTGTTAAAGCTACGTCCCACTCATACATAGGTACTAATTCAACACCTCTAAAACTTAATCTAGCATAGTTTACACCTGATTGAGCTTCTGAATGTCCAAAATCAACTGCACCTGCTACTGAAACTGCTGTTAAAGCACCATAGTAAGCATTGTAGATGTTTGGAGTTACAAACATTCTTTTTTCTGATGCAGGAATTTGTTGTAATTCTGCTGAAGCACCATCAAATACATTAGTTAAAAGAGCTACTGCATCTGAAGCACCAATAGTAGCACCAACTGCAATTAAGTTTCCTGCTGCAGTGCCTGTAGCAGTAACCTCATTCATTTGTGTTCCATTAATTGCACCACCTGCTGACATAGTTTTCCATAATCCATCTGCCCAAGTGTAAGTACAGTCTGCTACTGCTGCTGCAGTATTTCCTGCCCACATATTTCTTACAACATCTGATTGAATACCGTGTCTTACTCTGTTAATAATTACTTCTGCTAACTGAGTTCCTGTTAAGTCAGGCATATTTAATCCATTCTTATAAGACTCAACAATAAATTGGTCTTTGAACTCGTCCCAACATTGTGATTGTTTTACAGAAACATTTGAAACTGTAATTACTTTTGGAGCAACAGTAAATCCTGCAGGGTCGCAAGTATTAGTTGTTGAACAACCTGTGTTTAATGCAGTTATACCTGATAATTTAGGTGCTAACATTAAATTTTGTTTATATTTTACATTAGGGTAAACTGTGTAGTTACGCATAATATCATCAGAACGAAACATTGGTTCTAATAAAATTTTTGAAGCATAAGTTCCTTGGTAATTTGCCCCTAAACCGTCTAAAGCTATATTTGCCATTTTTTATATTATTTAATTATTTATATTTATTTTAATTTTTCTGCTAATGCAGAGAAGAACTTGCTTTCTTTGTTCTCCACTTTGTTTTCAATTACTGCAGGGTCACTATCAGTTGATAGCTCAGTTCCTTTAGCATCTGCTTTACTTAATAAAGCGTTTAGTCTTTCTACTTCCTGAGTAAGAGTTTCTTTTTCTCCTACTAATTCAGCAACAAAACTATCTAGTTCAGTAACTCTAGCTTCAAATCCTGTAAGTTTCTCAGAAACTTCTTTTTCATCAGCCATCATCACCTCTACCTCTTTAACATCTTCAGTTTCAGACTCATTACTAGCTTTTACTTTAGTAATAATTTCTTCAACTTTAGCGTTAAACCAATTTTTCAATTCTTCGGTCATTTTTTTACTTTTTAAATTAACACTTAGTTTATTTTGAATTTCCTTGTCTGTTATATTTTTAAACTTAGAAACGTCATATTTAGCCGCTACTTTAATAGCGTCAGAGATAGAGTCAATGAATCCTAAATTAAAAGCCTCATCAGCACTTAACCAAGTTTCCTCGTCCATCATTTCTTTTACCCTGTTATAAGGTAGATTAGTTTTTTTAGTATAGATGTCAGCAATTTCACCGCTTATTTTATCTAATAATGCAGCAGTCTTTCTTATTTCAGTTGCCTCACCCATAGCTCCACCCCAAGCATTGTGTATCATAAATAGTGAATTTTCAGCCATAACGACCTCATCACCTGCTAATGCAATTACACTACCCATACTTGCAGCTATTCCTTCTATATATACTGTTGTTCTTGCTGTTCTTTTTTTAAGAACATTGTAGATTGCCATACCTTCAAACACATCACCGCCTACACAATTAATATGTAAACTCATTGGAGTATCTTTGTACGACTTAATTTCTTCAATGAAACTTTGAGCTGTTAGGCCAAAAGTACCTATTTCATCAAAAATGTAAACGTCTGCAGACTTGCTAGACGCTTCTGCTTTAATGTTATACCAATTTTTATTCATAGACGCAAAACTATTTTTTAGTTTTCAAAAAGTTGCGCAGTTTTAGGAAAAAAATTTAGTATGTAATATTTTCAGATGGAGATTGCTTTCTTCTTTCTTTGTAAACTATACTTTGTGCTTGCCTTTCAGAAATATTATATTTAATAGATAAGTCCATAAAAGTATAAGTTCTGTTACCTTCGTTAGTTCTAAGCATACAATCAAAGTCATATATAATCATATAGTTTCTTAACCTCTTAGGCTCAACTATGCCTCTTTCTATTAAGTGTCTTAATATGTCTTTTGTTGTAGGGTCGTGCCACCTTTTAATAATTTCTTTTTCAGCTATATCTATATAATCATATATTACATCAACTTTATTTTGTCTTGATGCCATATTAATTATTAGATTCCCAAATTTTATTTATATTATTCCAAAACTTAGTAACAGCCTCTCTACAGCCTCTACAACCTAATTGTTGTTTAATGTGAGGAAAGTGTCTGTGCCACTCATTAAAAAGAAGTTGCAGGCCCCTAGAATGGTATTTACCCTGTTTTTCTATAGAATCATTATTTTGTTTGACCGCTTGTATTATTTCTTCTTTTCTTTCTTGTTCTATTTTATTTGCAATAGTTTCAATAGTCATAATATGTTGCATTTAATTATTCTTCCCACTTACCAAGAGGACATTTGCCTGCGTACTCTTTGGTTAGTGATGCTTTTGCATCTAAAAAGCAGGTGCATTTAGCACATCTTGCTCCCTTATCCCACTTCGGATATCTTAACATTAAGAAGTTTCTATAAAAATCGCACTTTTTACAGGTATCTAATCTATCTTGCTTTACTTTTTTACTAACAATCATATGTTTATATTTTAAAATGTGGCTTCCGCCTCTATTAAACCTACGGTATTTTGGCTGTTTGTTATATCAGCCTCAACCACTACTACCCTACTACTTGTATTCATTGCTCCCATCATATTCTGTTGACCTATTGCATTAAATTGTGAGCTAGCAAAAGAAGGCATATTCATCAAGCCACCATCTGCAAATTTAACACCACCACCTGCTGCGTTCATAGCCGATAGTTGTCCTTTAAACATAGCTGTACTACGCTTATTTATAACAGCCTCACCACCTTCAAGCTCTACTACTCTGCCGCCTACTGCAAACTTCTCTCCGCCTTGTGCGTGTGACTTGCCTTGTACCATACCTCCATTAGCAAACTTTTCTAACAAACCACCATCAGCAAATTTTTGTGATGCAATTACTGCAATTTGTGCGGCAGTCATAGCAGCTACAATAGGTGAAAAAACAAATTGAAGTGGAAACCCTACATTTGCTGCCGTTTGTGTCATAGCTAACGCACCATTTACAATAGCCTGTGCAATATCTAATCTTTTCTTTCTTTCAAATGCTTTTCTTTGTACTTGCTCTACTTGTTTTTCATATTGTTCTTCAGTTATAACTCCTGCTTCTTTTCTTTCTTCTAACAGTTTTTGTTCTCTCCTTGAACGATTTTGTGCATTATTACCAATTATTGTAAATATACTGTCAGAAAAAGTTTGGAACATTTGTAATTGTTCTTGTGCTTTTTCTACTTGTCCTTTAAAATATTCATCACTTAACGCAACTTGATTTTCTTCTAATTGTTTTTGATTTTCTATAAAAGCTTTATTATATTCTTCAAAAGTCATTGGAGTAGTCGCTGTACTTTCTCTTACTCTACCTAGTTCATTTAGCCTGTCAATTTCTGCTTGTATTGCGTCAATTTTTCTATGTCTTGCAGCAATTTCTAAATCTGTAGTCCCTGGCATTTTCTGAGCTATTTCTAACTCTTGTTTTTTAATATTTAATAAATCATTTTTTAATCTTTTTTCTTCTTTATCAGCTTCTTCTCTTGATTTTTGTATATCTTTTTCTTGTTGTATTTTAACTCCTAAAGTATATATTTCGTCAGTTAAATCTTTGACTCTATTTTCTGCTGCTTTTCTTTCAAACTCATCAGTAATTCTTTTCATTAGTAAGCTTTCTTCAAGGTCATATCTTTCTACTTTTCTAAGTCTTATGCCTTCTTTTAAAGCTTTTATGTTTTCATCAGAAACTAATTTAGTATGTGCTAATTCTTTAAGTGATAAGTCTAAAAAATCTTGTTTGCTTTCATTTAATTTATCTTGAGCTTTTACCAAATCATCTGTTCCTGTTACGTTTTCATATAATTTTAAAGCTAAATCTCCTAAAACAACAACAAGTAGCCCAAGACCTGTACGAGCCAATAAACTTGTTATAGACCCTTTTAGGGTTCGCATACTAACAATAAGTCTTTTTGTTGCAAAATCTGCCTTACCTGTAGCTAAAGCAAGAGCTACTTTTGCTATTCTTAAAGCTTTAGTAAATACAATAGAAGTTTTCATAGCTATATATCCTGCAACAAAAGCTTTTGTAAGAAGTGAAACGCCTTTTATTAAAAATGTTATTACTTTACTGTATTTAGATAAAATATTACCTAAAGTTGCTAGTCTTTCACCTGTTTTTTGTAAGTCTGCGGCAAAATCTTCCATTACAGCTATAGAAAGGCCTTGTAGTGCAGATTTGAATTTTAGAAAAGCACCCTGTAAGGTATTACCCACAATGTCAGCCATTCTTTGAGCTTCTCCTGATGAGCCTTTTAAATTGTTTCTGTATTCTGTTAAAATATTAGAACCTGCTAACATAATTTCAAAAGCAGCAGCCTGTCTTAAATCTACCACTTCTAAAACATCAGCCATACTTCCTCCTTCCTCTCTAAATTCTTTCATAGCAGGAATAAGCTCATCTAAAGAATGAATTGTTCTTCCAAATGATTTTACTAAATCAGAAGAAGGGTCTTGCATTTTAAGTAAAATATTTCTTAAAGATGTACCTGCAATAGAAGCTTCAATACCTGCATCAGCTAATTTTGCCATTATAGTTGTAGTATCTTCTATAGAAAATCCTGCTGCCTTAGCAATAGGGGCAACTTTAGTCATAGAAGTTTGAAACTTTTCTATGTCAAGTGCAGATGTTGCAAAAGATACAGCCATAACATCTACAACTCTTTGTGTGTCAGAAGCATCTAAACCAAAACCTCTAATAGCAGAAGCAGCCACAGTAGCACTTCTAGCTAAATCACTACCTGTAGCAGTAGCTAATGCAAGAGTAGCTTCTTGTGCGTTCATTATTTCGTCTGCACTAAAACCTAACTTTGAAAAATTTAATTGTAATTGACCAACTTGTTCTGCTGTAAAGAAAGTTGTTCTACCTAATTCTTTAGCAGAATCGTTTAATGCAATAAATTCTTTTTCTGTAGCTCCTGAAATAGCATTTACTTTTGCCATTACAAACTCAAACTCAGTAAAGGTTGTAACTATAGAAGAAACAACTCTATTAACAGTTCTAAAAGCAGTTACTATAACTCCAATAGCCGCAGCTCCTTTTATAATTTGCTTAGCCATACCATTAGATGACTTAGTAACTTTTTTTGTATTATCGTTAGAATCTCTTAAGTCTTTATTAAGTTTTCTTAACTCAGCAGATTTATGTTTTACACCTGTTGCTGTTTTACTATATTGCTTAGCCGCTTTTTTGCCTAATTTAACTCCACCTGCAGTCAATTCTTCTGTAGCCTTCATTTCGGCTCTCATATCTTTTAGTTCCTTTTTTAACTTTGAAACTTTTTCTATGTTTTTAATTTCAACCTCTATTGCTACTTTTTTGTTTAATGCCATATTATGCTATTGTTAATTGTATTACTTTGCCTGTAAAAACCGTTCCTATTTCTGCCTCTATTGATTTATATATATCATCTTCTATTGCCGATATTACTCCTGAGCTTTCTGCTTTTGCAAAAGCATAACCTATAAAATTATATCTTCTAGGGGCAACTAATTTCCCTCCTTCTGTATAATATTCATTACTTAATTGTCTTACTACTGCTTCTGCAAATCTTGCTTCATCTAAAGAATTGCTAAATGTTATGCCTTTTTGTACCGCCCAAGCTTTTATATCATCTTCTTCTACTTTAACCCCATTAGTATCTCCTTCATTTACTAAGTTCATATAACTTACATCAGAAACAATATCTAAAAACAAACTTCCAAAAAATTCGTTAATTTCTATTTTAAAAGATTCATACAGAGTTCTTGAAGCAATATGCTCTTGTTCTTCAAGCTCGTCTTGTAAAGATTTTATAAAAAACTTTCCTGCTCTTGTAAGCCCTTGAACTATTTTAGGATAATCTTCTTTAGCCATATTATTCGTCGTCCTCTATTATGTTATTTACACTTCTTCTTAATACTTGATGAACATTACCATAATCATCTTCAGCCACAATAGGTATTAAAAAATCGTCACCATTTATTGTTACGGTCATATACACTTCTAATCCACTTATGTTTGCAACACCACCGTTATTTATTTGATTTCTTTGTTCTGCCATAATTATATATTTCTAAAAAACACTCCTGTTGAATTGTTCCATTTACCATCATTTTGATTTAGTGTTGGCTCGTCACTTGGAAAGCCACCATAACTAATCCACTTAACTAATTCTACTTTTGTAGTTTTATTAGTTAATGGAGCATAATCTGCAACTTTATTTATTCTCCAATAATCACCATCTATATAAACTAATTTTCTTAAATCTAAATTGATAATATCTTTAATTTTTAAATTTACTTGCAAAGTTCTAACTCTTGGGTTTTCTTTTATCATTTCTATCATTTGCTTGTAGTAGGTCTGAAACAAACCATTACCTACACTATAATCCCCATAAGTATTATTTGCGTCATCATAATCTCTAACCCATACATTACCATAAGTCAAAACAGGTGAGCTGCTATCATCTCTATTATAAGATGTAGCTTGTGGGAAAGATGTTGATATAACATTAATAGCACTTTGGTCAGCAAATATGCCTTTAAATGTAGAATCCCAAGTTTGTGCTACTGCATATTTTAAACAAGTTGCTCCTGATAAATCAGGGCTGTATTTTTTCCAAAACAAAAGTCTCGGCTGAAAATCAAATCCCTTGTCAGGTCTTGTAGTGCTGTTTGGAGACAAATATACATCTCCTTCTGCTTCTTCCCACAAACAAGCTATATATGGCTGTGGATTAGGATTAGAAGATATGTCTACATCACCTGCATTAAAAGTACCTGCAAAAAATGGATTTTCATATTCTGAAGTTCCTTTTTCAAAAGTATCATCTAAAGTTTCAAAGTATGGGTATTCGTCTTGTATTTCTTTAAAATAATCTATAGACCTTTGTTTTACTTTTGCGTCTTTATCGTCAGACTTATACTTAAACATTAAATCTCTTTTTAAACTTGACTTTATCCAAGTGTCTACATAATCTTTACTTCTGTCTACTTTGTATGTCCAATCTACAGATTCTGCTAATGGTTTGTAAAAAGTATCAAAAGGTTCAACATATAAAACTTTAGCACTTTCATCAGTAGAAAATTGTAAATTAAAAGCGTGCGCAACTCCTTTAATAAAATCAATTTGTTTGTATTCTTTGTTAATTACATCTTTTAAATTATATGTTTGACCATAAGCAGCATACTCAGGCTGTAGCTTTATATCATATCTACCATTAGGAACAACACAGGGAGCATTTGCGGTGCAAGTACCTGTAGTTATATCAATTTCTTGAGAGCCATATAAATCTAAATCAAAACTAGCATCATAAACACCTCCTGTTGATGGTAAAATTTTATACTTAAGATGTATTTGTGTTCTTACTGTATCACCTTTATTTAAAAAATATCTTGCATCATCATTTATTTCGTTACCAAAATAATTTCTACCTGTGTGTGTAGTAGAATCAGCTTCATATATAATAACTTCAGGAGCAGTTGAGGTTTGTGCTAGTATTCTCCAATGTGACTGCCCAACAGTTTTTACTATTACTCTTAAAACGGATTGAGTAATTGTAATTCTATTGCTATTGTTAAAAACAGGATTTTTGTATATGTAGCCCATTCTTAAAAAATTAATATTATAAAAACCAAATTCAGGAACAGTATAAGCTCCTGTACTAGCATTAAAACCTGTTCGGTTTAAAGTATAATCATAATTAGTAGAAGTATTGTTTAAGTTTACAAAATAATTTTGAGTTTTTATAGTTGTCTGATTTGCAACACTATAGCTAAATGTATTTACAAAAGCACTATCTAAAAAAGAAGATTCTAAAGAATTAGCATCATACCTGTCTCCTGCATTATTGTACTTAAAATTAGGCAAGGCAAACAATAGTTTTTTAAATATACTACCTTCAATAAAACTAGAAGAAATTTTATATCCTGCCTGAGTAAATATTTCTTTAAATATGTCATAAACCCAAATACAAGGTCTCCAATCTACTACAGGCTCAGGAGTGTTATATCTGTTTGGATTGGTAACACTACCAACATAACCTATAGAATTTACAGTCGTTCCTGCGTGTCCTGCGTCATAAGCAGTATCTAAAAGTTGTAGCGTTTGACTTTCTCCTGTTGGGTTAAAATCACCATAAGAAGTTACAGGATAAACAACAGGACTTGACCCTGAAGCATCATCTTCACTAAATGTAGCTACTATGCTTGTTTTATTTATTTCTAATCCTGTACCTGTTTTGCCATTTAAATTATCCCAACCACTACCATCTGTGCCTAAATCTTTTAAAAGTTTTTCATCTATTTTACTCGCCCAACTTATATTGTTACCATAAAACACACAAGAATAATGCTCAGGCTTATCTACACCACCAATAGCATTTAGCTGCAACAATCCTTCTATAGCAAAAATATTGTTTACCAATATTCTACAATTTTTTTTATTTAAAACATTGTTTGTGCTTGTACTATTAGAAAGATAAACATTCTTATATATTCTGTTGTTATTTTTTGTTGCAGGTATTTTAAATGTTTTACTAAAGCTACCTTTTCTAGCATTTATATCTTTAATATCTGATATTGTAAAAGTAAGAGCTAAAGGAAATTCTGAATGTGATGTAACATCTAGCGTTCCCAATATACTAGAATCAAAATTTATTGTACCTGACTCATAGACATAATCTAAAATTTCAATAGTAACCTGTGACATTAATTTCTTTGTGTTTGTACTTTATGAGCTAAAGTATATTCAATATTAAACTTAACTAAACCTGCCTCTTGATTTAAAGTTTCAACCTCACTATTTGTTATTATAACAGGTATGTAACCTTTTGTTGAAGGTCTTTGGTATGGGTTTACAGTATTACCTCTTGCAGTAGCCTCTGTGTCCATCTCTATCCACACGTTTGGAGAAGTCATTATTTCTTCTAGCCATTCGGCAGTTTGTTTGTTTAAAGGCTCTGTAAATACACTATTGTTTCTTTGTGCTTTAACATTTAAAACCTCTCTGCCTCCTTTATATAAATTACCACCTCGCATAGTATTAGAAACATATGCAGAATCTGCTAAATTAGTCCCTGCTGAAGGTTGATTGGTTTGGTTATCTTGATACCAAGTTCTGTCTGCAGATTTTGTTTCTATTGTATCTCTGCTTACAGATAAGCCCTCTATTACGTCTCTTTTGGCTGTATAGCTATCTATACCACCAATTCTATTTAGCCAATGAAATCTAACAAATCCAAAAGGTATGTTAGCAGTTTCTCTATCTATACCAAAATATCTAAATTCTGTTGCTCTAATAACAGCGCTTGTCTGACTTGTATATTCTAAATGTATTTTGTAATATGATGTAGAGCTATCTATTTGATTTGTAATTGTACTTCCTGAGTTATCTACAGCATTAGCATTTATGTAAGCAGGCGAAACATTTTGCACGCATACTCTATTTTGATTTAATTTAAAAACTGTTGTTCCTTGTACTTCTGTGTCTAAATTAGAATTAAAATCAGTTAAATACATTGTGTTTTGAGCAGAGCCATTACTTAAATATGTTTCTACTTTTAATCTTGCTTTTTCTGTTTGGTCACCCGCATTACCCATATTTCTTTGCCACCAATATAACCACTCTGCTTCTTCATCTTCTCTAACTTGTTTTAAAAATGGAGCATTAGTTGTTTGGGTGTAGTTAGGACATAAACTCATAAAACCTCTAGGGTTATTTGTATT